>Ga0308414_1002547_pt1 | contig 11870 bp, 9 predicted proteins | sample HotsprSampleOS50_FD_205667 | JGI IMG/M metagenome (GOLD analysis project Ga0308414, IMG submission 205667) | Hot spring phototrophic mat microbial communities from Octopus Spring, Yellowstone National Park, Wyoming, United States - 20090730_OS50 ... | reverse complement strand
TCCGTACCAGGAATTAATACGAAAATATCCCCTGTATCGCCCTCGTTTCTTAATTTAACAGCTTCATCAGCAAATGCTAAGGATATTAAATCGCAATTCTCTTGTCGTAATATTTTGCTTATTTCTATGATACCGTGACCGTATGCATCAGCTTTTACAACTGGAATTACTTTAGAATTTCCTGCAAATTTTCTAATTTGCTTTAAATTATTTTTTAAATTAGTAATACTAATTTCTGCTATTGTAGAACGCAACTTTTTCCGATAATTATAATGATTACAAAACTATGTAGTTTTTGATAAAAAATTATTATTTTAAAATTTTATTTATTAAGAAAAAATGAAAGTATATATATCATTAGTAATTTTGAGTTTTTTAGTTTTTGGTTGTAAATCTATTCCCGAATGTAATGAAGCAAAAACAAATAACAATCTTGGCAAGTTATTCAATACTTCAAATGATGAGTATGCTCCTTTATATTATGATAATTTTTTATATTTTACATCATTAAATCTAAAAAATCCCGAATCAATTAGAATTTTATATTCAGAATTTAATAACAATGAATTTTCTGATATTTATTTAGATAATAATTTGCCTATTAATTTTTTCCCTAATAGCGGATTACCGTCATTTTTCGAACAAAATGGCAAAAAATACTTAATATTTGCCGGTATGAATAACTTAGTTAAAAGAGCAAATAGTGATTTATTTATTTCAGAATATAAAGACAACAAATGGTCTATTCCTATCCCAATATTGGAGTTGAATACTGAAAATTATGAATCATATCCCTCGGTTTCTAAAGATGGTAAATTTATTGTCTTTGTTTCGGATAGGAAAGATGGTATAGGTGGATTAGATTTGTATTTAAGTTCATTTGATGGCGAAAAATGGCTAACACCGGTTAATTTAGGCGAAAAAATTAATACTAATTTTGACGAAATTTCTCCATCTTTGCTTCCTAATTATGATTTGTTATTTTCTTCTAATAAGTCTAATGGAGTAGGCGGATTTGATATTTATTATTCAAAATACGAAAGTGATGGATGGCAAATTCCCGAAAATGTAGACCAACCAATTAACTCTAATAAAGATGAGATAGGTGCTACATTGATAAATGATAAGATTGTAATTTCATCCAATAGAGAAGGTGGTTGTGGTGGTAAAGATTTATATATGTTCGATTTCTGTAAAGATATTATTTACAAGGGCATTGTAAAAGCAACAAATAATTCTATTTCACTCGAAGGTAAAGCATATTTATTAGATAGTAAGAAAAATGTTTTAGAAGTAAAAAATGTTGAAAGTGATGGTTTATTCGACTTTAAATTGCAGCCAAATACAAAATATTATATTAGATATATTAATTATTGTATACCAACATATGTACCCGACCAAGAAGTATCAACATTTTGTGATAATAAAAAAAACATAAGGTTTAATTCTAATTTTATTATTGATGATGCTGCTAAATTTTTCGATTTTACAAATTATAAAATACCTTTTTTTGTTACTGGTTATTATCAACCAAATACTTTGGATAATCTAAATGCTTTAAAACTAAAATTTAATTATAATTTATTAGGAAAAAACGAAAAAACTAGATACATAGAAAATCCTCAAAATAAATATGATGATTATACTGAACAAGTAGAAGCAGCCTTAAATGAAGTATCTTCATATATTATCGAGATGTTAAATAATTTAAAAAATGATTGTATAATATCAAGACCTAAACTTAAGATAAAAGTACTTGGATATGCCGATCCACGCCCTATATCATCTAATCAAATATTTGATGATGATGATATAGATGATAACGAACTAAATTTTAAATTTTTAAGAGGTCAAAATATTGATAATTTAGAATTATCAAAACTTAGGGCATATTTTACTGCTTTATATTTGAAAAGAAAAATTAATGAACATAATATACTAAATAAACAAGAATCAAATATTATTTGGGAAATAGAAGGGAAAGGTGTAGCTGATGATTCATTAGATTTCTTGTTACAAAGAAGAGTAAATGTAGAAATAGGAATGATAAAATAAAAAACAGAGATACTTTATTGATATCTCTGTTCCTTAAATTTGAAGTTTAAAAATTTATTATTTAGCAACTCTTTCAAGCCATTTTAACATAAATAACATTGTAAACATAGAAATTAAACAAGCTGCCACAAAAACCGACCAAGTAAGCCATAATGGGAAATTTTCGTAGAAAATAGCACCTATAAATAATAATTGATTTCCTATTGCTGTTGCACCTAACCAGCCACCTTGCATTACACCTTGATATTTAGGTGGAGCAACTTTAGAAACAAAAGATATCCCCAATGGACTAATAAACAATTCTGCTATTGTTAATATAAAATAAGTTCCTATTAATAACCAAGGAGTTACTCTTTCTTCAATGCTTAGTCCACCCATAGCGATTACTTCGGATTTCAATGGTAAATTTAGAGAGCCGAAAGTCATTAATAAATATGCTAATCCTGCTATTAGCATACCTATAGCAATTTTTTTGGGTGTAGATGGCTCTAGTCCTTTGTTTCTTAGCCAGCCGAACAAAGCCATTATTATAGGTGTCAATAAAACTATAAACAAAGGATTTATAGATTGAAATATCTCTGCTCCTTCTAAACTTATTATACCTAAATTGATTTTTATTGCACTCAAATCTGTATAATCTTTTGCAAAATATGTTAAAGTTAAACCATTTTGATGGAACGAAAACCAGAAAAATATTACTACTCCAAATACAGCAAACAATGCATATAATCTTTGTTTAATTTCGTGTGGATCCATTTCTTGAGTAGTATCAGAAGTTGTAGATTTTGCTTTATAAGTTGGATTTGGAAAATATTTCTTATTCAATAAATAAATTAATAATGAAATTAACATCGCAATAATTGCTATACCAAAAGCATAATGGAAACCTTCGGTAAATACATTTAAGTATTCATTTACAAATATTGATATATCAGAGAAACTTTTACCTATCGATACTTGAGATGATAATGTATTTAATTTTTGTAAAGCTTCATATGTTATATTATTTTCTAAATATGAATGACACAAAGATGGTAAATCGGGATTATATAGAAATCCGTTTGATTTTAGCCACCAATTTCTAATTCCTACAGCAAATATAGGTGAAAATAAAGCACCAACATTGATAAACATATAAAATAATGAAAAACCTGAATCTCTCATTTTGCTATATTCATTGTTGTCGTACATTTGTCCAACCAGAGCTTGTAGATTACCTTTAAAAAGTCCATTCCCAAAAGCTATAGCAAACAATCCAATACAGGAGATAATTAAAAAAAGTGTTTTGTTTGGCACAGGAGTTTCAGTGGGGAAAGCTAAAATTAAGTATCCTACAGCCATAACAATCAAACCTATTAATATAGTACCTTTGTAATTCCTTGTTTTATCAGCAATTAATCCACCTACAAAGGCTAAGATATATATAGAGAAATAAAAAACAGAATAGATAATTCCTGCATCTGTTCCTGATAGCCCAAATTTTGCTTGTAAAAATAGAACTAAAATTGCCATCATAGTATAAAAACCAAATCGCTCCCCCATATTCGCAAGAGCAGCAGCTAACAAACCATTTGGATGACCTTTTAACATATTACTCCTTTTTTTTAGAAAGTTTATAAAATTCTAAAATAATAAAAAAGAATATTAAATTTTCAAAAATTATTCGAATGCTGATATACTTGTAATTTCTTGCCCTATGATTAAAGTATGAATATCGTGAGTTCCTTCGTAAGTTTTTACAGATTCTAAATTTGCCGAATGTCTCATTACTGGATATTCTCCCAAAATACCATTTGCACCGTGAATTTCTCTCGATATTCTTGCACAATCTAAAGCAATTTCTACATTATTTCTTTTAGCAAACGAGACGTGTTGTGGTCTTGCTTTGCCCGAGTCCATTAATTGTGCTAATCTAAAATTAATTAATTGTGCTTTAGTAATTTCTGTAAACATCTTTACTAATTTCTCTTGAATTAGCTGAAACGATGCTATTGGTTTTCCGAATTGTATTCTTGTTTTTGAATAATTTACAGCAGATTCGTATACAGCTAAAGCCGCCCCAATAGCTCCCCAAGCTATTCCATATCTTGCTTGAGTAAGGCAGGATAATGGAGCTTTTAATCCAATAGCATTGGGTAAAATATTTAATTCAGGTATTTCGCAATCAGAAAAAACTAATTCAGATGTAATACTGGCTCTAAGAGAATATTTACCTTTCATTTCTATTGCTTTAAAACCAGGAGTATTTTTCTCGACAAGAAATCCCCTTATTTCGTTGTCTAATTTAGCCCATATTACAGCAACATCAGCAATGTTTCCGTTAGTAATCCACATTTTAGCTCCATTAATTAGATATCCAGCAGATGTTTTTTTTGCATTTGTAATCATTCCTGCTGGATTAGAACCATAGTCTGGTTCTGTAAGACCAAAACAACCAATTTTTTCTGCTTTAGCTAATTTTGGTAACCAATATTTTTTTTGTTCTTCGCTCCCAAATTTAAAAATTGGATACATTACCAAAGAACTTTGTACACTTGCAAATGATCTAATAGCAGAATCCCCACGCTCTAATTCTTGCATAGCAATACCATATAGTAAATATGATGCTTCGGAACCACCATATTTTTCGGGAATAGTTATTCCAAGCAGTCCTAAATTACCTAATGATTTTGTAATCTCTATTGGGAAAGTGCCATTTTGGTAATGCTCGTCAATTATTGGTATAATCTTGTCATTAACAAATTCTTCGACTGTATTTTTAAATAATTTAACATCTTCGTCATAAAATTCTTCTATCAAAAAAAAGTCTTTATTTACCATAATTTAATCCAAAAAAAATACAAATAAAATAAAAAAAGTGTATTAAATTTAAATAATTTTAAGTATTTTTGTATTTGTTGTGGGCTAGGTAGCCCATTTTTATTATGTTTATTTAGAAAAAGTTATTTTATGCCAAAACGAAAAGTAAAACACAAAATCGATAAGAAAGCAATTATAGAAGCATTTGCAGAAATGGCAAAGCATAAAAGTATTGATAGAGATCTTTTACAAGGAATTTTAGAAGAAACGTTATCTATGATAGTAAGAAAAAAATATGGAGCAAATGCTAATTTTGATATAATTGTTAATATGGAAAAAGGTGATATCGAAATTTATTTAATTAAGGAAATTGTAGAAAAAGTAGAAGATGAAGTTACTCAAATATCTTTAGAAGAAGCAAAAAAATGGAGTGACGAAGAATACGAAATTGGCGATGATTTTATTGAAGAAATTACTTTAGATAACCTTGCTGATAGTTTTGGTAGAAGATTAGTTACTCTTGCTTCTCAAAATTTAAATATGAGAATTAGAGATATAGAAAAAGAAAATATTTACCGTGAATTTATAAATAAAGTTGGTGAGATTGTTGTTGGAGAAATTTATCAAATTAGACGTCACGATATTCTAATAATGCACAATAAAGTAGAAATGAGAATGCCCCGCGAGGAGCAAATACCCAATGAACCAAATAAATATAAAAAGAATCAAAGTATAAAGGCAATTATAAAAGAAGTAAAGAAAAGTGGAATGGGTGGACATCCAGATATAATATTATCTCGTGCATCAGATGAATTTTTAGCAAGATTATTCGAAATTGAAATACCCGAAATTTACGATGGAATTATAACAATCAAATCAATTGCAAGAGATCCAGGAGAAAGAGCAAAAGTAGCAGTTCAATCGTTTGATGATAGAGTAGATCCCGTTGGAGCTTGCGTTGGGATGAAAGGTATAAGAATTCATTCTATTGTAAGAGAATTAAATAATGAAAATATAGATTTAGTAGAATATCATAGTGATCCTAAAATATTCATAATGAGAGCCTTAGCTCCTGCAAAAGTTCAAGATATAGAACTATCATTAGAGACTAAAGAAGCTATCGTTACAGTGTCTGATGACCAAGTTGCATTAGCTGTAGGGAAAAATGGACAAAATGTAAGATTGGCTTCTAAATTAACAGGTTTTAGTATTACAATTACTAAATCAGGCGATGAAGATATAGAATTAAGTGAATTCAAAGCAGAATTTGGCGAAGATTTATATAACAAGGTATCTCGTTTAGGTATAGAAACTGCTCGAGAATTTTTAGAAAGAGGACCAGAAGAATTACTAAAGATCGAAGGTATGACTAAAGAAAAATTGTTAGAATTGAGAAAAGTTATGTTAATTGAATTCGACGAAGTCGAATCTAAAGAATTTTTAGATTATATTAATAGTTTATAGATATATGACTGAAAAAGGACACAAATTATACAAAGTTGCTTCGGATTTAAATGTAAGCAAAGATGATATAGTCAATTATTTGAATACTAAAGGTTTTAACTTACCAAATAAGCCTACGACTGTATTAGATGATGCAATGCTTAATCTTTTGAATGAAAAATTTAAAAAAGAAAAAAAACAAAAGGAAGTTATTCGAGAAAAAATTAATAAAACAAAAGAATTAAAACAAGAAGTTAAAAAAACAATAGAGGTATCAACCCCCAAACACATTGTTAATGAAGAAGAAAAAACTAAGAAGGATTTACAACCAATATTAAAAGAGCCTAAAATAGAAGAAGTTGCTCCTAAAATTGTAAAACCAAATATTTTAGGTAAAATTGATTTAGATGCACTTAAAAAACCAGCTTCAACTAAAGCTGAACCTAAAAAAACTGAAATAGAACAAGAAGTAAAAGATAAACAAAAAATTAATAGATATCAAGTATTAGAAAAAATTGAAGAACCAAAAGTTCAGCCAAAAGAAGAAATCAAAATAGAGCCAAAAGTCGAACCAATTGTCGATGATAAAAAAATCGAAGAAAAAGTAATTAATGAAAATATTATAGAACAAAATAAAAAAATTGAAGAAATAAAAGTTGATACTGTTACTGAAATAGTTAAAGTTATAGATGAAACTGAAACTAGTAAAGTAGAAGCACAAGCAGCTCCAGAAACTTATTTTGAAGTAAAAACTCAAGAAATCGAACCAAAAGAAGAAGCAATTGAAGAAATTAAAGAAGATTTTGTAGAATTAACTAAATTGAAAGGCTTATCAATTGTTGGGAAGATTGATTTAAAATCAGAAGCGGAAAAAGTTAGAGAACAGGAACAAAAAGAAAAGTTAGCAAGAGAAAAAGAATCCAGATCTAAAGATAATAAATTTAGAGATAAAAATAGAGATTTTGATAGAAATAAAGATAAATTTCAGCCCAAAACAAAAGAGCAATATCAGAAGGATAAATATCAGAAAGATAAATTTCAAAAAGAAGCTCCAGCTCCTACAAAAAGTTTTGAAAACAAAATAGAATCTAAAGACAAAGAAAAAGAGATAGCAAAACCAAAGAAATTTAAAACTCGTAAACATACAGGCAACCAAGCTATCTTACCTATTCCTGAAACTACAAAATCAACTGAAGAAAGAAATGTATTTAAACCAAAGCCTAATTACGAAGTAATCGATAAAGAAGAAAAGAAAAAGAAAAAGAAAAAGAAAGTATTAAAAGAATTAATAAGCGAGCAAGAAATTAACAGAGCAATCAGAGAAACTAAAGCAGGAATGGATGTATCGCATAGTGCATCACGAGCAAAATTTAAAATGAAAAAACGTGCCGAAAGAGAAGAAAAAGAAATAAAATTAAGAGAAGAAAGAGAAAGAGAAGAGAAAATATTAAAATTAACTGAATTTGTTACTACATCAGATTTAGCAAATCTAATAGGTGTCCCAGCTAATGAGATTATTCTAAAGTGTATGGGGCTAGGTATGATGGTAACAATAAATCAACGTTTAGACAAAGATACAATTACTCTTATAGCTTCGGATTATGGATTAGATGTAGAATTTTTAGACGAAAAAGAATCTCAAATAGAAGAATATGATATCGATCCTGATGAATCGTTATTGCCAAGACCACCAATCGTTACAATAATGGGACACGTTGACCATGGAAAAACATCACTTCTTGATACAATTAGGAACACCAATGTAGTAGCAGGCGAAGCAGGTGGAATTACTCAACATATAGGAGCCTATAAAGTAGTTTTACCAAATAATAAAACAATAACTTTCTTAGATACTCCAGGTCACGAAGCGTTTACAGCTATGAGAGCAAGAGGTGCTCAGGTAACTGATATAGTAGTATTAGTAGTAGCAGCAGACGATTCTGTTATGCCACAGACTATTGAAGCTATTAGCCACGCAAAAGCAGCTAACGTACCTATAATTGTTGCAATAAATAAAATTGATAAATCTGATGCTAATCCCGATAGAATAAGACAACAGTTAGCCGACCAAAATGTATTGGTGGAAGAATGGGGTGGTAAATATCAATCTGTAGAAATTTCTGCTAAACAAGGTATTAATATTGATGTATTATTAGATAAAATACTATTAGAAGCTGAATTATTAGAATTAAAAGCTAATCCTAATCGTAAAGCTCGCGGAATTGTTATTGAATCTAATATGAAACAAGGATTTGGTCCGGTAGCTACTATTATTGTTCAAAAAGGAACATTAAACGTTGGTGATCCATTTGTTGCTGGAATAAGTTATGGAAAAGTTAGGGCATTACTTGATGAAAGAGAAAGAAGAATAAAATCTGCAGGTCCCGGCGATCCTGTGCTTGTAGTAGGTTTCGATGAATTGCCCGAAGCCGGTGATGTATTTGTTGTTACTGATAGCGATGTAGAAGCAAAAGAAAAAGCAATCCAAAGAAAACAACTAAAACGTGAACAGGATCTTAGACAAAGTAGATTTATTTCACTTGATGAAATTTCAGCTCAAATACAAAGAGGTGGTGTAAAAGAGCTAAATTTGGTTGTAAAAGCAGATGTTGCTGGTTCTGTAGAAGCACTATCCGATTCTTTATTAAAATTATCTACTGATGAAGTAAAGGTAAATATTCTTTTGAAAGGTGCAGGAAACATTACAGAATCTGATGTAATGTTAGCTTCTGCTTCGAATGCGGTAGTTATTGGATTTAATGTAATCCCTACTGCAAAAGCCAAAAAAATTGCAGAAAATGAAAAAGTTGATATTAGAATTTATAATATTATTTATGATTGTATAAACGAAATTCAACTTGCATTAGAAGGTTTATTATCACCAGATTTAAAGGAAGAAGTAGTTGCTACAGTAGAAATTAGAAAAGTATTTCGAACTTCAAAATTTGGTAATATTGCCGGATGTTATGTATTAAGTGGAACTATATCTAGAAATGATAAGGTAAGAGTTTTACGTGATGGTTTTGAACTATTCAAAGGCACTATAGCTTCATTAAAGCGTAATAAAGATGACGTAAAAGAAGTGCAGCAAGGATTTGAATGTGGTATTCAGATTAATAATTTTAATGATATAGAAGAAGGAGATATAATAGAGGCTTACAAAGTATATGAAGTAAGGAGAAAATTACACTAATGTCTTTCAGAGCGGAAAAATTAGCTTCTACAATAAAAAAATTGCTAGCTCAAGAAATCTCTGATGTTGCAAAAGAGATTTCTGCAGGATTTGCTACATTAACTTCTGTTAGATTGACAAAGGATTTGCAAACAGCCAGAATATATCTTAGCTTATATGGAAAAAATTCTAAACCAGGTGATTTAATCGAGGAATTAGAAAATCGTAAACACCACCTTAGACATATACTTGCAAAAGAACTACACGTTAGATTCATTCCCGATTTGCATTTTTACATAGATGATACGTTGAATCAAATGGAAAAAATACAGTCTATTTTAGAAAGTATTAAATCCGATGATAAAGAAAACAATAAAAATGTTTAATTTTTCTAAATATGGTGATTGATAGAATTAATATACATTCTTTGAAAATTAATTATGATTCTTTAATTATAAATGGATTGACTTTATTAATTGATAAAGAATTGTTTTGGACTTCGAATGATGTAGTTAAAAAAGTGCAAAGTATATTTAAAATAAAAAAAGTTGGTCATGCCGGCACTTTAGATCCTTTTGCTACAGGTTTATTGATAATATGTTTGAGTAAGCATACAAAATTATTAAATAATTATACAGATTTGAGCAAAGAATATACAGGATTGATAAAATTAGGTGCTAAAACTATATCTTATGATGCCGAACATACCGAACAAGATATTAGTTGTGTTAATAAAATTAATTTAGATATTTTAAAAGAGAATGCAAAAAGGTTCATAGGTGATATTAAACAATATCCACCTAAATTTTCTGCAAAGAAATTTGGTGGTAAAAGACAATATATATTATCCAGGAACAAAATCGAATTCGAAAATAATTACAATAATGTAAAAATTTTTGATTTTGAAATAATTGATTACTATAAACCTTTTGTAGAATTTAAAATAAAAGTTTCTAAAGGTACTTATATAAGAAGTGTAGCAAATGACTTTGGTAATGAATTAGGAGTAGGTGGTTATTTATTCTCATTAAGAAGAACAGCAATAGGTAATTTCAATGTCGAAAATGCAATTAAAATTTCTGAATTAAAAGAGATTGTTAATGAAAATATACTACAATTTTGAGCAAATAGATTATAATATTAATAGAATAATAACACTTGGTACTTTCGATGGAGTACACAAAGGACATTTGTCTATAATTGATAATTTAAAAAAAATTGCCGTAAATAGTAATTTATCACCTTTATTAATAACTATTCATCCACATCCACAGGTTGTTTTAAAAAAAACAGACAAACCAACTATTAAGCTACTTTCTACTCTCGAAGAAAAATTATATTTGTTCGAGATAGCAGGACTTAAAGAGGTTTTTATTCTTGAATTTAATAATGAAATTGCTAATACTAATGCTACAGTATTTGTAAAAGATATTTTATATAAAAAAATTGGATTTAAGAAAATATTAGTTGGATATGACCATAATTTTGGTAAAAATAGAGAAGGTAATAAAGATTTACTCTTAAAAATTTCAGAGGAATTAAATTTTGAAGTATTAGATTCAAGTCCTTTAGTATTAAATAATAATATTGTTTCGAGTTCATATATTAGAAAACTGATTTGTAATGGAGAAATAGAAAAAGCAAACGAATTATTAGGTTATGATTATTGTTTAACGGGTGTAGTAGCCTTAGGTGAACAAAGAGGCAGAACTTTGGGATTTCCCACAGCAAACATAAGTGTTAATAATGAGTTGAAATTAATACCAGGCAATGGTGTATATATAGTAAGTTCGTATATAGATAATAAAAAATATTACGGAATAGCAAATATCGGCTATAGACCTACTTTCAACGACGATAAAGTTTTAAAGATAGAAGTATATTATTTAAATTTTAATGAAAATCTTTATGATAAGACTTTAACTGTAACATTTCATAAGTTTATTAGAGAAGAAATGAAATTTCCAGATGTAAAAGAATTAATAATGCAAATTAATAAAGATAAATTAAAAGCAGAAGAATATATAAAAAAAATTAATAATATTTGAAATAAAAGTATTATTTTTGTAATTCTTTAAAAGTAAATAATTATTTGGAGCAATAATGATAACAAAAGAACAAAAGACCGAAGCAATAGCAAAGTTTGGAGATAAACCAAATGATACCGGAAAATCAGAAGTTCAAATTGCTTTACTTACTTTAAGAATTAATGATTTAACATCACATTTAGAAAATAATAAAAAAGATCATCACAGCAGACGTGGATTAATTAAGTTAGTAAGCAAAAGAAGAAAGTTATTAGATTATTTAGCAAAAAAAGATATTAATAGATATAGAAATATTCTTTCGGCATTATCTCTAAGAAAGTAAAAGAAAAAACGGCATTAATGCCGTTTTTTTT
>Ga0308414_1002545_pt1 | contig 11876 bp, 11 predicted proteins | sample HotsprSampleOS50_FD_205667 | JGI IMG/M metagenome (GOLD analysis project Ga0308414, IMG submission 205667) | Hot spring phototrophic mat microbial communities from Octopus Spring, Yellowstone National Park, Wyoming, United States - 20090730_OS50 ... | reverse complement strand
AAATACCGAAAAAAACTGTTGAACAAGTCCCGTCCATGTCGATGTAATCGTAGGCATATCGGCCTCCCTGTCTTAATTTTATCTGTACTAAAGACATCGGCTGGTCGATATGTTTTTGATAAATTCCCATTAAATTTTGTCGCCTAAAAAGTGCGAAAGTTCACTTGCTTGATCCATTTGAAAAAAATTTCGATTCGCCAGCGGCACTTGTAAAGTCGAGCGATTGTCAATGCATCCAGTGAAAAGTTGTTCGTCAGAAAGATGAACTTTTTGTTTGTTTCGATGTCGTAGTAGCCGATCCGACGAAGCACCGCGGGGTAATCCTGCGAGGCATAATAACCATTGAGCATGATTGTCTGATCGCATCGAAGGCCGGTTAATCTGTCGACTTGGCGATAATAAAGACGACGATAATCGAAATTGGTTTTGGCTCTGGTAACAAACGTTGAAAGGTTTTGCGTAAACGTAAAAAGACGAGCGAAGTCGAGATAGCCGCGATCCATGACATAGATGGCGCCCGGTTCCAAAACCAGATCGTCGAGGATATTGACATCGTGGACTTTTCCGTCTGTAATGCAGATAAACGTGGGTATAGAGCCTTTTAGGTCCATCAGGGTATGCATCTTGACAGCGGCTTTGTGCTTGCGAAATTTTGCCCATGGAAACAACGACAAACATAGATCGATGGTGGATGAATCCAGAGCATAGACCTCTCGGTCCAACTGGATGCCAAAGTCTTCGTCGGCATAAAGCGTTCGAGCTTTGTGTATCAGAATCTGTGCGAAGTCTGCATATATTCGCCAGTCGCGATTTTCGTTTGCTTTGGCAAGTGTGGTACGTGACACATCGCCGCGAATACCGCAATGATAAAGTTTCTGCTGCATGGCACGCAGACACGTTTCGATGTCCCGCAGAGACTGGCGGTATGTTATCTGGGCAAAAACCATGCAGAGGTATTGATCGAAACAAGAGAAGCTTTTTATGCGATGGTTGCCGTGATAGCGTCGGACACAGGTGTCGAATTGCTTCTTGGGAAGGAAGTCTATCAGTTGTGAGAAAATGGTTTGCCCGGTATTCATCGGCCAGTCCTTTCGATAAATCAGCGAAAGTACATGGGCCTATGTTTAAGGTCAAGTTGAAATCGATCCCAATCATTTTTTCTCACAACGTTTTATATTTATTTGACTTACAACAGTTTTCTTTTATGTTAACGGGACAGTAGTGAATGAATTTTAATGTTTTTTGATGCGATTTTCGATATTCTTCATAGCCGCCACAAATTCCTATAGGCGTGATTGATTCAGGTTAAGACATAGGAAATAAATGAATATAAAGACAAGATATATCTTTTTTATAGCTGCCGCTCTGGTTGCGGTCTTCACTTTTGGCTGCCAGAAAACAGCACGTTACGACGTATTTACCGCACCGCAAATGTTTTCCGTGCGTACTGTCGGCTATTCCGTCGAGAACCGACCTATTGAGCTATACACGGCCGGTCATGGAGGGCAAACCATTTTTATTTTTGCCGGTATTCACGGCAATGAACAGGCCGGAATTGGACTAACCTATCGCCTGATGGAACGGATCCAGCAACGGCCGCAACTGTTGGAAGGACGAACAATACTCATTATCCCCAACGCCAATCCTGACGGCGTAGCGAAAAACATTCGCGGCAATGCCAACTATATTGATTTGAATCGCAATTTTCCTGCCGAAAACAGGATAAATTCATACCCTTATGGCTATTATCCCTTATCCGAGCCGGAATCCAGGACTTTGTACGATTTAATCAACCAGTATAAGCCGACACGAATTATCAGCTTACATCAGCCGCTGGTCTGCATTGACTATGACGGCCCGGCGGAGGAGTTAGCAAATTTTATGGCTCTGTATTGTCCCCTTCCGGTCAAAAAACTCGGCGCACGCCCGGGGTCGTTTGGGGCGTACGCCGGCGAAACACTCGGTATCCCTATTATTACACTGGAGTTGGAGCGGTCGGATGACAATTTGACCGGCGACCAATTGTGGCAAAAATATGGCGTTTCTATGATAGCGTCTATCACCTATCCCCAATTGCCTTATTGATGGTTCAGAAAATTTTTTATAAAAAACGGAACTTAAACTAAATTTTAATGTAGTTAGAACGTATTTCGACCTATAATGACAGAGTTATATGTTCATTGTAAACGGATTGATATGATAATCAAATACGGAATGTTATTAACTCTATTGATTGCGGCTTTCACCGACGCTGCACAGTATTCAGGACCTACATTGTTTTTGGATTACCAGCCCGCGGAACAATTTCAAAACCCTGTCGATGCGTTTATGTATTTTGTTCCCTTGAATTCGCTGTCGGGCGTTCGCACCGAGATCAACCCCAATACGACTTTCACCGCCGGCGTAGTCAACTGGCAGTACACCCCAGGACGCAAAGACAATTTTACGCTGTCCTGTGATTTTGAAATTACCGGCGCCGGTCTTTATACGGTTACCTACGACCCTGCCGAGATGATCGATATGGTCCACCAACGATACCCTAACAATAAAACGCTGACGAATCTTCTGGACTGGATTCGGTTTGAAGGCGATTGCAAAGGGCGTATCGAGGCGTCCGGCTGCGGCCAAGGCAACGCAGCGGTCATCAATGAAGTAACCGTCAGCTTCACACGCGACGGCTCCAAAAGCCCCGTCGTTATTGCGATTTACGACGTATCCGACGACAACCGGCAGTTCCGGTACGCCGACAAAATAAACTGCATTGTCGCGCGTGTTAATACGCTGACGTTCAAACGCAGTGAAAAATCGCCTCGCATGGGTATTGAACTGGCCTCGCTGAAAAAAGCAAACCAATCCGAGGGGTGGTTTAGCTCGCTGACGGCGATGCTTGCAAACTTGGTTTTGCCTCCGATGCCTATTTCAGAAATCGGACACCATACGATGCTGGATTTCGGCTTGGCGCTGTATCAGAAGAAATCAAGCTTTACTTTCCCTGTGGCCAAAACTCTGCGGCCTCCAGCAGAAATGGCCGCTCAGGCCTCGGCGTTCTGAACCGCTCGAACAACCTTGACCACATCGACCATTTCGTCCACATCGTGGACGCGCACAATGGACGCCCCTTTCATAACCCCCAGCGCAACCGCTGCGGCAGTGCCGAAGATGCGGTCGGCGATAGCTTGTTTGCCGGTAATCTGACTGATAAAGCGTTTTCGGCTGACCGCCAGCATCACCCGATAACCCAGCCCGCAAAACAGTTCTAGTCGTTTGAGCAGCCGCAAATTGTGTTCGGTCGTCTTACCGAATCCGATGCCGGGGTCTAAAATAATCCGATGCGGGTGGATGCCCAGCGTTTCGGCGTATTTGGCACGTTCCATCAGATACTCCAGCACCTCGGCGACGACGTCGTCATAGTGCGGATTATCCTGCATTGTTTCGGGCGTTCCCTGCATATGCATCAAAATTACCGGCACGCTGCGCTGTGAAATCAGGCAGGCCATCTGATGATCTTCCAGTGCGGTAATGTCATTGACCATCGACGCGCCGGCCTCCAGCGCCGCTTCGGCGACTGCCGCGTCGCGCGTATCGATACTGATCGGCACATCAATCTGCCGGCTGAGCCGCTGGATGACCGGAATCGCCCGACGGATCTGCTCATCTACAGGCACCGGCGACGCGCCCGGACGGGTCGATTCGGGGCCGACATCGATGATTGCCGCTCCCTGCCGCACCATTTCCACGCCGTGGGCGACGGCTTTGTCGGTATCGAGAAACCGACCGCCGTCGCTGAACGAATCAGGCGTAACATTCAAAATCCCCATCACTAAGCAGCCCTCGGAAAAATCTAAACGGCCGGTCGGCCATTCCATCACTGTCGGCAGCGTTTTCATAGCTCAGTCCTTACTTGAAAGCCGATGCCGCAAAGCGTATCGGCCAATTTGTTTTGTCCGTTGGGTACGGTTACCATCGTATTTTGAAACTCTCGCCGTTCGGGGTAGTCCTTGCGGAGTTTGTCAAAGAACGCCCCGCGCTGGGCTTCGGGAACGGTCAGTATCTCGCGGGTATTGAAGTCGTCGCGGTTAATGACATAAACCTGCTGGACGGTATCGTGAACGACGCGCTCCAGACCGGCGGCGAGCTGATCGGCTGTGATGCGGATATGCGGCACTTTGGGGGCCGGCAGAAAATCCGCCTCGGTGTGCGTCGGCGTCAGGCCAAAATACGCACAGGCCGCCCGATAAATCATCAATAGCCCCGCCACTTTGCCGTCAAACGAATAGCCCGCGATGTGCGGGGTGGACAAATCCACCTTACGCAGCAGGTCAGGGTCGATATTCGGTTCGTTTTCCCAGACATCCAGCACAACGCCGCCGAGCGTGCCGGCAGCCATGGCTTGTTTCAGGGCGGTCGTATCGTGAACGGCGCCGCGAGAGGTATTCAGAAAGAACGCCCCGCGTCTGAGCGATGAAAAAAATGCCGCATCCGCCAAATGATAGGTCTTGTCCGCCCCGTTTTTGGTCAGGGGCGTATGGAACGTTACAAAATCGCAGCCGTACAACTCGGCCAGCGGGCGGTATCTGGCATCGCCGGTCTTTCGCGCCAGCGGGGGGTCGTTCAGCACGACGGTCATCCCCATCGCCGCGCATTTGCGGGCAACCCGCGAGCCGACATTGCCCACGCCGACAACGCCGATGGACTTTCCGGCCAGCGAGAATTTGTACTTTTTGCCCAAGGCCAACAAGGCCGCGACGATGTACTCGGCTACGCTGTTGGCGTTGGAGCCGGGAGCGGAGGCAAACCCGATGCCGCGAGCGGCCAGATACGCCGTATCGATATGCTCAAATCCGATGGTGGCCGTGGCGACAAACCGCACCCGACTGCCGGCCAACAGCGACGCATCGACTTTGGTTACGCTGCGCACCAGCAGGATGTCCGCATCCGACACCTGCGCGGCGGTCAACTGCCGCCCCGGATATATTTGGACATCCCCGATAGACGAAAAACACTCTTTAACAAACGGTATATTCTGATCGGCGACAATTTTCATTCGATAAAACCTCGGAACATAAAACCCGATATTGGGAGCTTATTTATTTTACATCCCCGCCGCACGAATAAAAAGAGATTTTTGACGGTGTGCATCATCTCCTGTGCCGATGTGTGTTTGGCGTATTTGGCATCCTGTAAGTTCAAGCATTTCTTATCTTTCTTCAAAGGGGGTTGTTGGGTTTTTGGGGCTTTGTTGACCGCAGGGTTTTTGTCGCCGGAGGACATTTTAGCCGCCCTTCCATAAAAATGCAAGTCATAATTAAAGATATGTTTTTGCCAGATTAAACCGAAAATGAGCATATTCAACACTTGACAGCATAGGCATTTTCCATCATACTGAATAGCAATGGATTGAATGGGTCGTGCAAATAGGGGCGACGGCCTCGTCGCTGTGGGCTATTGTGGACGATCTGCAACGTAAAACTCAGAGAATCGAGGTGACGTATGCGTGATACTATTGGACAAGCGGCAGGACTGATTTGGCATTTGCTGGCTAACGCTTCCGAACCTGTCAACATTTCGGATATCCCCAAAAAAACCCGTCTGACCGCCCAAACTGCCTATCAGGGCTTGGGCTGGCTGGCCAAGGAAGATAAGGTCTGTTACCACCAAAAGGGGCGATCGATACTGGTCAGCTTGAAGGATGCAAGCTGCGGCTGTTAAGCTGTTTTTAATGTCATTGGTCGCCACTGACCGAACCACAACGGCGTTAGAATATCGTCAGAAGTATAGAATTCTATTGACTTTCGCGGCGAAGGGGGTACACTTTGCCGCTTTGAATTTAAGGTCAATAGAGGTCTATTATTAAAGGATACTACGGCGATGTCTGCCCCTCTTCATATTCGAAATGTCGCTATCATTGCGCACGTTGACCATGGCAAAACCACCTTGGTCGATCAGTTGCTCTATCAGTCCGGAATGTTCCGCGAGGCGGAACTGGACAAACTGGCCGGCGGCCAGCACGGCCTGATTATGGACTCCAACCCGCTGGAACGCGAACGCGGCATCACCATCCTTAGCAAGAACTGCGCCATCTACTACACCGACCCGGACTGCATCGAGTATAAGATTAATGTCTTGGACACGCCCGGGCACGCTGATTTCGGCGGCGAGGTTGAGCGCGTGCTGAAAATGGCCGACGGCGTGCTGCTGCTGGTCGATGCCTTCGAGGGACCCATGCCGCAAACGCGATTTGTATTGAGCAAGGCGCTCCAGCATAAGCTCAAACCCATCGTGGTTGTCAACAAGGTCGATCGCGCCGACTCCCGCTGCGAAGACGTAGTCAATGAGGTGTTTGATTTGTTCGTCGCATTGAACGCCGACGACGACGCGTTGGATTTTCCGGTAATCTACGCCTCGGGGCGAAACGGCTGGGCGACGACACAGCCGCATCAGGTCGGCGAAAACCTCAAACCCGTCTTTGACGCGATTATCAACCATATCCCCGCGCCCAAGGACGACTCCGAACAGCCGCTGCAAATGCTGGTTACGACGCTCGACCGCTCGGAGTATCTGGGCAAAATCGCCATCGGTCGCGTCTTTGCCGGTACCGTACGGCAGGCGCAGCGCATCACCGTCATTGACAACCAAGGACACCACACCCAGCAGAAGGTCGTACAGCTTTATACCTTTGACGGATTGGGCAAAAAGCCGGTGGATTACGTCGAGGCCGGCGATATTTGTGCGATTGCGGGGCTGGATCCGGTCGATATCGGCAACACGATTGCCTGCGCGGACAACCCCGCCGCCCTGCCGGTGGTGGCGGTCGATGAACCGACAATGAATATGACCTTCCGCATCAACGACGGCCCGCTGGCCGGACGCGAAGGCAAGTACGTTACCGGCCGCCAAATCAAAGAACGGCTGGAAAAAGAACTGCAAACCAACGTTGCGCTGCGCGTCGAACCCGGCCAGACGCCGGATGAATTCAAGGTCTCCGGCCGAGGATTGATGCACTTGGGGATTCTGCTGGAAAATATGCGCCGCGAGGGCTATGAACTGTGCGTCGGCAAACCCAACGTAATCTTGCGCGTCGTGGACGGGCACCGGCAGGAACCCATCGAGCGACTGGTCATCGAATGCCCCATCGACTGCCAAAGTGCGGTAATGAGCTTGTTGGGCGATCGCCGCAGCGAGTTGCTGTGCGTCGATAACAAAAGCGGCGCCGATGATTATATCCACATGGAGTTTAGGATTCCGTCGCGCGGCCTATTCGGCCTGCACGCGCGGGTCATGACCGCTACGCAAGGACGAGCGATTATGCACCATAATTTCGAACGGTATGAACCGCTGCGCGGAAGTATTCCGCAGCGTCAGGCCGGCGTCATGATTGCCACCGAAAGCGGCACGGCCACCGCGTATGCGATGGATGCCCTGTTTGACCGCGGCGTCTTTTTCGTCTCTCCGGGCGATCCGGTCTATGAAGGTCAGGTCGTCGGCGAACACTGCAAGGACAACGACATCCCCGTCAACGCCACCCGAACCAAGCATCAAACCAACATCCGCGCCGCCGGCAAGGACGATGCCGCCCGCATCAAGCCCCCCCGCCGGATGAGCTTAGAGCAGACGCTGGAATACATTCAGGAAGATGAGTTGGTCGAGATTACGCCGCTGTCAATCCGTATCCGAAAACGCAAGCTCAAAGAAGCCGACCGTCGCCGCGACGCCCGAAAGAGCCAAGACATCTGAGTCTCCACTTAGCGACCAAAATGACGATGCAATAAGTCGGATTAATAGGTCTGTTGAGCCGTCCGGCTGTGGCATAGGATAAAATGAACAGGCGATGACCGTAACTTTACGGCGGAAATACCCCCAAGGGGACTCGAACCCCTGTTACCGGGATGAGAACCCGGCGTCCTAGGCCGCTAGACGATGGGGGCGTGTACAATTGACTATTAACTATTGACTATTGTCGATTGTAAATATGCTATCAAGGTACTTGTTTAGCAAATAGCGGCGGGTGGATTCGAACCACCGACCCTGGGCTTATGAATCCCATGCTCTAACCAGCTGAGCTACACCGCCTAAATTCAATCCCACAAAACACTTAAATACAACTTTAATACGATATAAAAAACCCCAAAGGGTAAATTTCCGCATACATTACATAGAACAAGTTAGTTTTGCAAGAAAATTTGTAGCAAAATTTATATGTCTTAAAAAATCAAATAGTTCGCTGCTTTTTGGAGCAGTTTGTTGGGTTTTCCAATGTCTTGGATACCGGTCAGGCGGGCTTGTTGTCGGCGTTTTAGAATCGTACGGACGGTCAACGGCCCCAGCCCCGGCACGCGCAGCAGGGTTTGGCGGTCGGCACGGTTGACATCGACCGGAAAGAACTGCGGGTTTAAGGCCGCCCACGCCTCTTTGGGGTCTTTGTCCAACGGCAGGCGGTTGTGTGCGTCAAAGGGGATTTCGGCATCGTGGAAACCGTACTTTCGCATCAGGAAATCGACCTGATAGAGCCGATGCTCCCGCGTCAGCCGGTCGGCGGGGGCATCGCCCTGCTCACCCGGCAGCATCGGGTTGCCCAAACCGGCCTGATAGGCGCTGAAATAGATACGGTGCATCCCTAACCGGTGATATAATCCCTCCATATACCGCACGATACGGCGATCGTCCTCGCCTGCCGCCCCGACGATAAATTGTGTGGTCTGATGCACCTGCCGCCGGTAAGCATTCGGCTCGTGTACCAGACGGCTGATCAGCTTGATCGGCTCGATAATGTCCTGCATATAATCTTTTCGCGTCGAGACTTTGGCCAAAAACTCCGCCCCCGGCGTCTCGATGTTCAGCGAAACCGCCGAGGACAGCCGTACCGCCTCTTCGATGGCCGCCGGGCTTGCGCCGGGGATGATTTTCAGGTGGATGTAGCCGCGAAATTGATAGCGGCTGCGGAGCAGACGGGCAATGGCGTTGATGCGTTCCATCGTTGCATCGGGCGTGCCAATCACGCCGGAACTGACAAAAATGCCAAAAACCTTGCCCTGTGTGTAATAGTCCCAAAACAACCGCACGGTCTCCTCGGTCTGGAGAGTGCAGCGGCGAATGTCCTGATCCTGACGTAAGGGGCAGTACAGACAGTCATTATTGCAGACATTGGATAGCAGGATTTTGAAGATACTCCCCCGCCCGCCGTCCGGCAGGGTAACGGGGTAAATCCATTTGCCGTCGCCGCTGCGCCGTCGATGCTCGTCTTTGGTCGAACCGCAGGCACAGGCCAAGTCGTACTGGGCGTCGGCGCTAAGGATCGTCAGTTTTTCGAGGGTATCGGGCTGGGTAATAATCGCGGCCATACGGCTATCATATCCGGCCGTCAGACAAAATGCAAGCCGGATAAGGTGTTTGACGAACAGGGAAAAATTGCTATAATTTGACCCGAAATAAACCTTTTAAGAGAACGAAAACAAATGCAGACAAAAACCGTCAAGGAAATCGCCGACTATGTCGGCGGTCGCGTGCTGGGCAGCGAAAAGGTGGTCATCTCGGCCGCTGCAACCTTGGATACCGCTGGGCCGGGGCAAATTACATTTTTGAGCAACCCCAAATATACCCCGAAAGTGCAGGCCACACAGGCCGCGGCGGTATTGGTGGCTGTGCCGGTCAATACGGACGCCGTACAAATTATAACCGAAGACCCGTACTACGCCTTTATGCAAGTGGTCGTGCTGCTGCACGGACATCGAGAGCATCCCAAGGTCGGCATCTCGCCGCAGGCGTCGATTGACGCATCGGCCAAGCTGGGCGAAGGGACACAGGTCAGCGCGTTTGCGTCGGTCGGCGCAAACGCCGTGCTGGGCAAGAACTGTTATCTGTATCCGGGCGTATGCATCGGGCCGAATGTGCAAATCGGCGACGATTGCATCTTTTATCCCAATGCAGTCATTTATGACGGCTGCCGAATCGGCCATCGGGTCATTGTACAGTCCAACGCCGCGGTCGGGCAGGACGGCTTCGGCTTTGCCACGCACAAGGGCGTGCATCATAAGATTCCGCAAATTGGGCGGGTAGTGCTGGAGGACGATGTGGAAATCGGCGCCGGCTGCGCGATCGAACGCGGCACACTGGACGATACGGTCATTGGCCAAGGGTCAAAAATCGGCGACTTGGTCGCCATCGGACATGGTACCAAAATCGGGGCGCATTGCCTGCTGGTGCCGCAAGTGGGCGTAGCCGGCTCGGCGACGCTGGGGCATCACTGCGTGCTGGGCGGACAAGCCGGCATCGTCGGGCATATCAAGGTCGGCAACTTGGTCAAAATCGGCGCCAAATCCGGCGTGATCAACGATGTGCCGGACGGGGCAACCATTGTCGGCACGCCCGCCATCGACGCCGGCACAGCGCGCCGAGCATATAGCTTGATTGAGTACCTGCCGGAAATGAAAAAGAAAATCAAAGAATTGGAACGCAAAGTTGAAAAGCTCAACCCCGACCAGCCGTAATGCCGCTCAGCCAGTGCTGGGCTTGATCGCCGGTCAGGGGCGGCTGCCGTTTCTGGTTGCCGAGGGCGCGCGGCGTGCCGGGCTGAAGGTTATTTGCGTCGGGCTGGCCGACAGCGCCGCACCGGAGTTGGCGGCGTATGTCGATGCGTTTTTCTGGGGCGCGATCGCCCGTCCCGGCGGCTGGATGCGAAAGCTCCGCCGGTGGGGCGTTACCCGCACGATTATGGTCGGTCGCGTAGCCAAAACAAACATCTATACGCCGTGGCGCATCGTTAGATACCTGCCGGACTGGCGGGCGCTGCGGATTTGGTACTGGCGGCTGCGCGGCAAAGATAAACGCAACGATTCCGTTTTATGCGCAATTGCCGACGAGTTCGCTTCGGGCGGGATTATTTTGGAGGATTCGACAATGTACTGCAAAGAGCATTTGGCCGATGCCGGCGTTATGACGCGCACACAGCCGTCGGCGACAAATAAAGCCGATATTGCGTTCGGCTGGCCGATAGCGCTGGAGGTCGGACGGCTGGACATTGGCCAAGCCATCGCGGTGCGCGAGCGCGAGATTATCGCCGTCGAGGCCATTGAGGGAACCGCCGAGATGATCAACCGTGCCGGTCAACTGTGCAAAAAAGGCGGCTGGACGCTACTGAAGGCCGCCAAGCCCAATCAGGATATGCGGTTTGATGTGCCGTGCGTCGGGCCGGATACGATTGAAAGTCTCAAACGCAATGGCGCGGCGTGTCTGGCCGTTGAGAAAGGCAAAACAATCATTCTCGATAAATCCGACACCCTTGCGCTGGCCGACAAGCTCGGCATTGCCGTCGTGGGCGTCTAATTCCGTGTTACCGCCGGAAACTCGCCAAACAGGCAGTTACCGATGACCTGTTTTATGAGTTTCAAACCAGCCGCGCGTCGCAAGGCACACCTTGACCAGCATCAGCATCACCGGCACTTCAATCAGCACGCCGACCACCGTCGCCAGCGCAGCGCCGGAGGACAGGCCGAACAGCATGGTGGCAGTGGCAATCGCGACTTCAAAATGGTTCGACGCGCCAATCATCGCCGATGGTGCGGCGTCCTCATAGCTGAACTTGAACAGCTTGGCCAATGCATAAGTGATGACAAAAATCAGCCACGTCTGGATAAACAGCGGTATTGCAATCCACAGAATCGTCAGCGGATTGGCCAAAATCGTCTCGCCCTTGAACGAAAACAGCAGCACCAGCGTGCTGAGCAAAGCGACAATCGATACGGGCGTAAGAATATGCAGGAACTTGGCTTCAAACCACGCCTGCCCTTTATGGGCGATAATCCACTTGCGGGAAAAGTATCCGCATACCAACGGCAGGGCGACGTAAATCGCTATCGACAGCAGCAGCGCCTGCCACGGTA
>Ga0308414_1002543_pt1 | contig 11877 bp, 8 predicted proteins | sample HotsprSampleOS50_FD_205667 | JGI IMG/M metagenome (GOLD analysis project Ga0308414, IMG submission 205667) | Hot spring phototrophic mat microbial communities from Octopus Spring, Yellowstone National Park, Wyoming, United States - 20090730_OS50 ... | reverse complement strand
CCGAACGGCCTATCATCAGTAATAGAGTCCGTAAACTCCAATTTATGTTGTGAACTTCAGGGTGCGCGGGTGGTTCAACCACGTAGCGCCGAACCGGGACAGTGGTTTCCTTGCTTCCTGCCGCGCCAGGGCGTTAAAGCCGCGTAGCTTAGCCTACGCGGGCACGCCGTGGACCCTTGGAGGCACGCTGACGGCGCCAGCATTGGCTCCGTCAGGCTGAAGACTCACCAGCGGCCGTGGCCCGAAACTTACCGATCAAGCCTCATCAAGACAATGCCGTAGCCCACGCCCGCTTCGTCGGCGGTGCGCGCCACCTGAAACGCCAGGAGCCGCCCGTCGGTGCTCACCACGGGATTCGATGCCTTCCAACCCTCATAGTCATTGAAGTAGGTGAGCCGCTCGAAGCTCTTGCCGGTCCCGTCCAGGCGCAGCTTCCAGATGTCGATGTCGCGGAATAGCTGCGTGGAGCCGCGCAGCACGGCCTGACGGTCCGACTCGACGCAGGTGTGCAGGCCATCGGGGAAGATCCCCTCGACCTCGTTGTAGCTTCCAATGGAGCGCGTGTGGTTGACCTTCTCGCCTGTCTGCAAGTCGATGGTCCACACCGACGCCGTGGCGCCGCGCTCGTAGCAGGTGTAGGTCAGCTTGGTGTCCTTGTCGAAGAAGTCCTGCGCCTCCAGGGTGCAGGAGTTGTCGGGGCTGGTGACCACGATGCGCTTGTTGCGCAGCGTCGGCTCGTCCGGATCGACCTCGGCGGTGAGGATCCGCGAACTGCCGGGCGGGAGATTGGGATTCTGCGCGCTGGTTTCGGCGAAGGCGATGCGGAGGGTTCGTTTGGAGACGGCCGCGCCCTCGCTCATCTTCTGGACCAGGCGCACGGGCTTCGAGCCGCTCTTTCGGGACAGATACCACAGCTCGTTGTCGCGGCTGCGGCTGGTGCGGATGTCGGTGAAGCGCTCCGGGCCGATCAACAGATAGTCGCCGTTGGCCAGATGCATGACCCGGAGGAAGGCCGCGCCGGGCACATTGCAGGTCAGGCAGCGAATCTGGCGGGTCTTGAGATCGATCACAAAGGCGTCGCCGAAGCTCTTGCCCATGAAGGCGATCTCCTGGTTGTCCGGCGAGAAGTCGGCCCGCTCGCCGAAATGGGTGAGCAACTCCATGTTCGGCGGCAAGGCGTCCAAGGGGCTGCCTTTCTTAAGCTGGGCTTGCGCAATCCCGGCCCAACCCAAGGCAATCACGGCAACGAAGCGAATGGTTCTCATTTGTATGGCTCCCGTTTGGGACACAAGTGTAGCGGCTTTGGCAAATAGCGCGCAAGTTATGGATGCGCCCGGCGGACTGACTCACTTTTCGCAGCGAGGGTCGGCCGCGCGGTTCGACCCGGATCCCACGACAGGTCCTTTGAATGGCGGCCAGAGTGAGTAGGAGCAGGCGGGAGAATGGGGGTTCAGGATTCTCGTTCCGAAGCAGGGACGACGGGAAGGCGGGGCACGGCTCGCGCTGGCTCGGGAGGACCGGCCGGGGCCGGGGTTGTGTCCCCGAAAGGCACGGATGGCTCTGCGATTCGGTGGCGCGCGGCAATCCGGGCAACCTTGCGGGCTTCACGGCAGAGGGAGCAAGGGCAGTTTTCGGCTGTCTCGGAAAACTCCTTCGAATTCATAATAAACGTCCCCTCCTGAGTCGGCGGTTGCTTCAGCGAGCCCCCTCAGTCAAACAGCTCTCAGAGGTTCGAATGGCAAGGGTTTCCGGAACCGGCTCTTCCGGCCGCGCGGTTGGCAAGGCGTCGAAGGTCAGACTGAGATAGCTCTTGGGCCGGCACTCAAACCGGAGCGGCAGCCAGCAGGCGCCTCCTGGTTCCACCCAAAGCGCGAAGCTGCTCACATTCCCGGTGCGCTGATTGCGCACTTTGCAGGACATGCGGCAGATTTTTTCGGGCGCGGCCGTCAGCCCCCGGGCAGCTAGCTGCCTTCCGGTCTGTGCATCCGCTGCCCGGTCGGCCCTCAACCAATACAGGTCTTTGGAATAAGAGAAGGCGTATAGTGAGCTGGGTTGCGGGTCGTGGATGGCCTGCATGAGGGAGTAAAGGAACGTCGCGTACGCCCCAGAAACGGGGCGTTGTGTGACGACGGGGGCGCAGTGGCAGGCGTGCGCGGCCAGAGGCTCGATGAGCCGGTATTGGGACCAGTCCCGTGGGGTGGGCGCCATAAAGGCGGCCGAGGCGACGCGGTAGCTGTGCTGATCGCAGCGGCCCTCAATGGCGGCGAAAGGGGCCATGGCCTTGGAAGCCGACGCCAAAGCCGCCCGGGCTTCGTCGAGTGATTCCTCCCGGGAGGCGGTCATAAAGCCCAGATACTCCGTGGCGAGGATTTCGCCGGAGTCCCAGCAGACGGTCTCTCGAATGGACCCAAGACGGTTGAGCCCGCGGGCGCGGGCTGGATCACTGCCCGCGGCGAAGCTGAGCTGATGCCAGAGGCCCGAGTTGTCCCAATGACTCTCATAGGACACCTTTGCGCCCCCCACGTTCTGCACCGAGAACAGGGTCATCCCAAACAAGCGGACCTGAGCTGAAGCGCGGTATTCCCGCACGGCGGCCGAAGGATGCCGCGAGTCCCAGAAGGACCCCAGAAAACCCAGGAAGGCGCGGCGCGTGATCAGCCGCATTCGGCTTCCTCCGCAGGGCGCAGTTCCCTGCCAAACCAGTCGCCGGGCGTGGAGAAGAAATCGGCCTTGTAGCGCAAGGGCGGAATCGCATGCTGAAACAAGGCATGAATCTCGGCGTACAGATCGAGGTAGCCGGCGCACACCACCGGCCAGTCGAAACGCTCCGCGGTAAGGCGGGCCGCCGCAATGCGGGCCTCCCGTTCCGGTGAGGGCAACGCGGCTTCCAGCACGGCTGCGGCAAAGCTGTCCGGATGCGGCTCGGCGAGCCAGCAATTGGCGTGGTTGGCATAGGTGCGCAATCCCCCGGAGCCAGGGGCAACCAGAGCCAGGCCGGAGGCCATGGCCTCCAGCGGGGCGATTCCGAAGGGCTCACGGGGATTGGTGTGCAGGAACACATCGCAGTTGGCGTAGATGTCGGCGAGCGATTCCCGGTTGGAGACGTGACCAAGAAAGGCCACCCGCGAACCGAAGGCGGCCGTCTGGCGCTTCAGCTCTTCGGCTAAAGGGCCGCTGCCGGCAATCAAGAGGCAGTAATGCTCCGGCAAGCGCGCCAGAGTCTCCACCAGCAGGCCCAAGTTCTTTTCGGGCGCGAGCCTGCCGGCATAGAGCAGGAGAACCGTTCGAGAGCTGCCTCCGACCTGCGACACCAAGCGTCGGCGAATCGCCGGCGAACGGCGAGAGGGCGACATCAAGCCGGCGTCGACGCCCATGGGCCGCACCCAAACCCCGCGCGAGACGCGGTGTCCGCGGGCGGCTATTTGAAGTTCCGAGGCGGTGTGCCAGCTCACCGCGATGTGGTGGTCGCACATCGGGAAGTACAGCCACTTCATGTAGCGGCGGCTGAACCAGCGCGCCAGGCGGCCCGCCGAGAGATACGCCGCGAACGTCTCATCCAGGCGCTCACAACTCAGCCCCACCACCACCGGCCGGTTTTTCACTCCGGGCAGGGCGCCCAGCCGGAGCAGGCCCGCGGCGTAGTTGAGCGTGTATTTGTCGTTGATCTCCACCAGGTCGGGCTGTTCCGACCGCAAGATGGCCGCGACCGTCCCGCGGGGCCACAGGAAGGCCGAAGGAGGAATGAAGCGGTATCCGGACCGATGAGGCGCTTTCGGCGACCGCACGTAGTAAATCAGCCCGTAAGGCCCGGCGGACTCCACGCGGTCGGCCGGACCCGGAACCACCAAGCGAATGTGCTGACGCCGTTGATTTGCAGCTTTGAGCAAAGCGCGGTAGAAAGTCGAAACCCCGCCCGAGGTTTCGTGCCAAGCATTTGTGAGGTGAAGAGTTTTCATCACAATCCGGGAATTATGGTCCACCGCAGCCTGCGGCAGGCGGCGTCGGCCGAGACGAGGAATTCGCGGGCCACGCGCGGCAGAGCGCCGAGATCGTGGAGCAAAGACCTGCCTTCGTCTCCAACGACGAGCAGCCCTTTCCGCATCAAATGAAGGTTAACGGCGGTCGACAAAACGGTGAAGCCGGCGGAGGCCAGAATGCTGGCGCCCAACCGCGGCGTGCCGCGGACCAGGTGCACGGCGAACTCCAGAGCATGCTGGCCGAGCGGCAGCAGAAGAAAGACCGCCAGGAACGCGCACCAGGGCGGCTCAACGCGGCGGAAATTCTGAGTGACCGCTCCGTAGAACCCGCTGGTCGCGCCGCGGAGCGCAAACTCCGTCATCAGAGCCCCGGCCGCGGCCCCCAGACCGCTCGGCAAGTTGGTCAGGAAGAACAGGCCGCCCCGGGCCAGCGAACTCAGCACAGCCGTCTTCCAGTTCCACCGGAGAAAGAGCGTCTCGCGGGGCCGGAGCACCAGGGCTGCGAGCGCCGACTGCAAGCTGTCGGAGGACATTCAGGGACGAGTTTAGGATTGGCGCGTGTGTTTCCCGTCAACAACCGGTCAAAGAAGAGATAAATCATTTTCGGGCGTCACGTTTTATCAAACGTCAATTATGAATTCATCCGCTTGAGACGGCGGCCGTGCAGACTGGCCTTGTGAACAAGACGACTCTGCATCCCTTCAGCCGCCGCCGGAGGTTGAATCCTCGGCTTCGGACGGGCGTCTGCCTCCACGGCCACACCTTGCATTCGCGAGAGCCTTTGACCTTTCTCCACCCGATTCTCAGACGGCACCCTTTGCTGAACTGGGCGGTCCGCAACGAGGAGCAGAAACGGCTCGGGAAAGGAAAACCCAGAATCGACTTTTCCAAGATATGGTGGACGCCGCCGCTATGCCCGCGGCAGGCATGGGATGTGGAGGCAGCGCAAATCAGCCGTGTGCTGGGATTGCAACCTCTGATCTCGCTGACCGATCACGACACGGCGGAAGCCTCCTGGGCGCTGCGCATCGTTCAACCCGATGTTCCAATCTCGATGGAATGGACTGTTCATACCGGACGCACCTTCCTGCACCTGGGAGTGCACAACCTCCCCTTTGAGCGGGCTTCCGAACTGGTGCAAGCAATGCAGGCGCACGCCGCAGGGAAAGGCGCTCCGAGGGCGGTCCCGGAGCTGCTGGCGGGGTTGGATGCCCACCCCGGCGTGCTGACCGTCTTGAATCACCCGTTTTGGGACGAAAGCGGCATCGGACGGCAAGAACACCAGCGGCACTTGCTCGCATTTCTGAATGACCACCGGCGATGGATCCATGCGCTGGAGTTGAATGGCTTCCGGCCGGCCGCCGAAGAGGAACAGGTCCTACGGCTGGCCGGCGAACTGCGGCTGCCGGTCGTGGCCGGCGGAGACCGCCATGGGCGCACCGCGGCATCGGTGCTCAACGTGACCACCGCGGAGACCTTCGAGGAGTTCGTGGAGGAGGTGCGCCGGGACGGGTTCAGCGACATCGTGTTGCTCCCGCACTACTTCGAAAACCGGACTTTGCGCATCATGCAGACCATCGGCGAAATCGTCCGGGAAGCGCCGGACCACGCTATGGGATGGCGGCGCTGGTGCGACCGGATCTTTTATGAAGACGGCGACGGAGCCGTACGGCCCGCAGCGTGGGCCTGGAACGGGAGCTGCGCGCCCTGGCTGCCGGAGGCCTTCGTTGCAGCCATGTCCCTGGCGGATACGGCGTTGCGCACCGGCGCCGCGCGGAGCTGGCAGCGGGGCGGCCTGATCGAGGGCGAGGAGGCGCCGCTATGAGCGGGCGGCCGCTGCGGGTGGCTCTCTTCACCGACTGCTTTGACGAAATGAACGGCGTCGCTCTGACCTGCCGGCAATTCCTGGCCTATGCCGAGCGGCGGAACTACCCGTTTTTGCTGGTGAAGACGGGCCGCGAAAACTCCGAGCTCTGGCGCGGCCCGCAGGGGCTCTGCATCTTCCAGAGGACCCGGTTCTCGTTTCCCGTGGACACCGATCTTTCTTTCGACCTGCTGTTTCTGCGCCGCCTCAGCCGCGTGCGCCGCGTGTTGCGGACCTATCAGCCGGACGTGGTTCACATCACAGGACCCGGCGACATCGGGATCTTAGGAGCGATCGCCGCGCATGAGATAGGCGCGCCGCTGGCCGTGAGCTGGCACACCAACCTGCACGAGTTTGCCGAGCGCAGACTGGAGGCGGCGCTCGAGTGGCTCCCCGGCCGCTGGCGGCATCCGCTGGTCCGGCATACGGGCGGCAAAGTATTGGAATATGTTTTGAAGTTCTACAGTATCGGCAAGCTTCTGTTCGCGCCCAACGGCGAACTGGTTCGACAGTTGCACTCCCGGACCGGCAAACCAGTCCACCTGATGAATCGGGGCGTGGACGTTTCGCTATTCCATCCCGGAAGGCGCACCCGCCCCGCGCACGACGCCGAGGTGTTGATCGGCTACGCCGGACGGATTGTTCCGGAAAAGGGCGTCCGGCTGCTGTCCGAAGTCGAAAAGCGGCTGCAAGCGGCGGGCGTTCGGAACTACCGCTTCCTGATCGTAGGACAAGGGGGCGACCGGGGTTGGCTCGAGAGCCGCTTGCAACGGGCCGAGTTCACCGGCGTTCTCCACGGGGAAGCCTTGGCGGAAGCGTACGCCAACATGGACATCTTTGCCTTTCCCTCGCGTACGGACACCTTCGGCAATGTCGTCCAAGAGGCCCTGGCCTGCGGCGTGCCGGCGGTCGTCACCAGCGAGGGCGGACCGAAACACATCGTCTCCGATGGAGTCAATGGCTTCGTCACAAAGAATGAAGCAGAGTTTTGTGAGACCGTAGTGCGGTTGTCCTCCGATCGAGACTGGCTGGCCCGGACCAGAGAGGCGGTCCGCGAAAACGCAAGGTTTCAAAGCTGGGATTCGGTGTTTGACCGGGTGTATCTTGCCTATCAGGATACTTTGAAGCAAGCTCCGCATCCGCCGCAAACCCTCCGTGGAACGCAACGGCGCTTGTCGCAGGCGTGGCTGCCCGCGATTCGCTCATAAGGTCAACAACAAGCGGTCCGCAAGGCTGAAGGCCGCCGGTTCCGTCTACTCGTCCGGAGGTTGGAAGAGATTGCGCGCTCGTGGGGTTGTGTCGGAGCCATTTTCCCGGACGCTTGGCGAAGACAGCCCACCGCTGGCGGCGGAAGGGTCCTTACCTTGCCGGTTCTTGAGACGTTCCGGCCGACCCGAGCTGCTGAAGCGCCTCCCTCAGCCGCGCATGCTGCTGCGTCCGGCGCAGATAGACGGATTCATCCGGCCCCATCTTGGCGCGGATCACCTCGACCAGAGCCGCCTTCTCCTCGGCGGACCAGTCCTTCAGACCGCGAATCAGCGCCAATACCTGCGCCAGGCTGGCGTACTCCCCGTGCGGCCCAGTCTGAATGCCCAAGGCCCGCGATACCTCTGCCACCGCCTCCAGCGGACGCAGCCGTTGCGCGGCCAGGCCGATGTTTCTGACATGGAACCTGTCCCACGCGCCTCTGTTTCCGGCGCCGGTCTCATAAACCAGGGGCCCGGCCGCCAGCTTGCGCAGCGCCGCCGGCCGGCTGCGGTAACCGGGCTTCTTAAGCATCCAGCACTCTTCGCGCTCTAGCACGCGCACCACCTCCGGCAGCACGGGCCGGAAGCCCAGCTTGCGGTAGAACCAGAAGGCCCCCGACTGAATCGCCTCCTCATTGCCGCGCCCGATCTGGTAGGGATCGATGACGAAGCAGGTCGCGCCCAGCGCCTGATGCAGCAGGCCGAGTAGCCGCGCGAACAGCCACGCTGTTTCTCCCTCCCGGAAGGTGTAGTAAAGGTTGAACCCTACGTCCATCCGGTCGCACAGAGAAAGCGTCTCGACATACCCGATGGGCACGCCATTCTTGACCAGCATGCCCGCATGGTAGGCGCGCAAGGGCAGGCGGTTGCCGGCGGGCGCTCCGCACAGGTAGGCGTCCACGCCCCGCCCCAGGGGCGCCCGTACCACCGAGCGCGGATCGCCATAGGTGAAACCGTGCAGCTCCCGCTGGCGCACGGCCGACGCGGCCAGCGCCATATTCAGGAACGCCTCGCCGGCCTCCGCGGAGAGGGGCTCAAGCTCCATGGGCGGTGAAGTCAGTTCCCGCTCCAGAGAAACCCCGGTCCGGGGGATCAGGGGCCCTTCGTGGAAAAACGGCTCTTCCAGCGGCCCTCTCATCAAAGTCCGCGACAGGCGTGAATCGCCCAGCTCCCACCGCAGCGGCAGCTCCAGAGCGGCGTACAGCCCCGCCTTTTGTTTTTCGGGTACCGGTAGGGAGTCTAACCGCTCCAACAGGCACGCCAGCGCCCGCTCCTGGGCGCCGGCTGCGGCCAGCAACCAGTCCTTGTAGGGAATGTGCGGCTCCACCAGCGTGTCTTCCTCCACCAGAGGGAACAGCCACCGCCAGGTTTCCGCCACCCGGTCTGTGGGCTCCCAAGCGTCCCAGTCCAGCCTGAGCCGCTCCGGCTCCAGCCGCGACAGCCGCAGGGCCGCACGGTAGCTGAAGATCGCCGTGAAGCTAGTGCCCGCCACGCCCGAAGCTTCGGGCTGGTCAAACAGCGCGGGATCTCCCCCCGAACTCCTCCACCGCTGGGCCGACTCCGCAAAGCCCGCAAGCAATTCTTCGCATTGCGAGAGCAGATCCGGATTCTGAGGAAACGCCCGGCAGTAGAGCAGCAGTTCGTGATAGCGGTGTAACTCACCCGCATCCGTGAATCTGCGGCGGCTCAAGACTGCCAGCAGCTTGCTGAGCCGCTTGGCGCTCGCCGCCTCAAAGCTGCGTTTCAGCCCTTCCGCCTCCGCCAGTAGCTCTGCACTTGAGGATTGAGTCATCGAACGTGATCCAGGCACGGATGCATTCTATCATCGGCGGTCACGCCGGAGGCCGGAAAATTTTCATCGGTAAATCAAAGAGTTAGCTGACGGGAGCGCCCTGACGGGCGGGACTTGCGCCGTCATCAGGCTAGTCTCAAAGCGGGGGACCTTGTCCGAACGAATCTACAAACTGCAACCGGACCGCACCATTCAACTGCGCGGCTTCAGCGATTTGGGCGCCTCAGCCGCGATCCATTCGGCCACGGCCGAGGGCTTTACCGTCAGCGGCGTCTTCCGCGACGCGGCCGACTTCGCGGTGCTCGTGCTCTACGACGCCGACAACTTCTACGAGCATCCTCGTTTGAAGTATCTGCCCGACACGGACTTCTCCGGTCTCACGCTGACTTTCGACGTTCGCTACTCCGGCCTGATGCCGCTCGATTCGCCTAAATACCCCACCATCGACTGGCCCTTTCTCGACGTCATCCGCCCCGATGGCACAACCGCCAAGATCCGCCTCTTCGAGCACGCCGTCCAGGTCTCGGGGGACTACACCTGCGCCTCGGCCAGCTTTGTCATCGAAGACAACGGGTTGCAACCCTACGACCGGGTCACGCTCTGGTATCAAAACTTCGCCTTCGACTACATCGTGCCGGACCAGTCCGGACCCCTGCCCACCGCCGCAGAAGTCGCCGCCGCGCTGGCCGCCCAAATCAACGCCGTCAACTGGGAGGCTCTGGGGATCCTGTTTCCTCTAGCGGCGCAGGCCGACGGGGCCACGTTGCATATCCAGACGACCCGCCCCGGCGCCGACGGCAACATGCTGCGCATGTACGCCGTCGCCAAGAACGCCCGCCTGCGCGCAAGCAACCCGGTGGCCATCTTCCAGGGCGGCAGCTCCGACGCCACTTGGCGCGTCACGCTGGACTTCTCCGCCCTGGGCATCCCTCAGATCCGCCAGATGTGGCTCACCTTCGCCCCGCCGCTGGCCGACGGGCAGCCCTTCCAGGACACCGAATGGCAGGCGGCATTCACCAACTGGTCGCTCAGCGGGCCTGAGGAGAAACGCGCTCTCGCCGTCGCGGGACCCGGCAGCGTCCGCGTGGAGGAAGACGACGAGATGTGCCGCTACGAAGGCCAGTGGAGCGTCGAGACCGGCTGGTACTCCGGAGGCTTCGCCCGCCGCGCCTCGGCCATAGGCGACGCCGTCACCATCTTCTACTGCTGCGCGCAGACCCACGATCTCTATCTGGGTACTTCCCTATACTCAGACCGCGCCCGCATCCGCGTCCAGTTGGATGAAGACGAGCCCACCGAGCTCGATTGCCGTCTGAATACGGAGCCCGCCGTGGTGACGCGCCGCAAGCTCCGCTCGGGCGTCGCGCCGGGCGAGCACACCGTGACTCTGCGCCTGGTCTCCGAAGGCTATTTCTATTTCGACTTTCTCGAAGCGGCCGTCCCTTCGGACTTGCCCGACCCGCTCCCGGCCCTGGAGCGCGTGGCCCCGGCGCTCGATTACAGTACCGACCACACCTACAAGCTGCCGCCCGCCCGCATCCTCTGGATGCTGGAGCAGCTCGGCTATCACGGGCCCCTCAACGAGTACATCGGCGTGTTCTGGTGGAACCAGCGCCGCAGGGAAGGCGCAACAATTCCACAAGCCCAGATCGCCTTCACCGGGCAGTTCGTCCCAGGCGACCAGGTGTTTGTCAACATCGGCGGGCAGGTCTGCGGCAAGAGCGTGTTTCCCAATGAGGACGCCTCCATCATCGCCCGGCACTTTGCTTTCTTTATCAACATGACCTACGTCGGAGTCTGGGCGGCGGCGCAAGACAATGTTTTGACCATCACCGCCCGGGCCGCTCACCCAGCCTACTCGTTCCCGGTCCAATCCTGGGTGGAACGCGCCTCCGGCTCCACCGGCGAGGCGGCCCTATCGGGCAGCTTGCAAGGCGGGGACCCGGGCCGCTGGGTCGTGGATCCGGCTCAAACCCCCGTCCTGAATCGCGGCGCCCGCGATTGGCATGCGGACCTGTTCCGCGAGTGCGCCCGCCGCGGCCGGGAACTGACCGTAGCCGCCTCCTTGGAGCTGGTGAATCCTCCCGCCGAATTCGCCGCCCGCTATCCCGACGGCCAGACGGTGGAAACGGCGGTCGGCTTTGGCAGCCTGGTTTCTACTCATTGCTCCTTCTCGACGCCGATGCTCGGCTATCACAAGGCCCTCTTCGCTGAGCTAGCCCTCCGAATGACCGAGGCCGGCCTTACACCCCGGGTGCAACTTGGCGAGTTCTGCTGGTGGTATTTCACCAATTACAGCTCCGACAACCCCGACGGCGGCATGGCATATTACGACGCCGAGACCATGGCCCAAGCCGAGAACGCGCTCGGCCGCCCGCTCTATATCTTCCGCTCTTCAGACGACGACCCCGAGGTAAATCAGGCAGCTGATGCCGCCTTCCTCCGGAACCGACTGCGGGACTATGTGGCGGCGCTCGCCGCGCACATCCGGCAGAGCTGCCCCGCCGCCCAGATGGAGATCCTGTTCCCCTACGACGTCAACTATCCGGAACCCAAAGGTGTTCACCAAATCGGCGGCCGCCTGAACCGGTTTGTGAACCTGCCCCCCGAGTGGACCAGCAAGAACTCCAGCGGCCTGGACGGCTTCAAAACCGAGGCTCTGGACTTCGGCGCTTGGTGCCGCAACTTGGATCTAACCGGCGAAGCAATCCAGTTCGCAACAGGCTTGGATTGGCCCAAGGACTCCCTGCGCCACCTGGTGGCCATTTTCCAGCCGGGCTACGCCTGGGAAAAGGAATGCCGGGAAGCGCTGGGCCGCGGCCTGCACTCGGTGGTGCTGTGGGCGTTTGATCACGTCTGTTTATTCAACCTCAATCCCCGCCTGGAATCCCTCAAGGGCAAAGCGCAGCAGTTCTGATTTGTGGGGCAGCCTTTCCGTGGGACAGACATTCTGATGTAAATCAGGCTGTTCTTGTGAGGCAGGCTTTCTAGCCTGCG
>Ga0308414_1002542_pt1 | contig 11880 bp, 10 predicted proteins | sample HotsprSampleOS50_FD_205667 | JGI IMG/M metagenome (GOLD analysis project Ga0308414, IMG submission 205667) | Hot spring phototrophic mat microbial communities from Octopus Spring, Yellowstone National Park, Wyoming, United States - 20090730_OS50 ... | reverse complement strand
GAATAAGGCCCCGGCGGATCGGCAAAAACCGAAAAACCAATAATTTGCAACGCAAGCAAAACAAGTTTATTGATATTTTTTTTCATAGAGCGTTTATTTTTCTATTCCTATTCTGGCCATCACGCCGCGCTGATAATAATGCTTGACTTCCCGCATTTCGGTTACCAAATCGGCTTTTTCCACAATACGCGGATGGACGCACCGACCGGTCAGCACCAATTCGACATGCTCGGGACGATTGTCAATCAGTTCCAGCAGGTCATCGACATCGAACAATCCAAAATGTGTCGCAATGTTGGCCTCGTCCAGAATGACCACCTTGTAGCGGCCGCTAAAGACGGCTTCTTTGACCTCGGCCAATCCGTCTTGCGCCATCGCAACATCTGCAGCTTGGGCGGATTGAACAATAAATCCGGCCTGTCCGTACTGGCGAATACAGACTTGGTCGGAAAACCGTTTGAACGCATGCAATTCGGCGTAATCCTGACCTTTGGCAAACTGGCCGATAAAGACCTGATAACCCGCCCCGGCCGCACGTATCGCCAAACCCAAAGCCGCGGTCGTTTTGCCCTTGCCGTTGCCCGTATAAACCTGAACATAACCCTGTTCCATCACATTCATCCCTGTCTTTAAAAGAAAAGGCAAGGGCAGCAGGCCAAAACCCAATGCCCTTGCCAAAGTCCGGATTTATGCACAATTCCGTTTACGAAGCAGCGCCGCTGCACCAACCGCCAACATCAGCGCTGTCGCCGGTTCAGGAATAATATACGTCAGATTATCCATCGCAAAATAAGTGGGGGTATTGATTCCCCATGCACCTACATCGCTGCTGTCAAAACCAAACTCCAACTTACTGACCAAACCCAAACCGGACAAATCAACCCACAACCACTGAGTCAAGATATTTGTACCGTTTGCCAAATCGACCACCACGCTCCCCGTGCTTTGATTGGCGGCATTACGGCCAGTGATAATCAATTTGAAGAAATCGCCGTCCTCAAATTTCTTTGAAAACATCGAGCCGTTCTGCATATCCAATGCCGCATAGGTCGTATTGGTAAAATACGCTCCATGAACAATCGAATTGGTCGGCACGGCGATATAGCCCGTGCTGTATCCGGGGTAAGCCACAACATAATTGTTGGAATTATTAACGCCTTTGCCGGTTATGGCGCTATATTGGTTAGTGTAGCCGGGGGTCGTATTATCCGTTACATTGGAATAGACAAAACCGTCCCACGTTTGCCACGGGGTAACTGCATAAGGAAAACTTACGCCTTGGCTTGAAAAGCCCGTTTCGCCGCTGGTTACTGTCGGATAATACGAATTAGAAGTCAACACAAACTCTTCAAAATCCACCACCGCCGCCGAAGCCGCTGCAGAAACCAGACATACACACCACATCATCGCTTGCTTTTTCATCTTTCCTCGTTGCCTTTCTTTGTTCATTACAGTAGTTCGATTTTTAACCGTTGAAAACACATCTTTTTCTCGGCTGGGTCGCCGCGATCGCCGGCAGATAATTGCGACCGCGGCCTCCCTGCCAAGTTGACCTCTGACATCCGATCAGAAGTCGTGGAAATATTTACATAACTCGTGTTAAATCTTACAGTTCTGTATCTTGCACCTCCTTTCCGACGCCGTTTCGCGCAGCGCTCGAAAACAATAAAAAAAGCCGCTGCTCCCGCGAAGGGGCAACGGCTTATCGTTGTCAGTTTCGGTCGGTCAATCCCACAGTCCCCAACGGGGCTGCGGCATCGGCCAACGGGCGCCTTGTTCCAAATCGCGAGAACATCGTACACGTTAAGGGCATTCAGGCAGGTTTTCTGACTCGCGTCCTACCGCAGGCCCCTTCCCATCCGCATTGCGGACAGTGGGACGATGCCTGTCGGATTTGCCGAAAATTGATTTTCGACAGCGAACGCACACAGCGGCGCGACCGTCACGGATTTTCACCGTGTTCCCGTTTTCATATCCGGCCATCCTCGTGGACGGCCAAACCTGATACCACGCTATTTACTTGGTTAAAGAACAGGGCGAATCGTAGCAGGCCAAGGCGCAAAATGCAATAAAAAAATCCTGCTGTCGGCCAAAACAGCAGGATTTTGACAATTTTTAAACATCCGATAATTGTTATCCAAACTGGTCAAGAAAGGTGTTTATGAGCTTTTGAGCGGTTTTTAGGCAAATCCAGAGGTCTTTGCGAAATGACAAATTCCGAACATATTGGGTGTCATAAAACACCCATTCCTGAAAGTCCATCCCCGCCTGCCGGGTGCGGCAGACCTGCCACAGGCCGGTAATCCCCGGTCGAACCGACAGCCGGGCGTCGCGCCAAGCCGGACAGGTCTCGTTTTCGCTCTCCGGCGACGGCCGCGGGCCGACCACGCTCATCTGCCCCAGCAAAACATTGATAAATTGAGGCAATTCGTCGATACAGGTATCTCGCAAAAACTTGCCGAAACCGGTAATGCGAGGGTCGTTGTCAATCTTAAATTGCGGGCCGTCCACTTCATTGACCACGCGCAGCCGCTCCTGCAAGGCGTCGGCCTGCACCATCATCGAACGAAACTTCAGACAGCCGAATTCCCTGCCGTGCCGTCCCTGCCGGCGAGCGACATAAAAAATCGGTCCCGGACTGGTTATTTTGAGCATCAGCGCCACAATGACCAAAATCGGACTGACCAACATCAAAATCACCAGCGAGAAAATAATATCAAAGATGCGTTTTCCCAACCTCGGATAAGACAGAATCGGCCAGTCGCGATAAGCGCGCCGGCCAGATCGCATCAACGATGACGGCGGCACATCAGACCGAACCACTCGGCCGTCAGACAGACAAACCGCATTCTGAATGCGTTGCCCGTCGCCAATCGCCCCACCGGCGGCGACAATGCTATTGCAGAGCGTCGCATTCGAGCCGACCGTGGCACGGTCGGCCAAGATCGCAGGGCCAATCACAACAGCATTCGCGTCGATGCGAACACCCCGCCCCACCCAAACCAGCCCAATCAATCGAGCGCTGGGAGCAATCTGAGCGTCGCTTGGGCGTTTATGAAGCCGCAGTGCGGGCAGTTGCCCAACCTGCGACAACAGGCCGGCAGCGGTACTCATATCGCAACAACGACCGCCCAGACGATAATGCCGCAGCGGAACGCCTTTTTGCGCCAGCCAAAATCGAATTGTCTCATAGTCCAACGGCAGCCGGTCATCGGAGTTAAATCCCTGACACACCCCTGCAGGCAGATACAGCAGCGCCGGCCAGTCTTTTGATACCGACGCGGTCGGTTCTGCAATGTCCTCCAAGATACGCCGAAACCCCACTACCCGATGTCCCGAACCGATGCGTACCAGCTCATTCGGCGCCGCCAGTTCCGGCGTGATTTCAACAGCCGCCGCAGCCGTTCCCACAGACGCCCATATCGCTTCGAGCAAGTCTCTTCGGTACTCGCACGTCAGTCGCGCATTGATCAGCAACAGGCCGTTTTCATATCCGCCCAATTCATAAAGTGAAAGCCCAGTCGGAGAAATCCCCCTGAGCCAAGCACATTCGCCGTCGGCAGGGACAGACCACTCCGAAGGCACATAGAGTGTTTGAGAACGAAAACGGCGGTCCCCATTCTGAAAGAGATGTTCGAATACCAGCCGTCCTACCCCGCGCAAACAAAGAACTTCACGGAGACAATCCGTTGTCCCGTGTGTACAGGGCGGAATCAATTTCACTGCCGAGGGTTTCAACTCTCTGAATCGTCCTGTTGTCCGTTAGACGATGCGGCGGCAATCAACAGCGCATTGCCGCGTTTCTTGCGAAGCTTTTCCTTGACATCGTCGCTGTCGCCGTACCCATACCCGTATCCATACCCATAACGGCGATAGCCATGCGCAACACGGACATTGTTGACTACCGTGCCAATGACATTAGCTTTGATTTCATTAAGCCGCCGAATCGCCTCTTTCATTTCCGTCTTGGAGGTATGGCCAATAAAGCTGGTTAGGATTACGCCGTCGGCCATTTTCGCCCACACCATCGCATCCGAAAACGCCAGCACCGGCGGCGTATCAATAATCACATACTCAAACTCATCACGCAGCCGGCGAATGCGCTGGCAGGATTCCGGCATAGACAGCAGTTCCAGCGCATCCTGTGAATTGCGATTGTCGGCGGCCAGCACAAACAGGTTCATCCCCTCAACGGGATGAAGCGCCTTTTGCAGATCGCTGCCAAACAGATAATTCTGAAGTCCGCGCAGCGACGCCGGCAGATTCAGCATCTGCGCCACATCAGGCTTTCGCAGGTCGCCGTCCACCAACAGCGTCTTGCGTCCGGAACGGGCAAAGCTGGTCGCCAAATTGACCGCCAGCGTACTTTTGCCGTCGCCCATGCCGGGGCTGGTCACCACCAAAAGCCGCGTACTGCCGTTGCCGTCCAACAGCCCCAGATTGGCGCGAATCGTCTGGTAATCGTCATTGAGCTGCTGACCCAGCAGTTTGGGGCTGACCTGCTCAGGGCTGGTCGTCGTGCCGATGATTCGAACGCCGACACGTTTGGCAACATCGTCCGGCATGTGGACGCGACCGTCCAATTTGGCCAGCAGCAGCGCCAGCGCAACCCCAAACGCCAAGCCGCCAAAGCCGGCTGCGGCGGCCATTTTCTGCTTTCTGCCTTCGGTTGAAACGCTCCTCGCCCACGAACCAATAGAGATTCGCGGCTGACGGTCGCGTTCGATCTTTAATTCTTCGATACGACGCGATATTTCGCTGTGAATCTGCCGCGAGCTTTCATATTCTTCCCGCAAATCGTCGATATCCAACTGCGTGCGTCCGATCTGAATAGTGCTTTCGTCGTGCAGTTTGAGCTGTTCATTGAGCTTCTGTTCATAGGCAACCAACTGGCTTAATTCCGCCCGCATCCTGTCCACTTCCGTCTGCCGCAGCCGCCGCGCATCGGCCAGAACAGACTGCTCATAACGCTTGGTCGCTTCGCTGCGTTTGGCTTCCAAATCCGCTTGCAGTTCAGCCAAAATCGCTTTGCGCCGCTGCATTTCAGGATTGGTTTCGAGCATCAACGATTGGCCGTCGCGAATCAACTGTTCATACCGGCTGATATCCTGACGCAGCGCAACAATCAGCGGATCAGATTCGACGCGATTTTGAATCTGATCGCTCACATCGGCCAGCGTCAGTTCGTCCTGCGTTTTGTCTTCCCGCACGGCCAGTTGTGCCTCCAGCAGCATCCGTTTAACGCCGATGGAAACCAGTTCTTTCTGCAACGTCGCTACATGCTGGAGGGCAATTTCCTGCCGCGGGGTCAATTGTTCGGTGCCGTATTCATCCACACGCTCACGAATGCGGGCTTTTTGCCGTCGCATCTGTTCATCGAGCGTTCTCCGCTGTACCTCCAGACGGGACAGCCGCTCCTCGATCGCGTTGATTTCGTCCGTCTTGACAATCGCTTCATAACTGCGAAGAATGGCATTGATCAGTTTTTCCGCATCCGAGGGAAACGGCGTGGTCATTGTAATGTAAAGAAATTCAGTACCGCGCTCTGATATCACACTAATGTCTTTACGCGCTACCATATTGCGGAGCGTCTGGAGCATATTGACCTGCGGATCAAAAAAGACCAACTGCTTGTCTTTGACCTCGTCGGCAACACGGTTTAAGACCAAGTCGCTGGTGATAATCCCCGCTTGCGTATTTTTGAAGGTGTCGTAAGTGCCGCCGCTCTTACCGGAGGTGTCATACATAATCGGCGTAACGCCCGTGGAGACCAATACCGCCCCCCGTGTTTCGTGTTTGTCGGGCATCAAAAACAAAATCGCCGCTGCCCCGCCGCCGCCCAGAAAAATCGCGCACAACAGCACAATATACCAGCGACGCAGCACGGCTTGTAATAACTCCGTCATACCCTCCGATGACGGGTCGGCCGCATTCTCGGCCGGATGGGTGTAATCCACCAATTCACCTTGAATGGGTTCATAAGATTGCGGGTCTTGTTCCTTCATAAAATCCTCAATAAAAGGATAATTTCATTATCACACTATGTCTTTGTATTTCGACTGAAAACAACCTGCTGTTCAGTCTTTTCCGGCGGATAAAATAATTGTTTTAATATCCACAACTGGATGACAATCATCGCAATCGCAAGCGGCATCATCATAATCCCGCCAAAATCATGAAAAAAGACCTCCCAATTTTCAGATTTGATGATTGTAAACGCAATAGAGGTCAACGTCAACCGAATCGTGTTGCACAGCAATGCGATGGGAATCGTCGAGAACAGCAACACTGCCTTTTCCCAGCGTTTGCGGTTTGAAATCAACACCACAAAACCGCTGATGACAAAAAAGGCCGTCAGCATTCTTAGGCCGTTGCAGGCCTCGGCTACGGCCACCAGTGTATCGCCAATCTGAATCACATTGCCCTGTCGTATGGGGTTATAGCCAACCACCTCAAGGCAAAACACCGCCGAAGCCGTCGCCCATTCCTGAAGCGGCAATGTGATAAGCGTCTCGATGCGATTGGGCAGCGGCAGCATCAAAAACAGGAACAAAAAGACGGGCAAAAACCGCCGAAACGCCGCCCATCCGAAAACCAGCAGCACCGCCGCCCCCATAGACAACACAAACGCCAACCGTTCGGCTGAGGCAAACATAAAATAAAGACCAAACAAGCGCAGCCCCTGCGCGGCCGCCAACAGGACAAGCCCTCCCAACGCCGGCTTGAGCGTGCAATCGGCGAATCGTTTACGCCGCACCCACAACGCATAGCCGGCCAACAAAGGAACCAGCAGTCCGCTGGAATACTCATCGCTCTGCAGCCAAATGCGCCACAGGTCATTGAGCGTAGGTCGCCAATAAGCCGCAATAATCGCCCCCAACAGCAGCAGCCATGCTGCTGGCAGCATCCATCGCAGCCGTGGCCGCTGCCAGAGACTGTCCAGTGTTATTGCGGCGTCTGACTGTATCGCCGACGGTGAAAACCGACGTCGAATATTTCCTAAAAAACCGGCAAAAAGACGTTGGGGTTTGGGAATCAGTTCCCCTTCCAACCGAACCGCCGACGGAATGATTTGCTCTTCATCCACCAGACAACGACGAATCTGTGATTCATCGGCAACAACCGCCCCATCCCATAAGACACTTTCTTCAAGACAGGCATTGTCGCCAATAGAGACGTTTTGTTCAATCATCGTCGGACCGACAATAACCGCACCGGACGCAATCCGCGTGTCCGCTCCAATCATCGTCGGCCCTAAAAACCGCACCTCCTCGGCAATTTCAACACGCTCAGCAACCCACACCTCCGAATCCTTTAATCGATTAAACCCATCCGGTATTACGCTATCGGCTTGAATCCGATGCAAATAATCGCCAACGGCCTGAAGGTACTGCTCCCAATTTTTGTAATTGCCGCAGGGCGAATTGAGCGTCGCGCCATAAATGGCCTTTTGGCGTGCCACAAGCTCCGGCACAAGACTTTCTTTGATGTCAAAATAGCCCTTTGGTGGGATTGACTCCAAAATAGACGGCTCACAGATATACAACTGTGCATCCTGCTGCGGCGATTCGGCGCCGCGAGGCGGGTTGAAAAAAATCGTCATCTCCGCCGTCCCTTGGCGGTGGGCTTCTATCAGATCGGATAAATCCGGCGGCGCAGTCATGCACGCACCAAAAACAAATAAAAGCTCATCGCGTCCCGGCTCGGCGGCGTCTCGAATACAGCCGGCGGTTCCGCGCGGCATTGTTTCCTCGATGAACCGAACGTCCAGATAGGACGGCAATTGCAATTTCTGCCGCGTCTGAGCGGCGTAATTTTCACAGCACAGCACAAACCGCCGCACGCCCTGATTGGAAATCTGCTCGATAAGCCGCTGCAAGACCGGTTTTCCGGCCAGCGGCCAGAGCGCGCGATTCAGCCGCGTCGCCGTCGGACATCGGCCAAAATCCCGCGATCCAATCAAAATCACGGCCTTGACATCATCAATCGAATAGGTTCGTCTGGACATCAGCGTCCTTTTGCCTTGCCTCGGACAGAATCGATCACCAGTTCCAGCGTTTGCGTCAGCGAGTAAGTTGGGCGATAGCCAATCTGCGCGGCAACCCGCTCCAAACTCGGCACACGGCGCTGCATATCGTCAAATGACCTGCCGTAGGCCTGTTCGTAACTTAAAAATACTTTTTTACTGCGGCTGCCGGTCAATTGGATGATTTTGTCGGCCAGCGCCTCAATCGTAATCTCTTCATCGGAACCGAGGTTGTACACCCGTCCTGCGGCATTCGGCGATTCCATCAGCCCTGTCAAGCCGTCGATAACGTCATACACGCAGCAAAAACACCGCGTTTGTTGACCATCGCCATAAATCTCTATCGGCTTATCGGCCAGCGCCCGCTCGACAAACCGCGGAATCACCATCCCGTAGCGGCCGGTCTGACGCGGGCCGACGGTGTTAAACAGCCGCACGGCAATCACCGGCAGGCCGTATTGCTGATGATAGGCCAACGCGAGAAATTCATCTATCGCCTTGCTGCATGCATACGACCACCGGCTGAAGCGCGTGCTGCCCAGCACGGTGTCGTCGTCCTCGTGGAATGGGATGGCTTCGCTTTTGCCATAGACCTCGCTGGTGGAGGCAATGAGGACTTTTTTGCCGAATTTGTTGGCGACCGAAAGGACGACCTCGGTGCCGTGAACGTTGGTTTCGATGGTATGCACGGGTTGATCGACGATAAGCTGCACGCCTACCGCCGCCGCCAAATGATAGACGACATCGCACTGGGCAATCAACAGATGCATCGTACTGGCGTTGCGCACCGAATCGAGGACAAACGAGAAATTCGGATGCCCGCGCACCGCCGCCAGATTGTCCAGGGAGCCAGTGCTTAAATCGTCGATGACCGTAACGCGATGCCCCTGCCCCAGCAGCCGCTCAGCCAAATGCGACCCAATAAACCCCGCCCCGCCGGTGATGAGGATGTTCATTCTGTCACTTTCCTGTCGATAAAAAACGCTGAATACGGTCAATCACACCCTGCCGATTGGGAATGCGGGGTTTGGGTACAAAGGTTTTTAGCAAATCAATCTTGACCGGCAGTTCGTCGGCCTCATACGCAGCCAGAATATGACCCAATTGCTCAAACTTGCGAGCGGTATGCACCTGATGGTCATTGACCACCTCGCCGTATTGGCTGCGCCGCGGCATCGCCAGCAGCGGCTTGCGAGCGTTCATCGCCAATGCAATATTACCGATACCGGCATGACTGATCATTGCCGTACATTCGGAAAATTTTGCGTCAAAGGCCTCTTTATCCAAGCTGACCACATACTCCATATTGCGCGGGGTATAACGCCCCGGACCGATTTGCGCAAAGACCTGTTCTTTGATTACACCCTGCTCAACGGCCTCATCCACCGCCTTGACCAGACGGTCAAACCCGAATTGCGTCCCCACGGCCAGAAAAATCATACCAGTTCTCCGGCGTACTCGACATTGGGGTATTTTGCGGCCACATCCGGCCACTGGCTCAATATCAAGTCCGCAAACGGACGAATCATCCGCCCGCTCATCGATAAGTTTTCGGCATTGGCAACGCTGTCCACCCAAATGACTTTGGCGCCAAGGAGCTTTCCAAAAAAACACATCAAAAAGCCCGCCGCCGCCCCCGTGCTGATCACCACATCCGGACGTTCTCGCCACACCAGCCCAAGACAGCGAAACAATACCCCCAAAGTCTTGAGCGGATGCTGCCGATTGCACTCGCCGACGATGTAAGTTTTACCTATCGATTCCAGCCGACTGCGCACCATATCGCCGGTCGAAACGCAAACCACACTGTTGCACTCTGCCCACAATGGACGCAGCAGTATAAGCTGACTGAGATGACCGCCGGCCGAGGCAACCAGACACCATTTCGGCTGCTTCATACCGTCAGCTCCACCGCAAATTCAGAGGGAATCTTATTGCGTTTCCAAAGACGCCCTATTTGTTCTTTACGAATGTACCGGATCATCGCATCGGATATCTGACGTTTTTCATGTTTCAAAGATGCCCAGAGAAAGCCGGTCAGACGACATAGACCGCCCAAGACAAGGGGGCGCTCTTTGACGCTCCGGCGCAGTGATTTGGAAATAACGAACAAGGGGTGAGAACCTGCGAAATATTCTCCGATACCCTGCCGAAAACGGATTTTCAGCAAGCCCTTGCTGTGGCCAGTGCCGATGGGTTTATTGTGAATCGCCACCAAGTCGGGAAACGACCACGTCTTCCACCCGTGCATCCGCGCGGCAAAACAGGCAACGGTGTCTTCGCCGCCGTATTTCATCGGGATAAAGCCGCCGATTTGCTCAAAACATTTTCGGCGAAAGACCATCAGCGCCTTGGGCGTAGAGCGGCGGTCGCTGAGTACTTTGCGAAACTGATTTTCACCGAGCCGGTCCATGTAAATACCGGAGGCAATCCCCAGTTTTTCATCCTGTTCAAACCGCTCAAAAATCCGGCTATAATAATTTTTTGGCAATTCAATGTCGGCATCCACGATAGCAAGATAATCATATTGGATTTCGCCGAGATTTTTGATCCCTTCAAAAATCGCATAGACATTGCTGCTGTAATAGCTTTGCTGTGGGTCTTTGAAACGGCGAACCAGCCGTATCCAGTCGTGTTGTCGAGCATATTCAGAGACAATCTGCGACGTGGCATCGGTCGAGCCGTCATCCACAATAACCCACCGCTGCGGCAAAACCGATTGTGCCAGCACGCTTTCAATCGTACGGCCAATATATCCGGCTTCATTATACGCCGGCGTGATCATCACAAATGCAGGCGGCATTTATACCCCTCCAAGAATTTCGACAACTGCACGCCGGTACGCCTGTGCCATCTCGAAACATCGCCGAGATTCCACCGCAAATATACCCTTTATTATCCAATAAGGAATGCGAACAAGAAAAAAAAGAACAACCAGACATCGCCCAAGCTGATAATGAAGCATTCCGCGATTTTTCTTCAGGAAAAACAAAATCGCCTTTCGCAATTGAATCAGCATTGCTTGGCGCACCTGTTTACTGCTTTGGCCGCCCAAATGAATAATTTGAGCATCGGGAAAGAACAGATTCTCCCAACCGGCCTTTTGAAATCGCCAGCACCAGTCGGTCTCTTCGCCATACATAAAATAATCCTCATCCATCATCCCGACCTTGTCGATGGCCTCGCGGCGTACCAGCATAAAGCAGCCGGTGACAACATCGACAGGCCGCACATCATTCCTATCCCACCATGTCATCCGCTCACGGCCAAAAAATCGACTCTTTGGAAATAGTTTGTAGAGATAAGTGGAAGACAACACCAGATTCAATAAAGACGGAAACATAAAGCACGTCGGCTGAAGCGTCCGGTCGGGATTGAGTACCTTGCAGCCAACCACGGCGGCCTGAGGATGTTGTTCGGCAAACGCAAGGGTTTTCTGGATCGCCCCATCCAGCACAATCGTGTCGCTGTTAAGCAACAGAATATAGCGTCCCTTGGCAATCCGCATCCCCTGATTATTCGCGGCGGCAAATCCTTTGTTTTGCTCATTTTCAATCAGAATGACCTGCGGAAACTCCTGCTTGACCATTTCCGCCGAGCCATCCGACGAGGCATTGTCGATAACAATGACTTCAAAATCAATCCCTGTCGTCTGCGCAAACACCGACGCCAGACAATCCCGCAATATATCGCGCGTATTCCAGTTGACAATGATAAGGGAAACATCAAATTGCATATTTTTGACCCTTTATGGGGTGAACTTTCGCACTTTTTAGGCGACAAAATTTAATTGGAATTTATCAAAAACATATCGACCAGCCGATGTCTTTAGTACAGATAAAATTAAGACAGGG
>Ga0308414_1002541_pt1 | contig 11880 bp, 4 predicted proteins | sample HotsprSampleOS50_FD_205667 | JGI IMG/M metagenome (GOLD analysis project Ga0308414, IMG submission 205667) | Hot spring phototrophic mat microbial communities from Octopus Spring, Yellowstone National Park, Wyoming, United States - 20090730_OS50 ... | reverse complement strand
TCCGAAATGCAATCACAAGATGCCACGGGATTGGCAAGGCGCTCTGGGTGTTATGCATGGCTTCGCCACGCTACGCTAACAGAGCTTTGCGGGATACCGCCGTCCTGTTTCTTAACGAACAGGATGCCATCGCTTCTCTCTTGAACAATACTGTTCAAGAAAGTTCAGCGTAAATGTATCAGCTTCTGGAAATAGAGTTTATGAATCGTTGAAGCAGGAAGGAAGCAACTGCACAGAATAAAACTCAGTGTTGTATAGGTCTTGGGGAGCGGTAGGATAGGATTATGCTACACCTAGAGATGATTCCCTATGCAACTCTCACTTTCCACTTGGCAAGAAGTTGAAGCTTATCTGCAAACGTCCCAAGGGGCAATTATCCCCATAGGTTCCACGGAGCAACATGGACCTACGGGCTTAATTGGTACTGATTTTATCTGTGCTGAGGCGATCGCCAAAGGGGTGGGAGACAAAACGGGAGCATTAGTAACTTCAACTATTACAGTGGGCATGGCCGAACACCACACTGCCTTCCCTGGCACCATCAGCCTACAGCCCACTACCCTAATGCTGGTGATCCGAGACTATGTGCGATCGCTAGCCAAGCATGGTTTCCATCGCCTATTTTTCATCAACGGTCATGGGGGCAACATCGCCATTGTGCGATCGGCATTCAGCGAAGTGTATCGTGACTTTCCCCATGTGCGCTGTCGACTTGCCAACTGGTGGATGGGTAGCGCTATGCACAAAGCCGTGCAAGAACTCTACGGGGACAAAGAAGGTTCCCACGCCACCCCCAGTGAAGTGGCCGTAACCATGTATGTGTATCCAGAAGCAATCAAAAAAGTTCCCCTATCTACTCCTGCTCCCCCAGATTCAGGAATTTACAGCCCCGAAGACTTCCGCTGTAGGTATCCCGACGGCAGAATTGGCTCCGATCCCACCCTTGCCACCGTAGAACATGGACAAAAGCTATGGCAGTTAGCAGTAGAAGAGCTTAGCAAACAGTATCTAGAATTTATCCGAGAAGCCTAGCCATGCTACACCTGTTTTTAACTGACTATTTTCTGCGGGAACGCAGTTATCAGACCTATGAATTCTATAACTATGAGCTAGCAAAGTGGGCAGAATTTTATCTGAAAAGATATACCACCGTACATCAATCTAACTGGTGTGCAGGCAAAGTAACCGAAAATCCCAACGATATTTTACTAGGACATCCCACTTGGGACAATCCAGAGCAGGCACAACAATTGGGTATGGGTAAATTCATTAGGGATTGGGTGAAAGATAACGCCCTAGACCCATCCCAACCCTGTCATCCCAACACCTATATTTTAATGCCGTGGGTGCCAGAGTTTCCTAGCGAGTGGATGCCGAATTTAATACACTTAGAGTCTCAGCTTCTTTCAGCTAGAAAAATTTTTGCTCTGTGTGGCAATCTGTGGCTTGAGAGAACCCTAGCCAAACAAGATAATTCCATTCAAGCTAGGGTAAAACACAAGTTAATCAGGGTGAATATTGGCATTGCTCTAGAAAATTTCCCTATCAGAAAAAATAAATTTAATCCTATTGGCTCTAGACAGCTTCTACATATAAGCACATTGGGTTCATACAAGGGATTTGATATTACCTGCGAAAGTATTCAGGGATTAAATACTCGACTCAATGTGGCAAGTAAGTCTCTGGATGCTCCCATTGGCTTAATTGATGCTACATTTGCCAACGGTAAAACCTACACTTTCAATTTTCTGGGCAGTATAAATAATAACGACCCCCAGTTCAATCAATGGGTAGTGGATACCTGCGATTTTTATATCCACACGGGAACCATGGATGCCCAAGCTACGGTAATACTAGAAAACTCTGCTAGGGGCTTGATCCCCTTGGTAACTCCAGAAAGTGGTTTTGACTGTCCCCATGCCATTTATTTAACCCTTGATCCTGAAAAGAACCGAGAAATTATTCAAGCCGCTTTGCACATGCCCAGCGAAGAACTGCTAGAGCGGAGTTACCTAATTAGGGAATATCTCAAGGTAGAGCACAGTTGGCAAAAAACTTTTGACACCATTTGGCAGGAAATTCAAAAAGACATCTACCAGCGACAGCTAAGATTTGCACAAAAGCAAGTACCTGAAAATGACTATGTATCGCCTAATTTGGAAGTAGTTTTAGTCGATCAGTACTTCCCCAATGTAGTCATTGGCGATACCAATAATTGCCGCTGGCGATATTTACGCCGTGAAATTCCCCACAACTGGTATGTGGATCGGGAGTTCCCGATGGTGGGACTGCTAAATCGGGACGAAGCACATATTTTATACAATTCTGCATTGCAATTTCGTGGCAAGAGAGCGCTAGAAATTGGGTGCTGGGTAGGCTGGTCAACCGTACATTTAGCCTTAGCAGGGGTGCAACTAGATGTGGTCGATCCCATGCTAGATCACCCTATTGTTGGCAGTAGGGTTAGGTCATCCTTAAAACTAGCAAATTTGGAAGACAGGGTAGCGCTGTACCCAGGCTTGAGTCCCGATAAAGTGGTGGAAATTTATCAGCAAACCCAGCAGAAATGGTCGTTGATTTTTATTGATGGGGATCACAGCCACCCAGCTCCTCTGAAAGATGCCATGGTTGCGGAGCAATTTGCAGAAGAGGATGCCCTAATTTTATTTCACGACTTAGCCTGTCCTGAGGTGGCGGAGGGGCTAGCTTACTTGCGGGCTAGGGGTTGGCAAGTAATGATTTATCAAACCATGCAAATTATGGGTGTGGCATGGCGAGGCAAGTCTGCTCCCATTCAACATAGTCCTGATCCTAAAATTAAGTGGCAGTTACCTAGCCATCTGCAAGGATATGTAGTAAGTGGGATGGCTTTGTCCCAAGAGCGACTGCCTAGCAAGAGTATTACAGGATTCTATCCCTTAGTTTCTGCCCTTAGATGTACAGATCAGTTGCCTTTAGTTTCGGTAATAATTCCCTGTTTTAATCAGGGCAAATTTTTAGCAGAGGCAGTGGCTAGTGTGGTATGTCAAACCTATGAGCGTTGGGAAATTATCATTGTCAATGATGGCAGTAGTGATAACACTAGCGAGATTGCCAAACAGCTAATTGCCCTGTACCCTACTGCCAATATTTTGTTAGTGGAGCAAGAGAATCGTGGCACGGCATCAGCAAGAAATCACGGCATTAGGTTAGCCAAAGGGGAGTACATCTTGCCCCTAGATGCTGATGATCGGCTGACCAGTTATGCCATTGAAGCCCTATTGGAAAATACTCTGCAGTGTGGCGAAACCTGTGTCAGCTTTGGTTCTTTTCGCACATTTAATAGCTCGTCCATGCTCACCGTCAGTGTTGATCTCTACAGTCCCTCGGCGATCGCTCAATCTAATCCCTTGAGTTGTGTTGCTCTGTTTCCTAAAAGGGTGTGGGAACAGGTAGGTGGCTATAAGGAAGATATGACCCAAGGCAATGAGGACTGGGAGTTTTGGGTAAATTGTCACCGCCACAAAGTTAAATTTGTTGGTATTCCTGAATTAGTTTTCCACTATCGCCACTATCAAGGGTCAAGGCACGAGCAGGCGCAGGATCATTTTCTCTATGTGCTTTCCCAGATGATAGTTCACAACCCAGAGATGTATGCTCCAGAAATGGTGCACAAAGCAAGGGAAGTGCTGGAGCAGTTTGACTTACCTTTTGCGGTTACTGAGCGTACTTTGATTGCTTTTCCTGATTGGAGTGCTTTCCCCGAAGCCATTTGTCAGCAATTACAAGAGGTGCTTTTGCAGATTTTTCAATCCCCTGACAGTGGTAAGTTTACTTTGTTGTTGGTTGCAGAATCGGAAACCGCTGAACTGGCTGATAACATACTGTCAGAAGCGGTAGTTAGGGCATTGATGAAACCCGAGGCTACCTTCGTGGAGGAGCCACAAATTCGCATAGTGATTGCTTCCGATCTGTCTCAGAGCCAGTGGAATTATTTGCTAGGAGTTGTCTACGGTAGGGTGGCGTTGGAGTGCGACCATGAGAAGCTAATTGCCCAGTACGAGGGCGATCGCTTGACCATTTGGCAAGGCTAGCTAGGCAGTAGTTCTGCCACTTTGTTGAGCAGTTCGGGGGTAGTAAAGCCTTTGGTGAGGAAGTCAGTAGCCCCAAGGCGGCTGGTTTCTCTGGACCATTCTTCAGCTAGTCGGGAGGAGACCACAAGGATTGGCATGGTGTAGCCTGCTTGACGACAGCGGTCAATTAGGGTTAAGCCGTCCATGCGCGGCATTTCAATATCCGTAATTAGCAACAGCGGCGGCTCATTGGCTTGCATCCACTCAAAGGCTTCCAGTCCATCGTTACAGGTGCGCACATCGTAACCCTGAGCGGTCAAACTGCCCTCGATCCTACGGCGCATTAGGGCGGCATCATCTACTACCAGAATCTGACAAGTGGCACGGCGGCGCTTGGTGCTAGCTTCTGATTCAGCGATCGCCGAAATATCAGTTTTCTTCTTAGTAACCAGCGTCTCAGTGAGGGAAATGGTATCAATCACAGGGATCAGCTTGCCATTGGGCATCAAACTCACTCCCACTAAGCCAATGGGCGGGGTGAGAGGGTAGGGGATGGAATTGACTACAAGATCGCTTTGTCCTACCAGAGCGTCGGCGATCAACCACACTCCTGCGGTGGCTTCGGGCAGTTTGGAGCGTACCGCAATGCTGGTGGGCAGGTAGGGGCGGGGGGTCATGTCCCCTTGCCAGTATTGGTACAGATCAATGGCAGGCATTTTCCCCGTGTCTTCCTCAATTACTAGCCCATAGGGTTTGTCCCTCACTGTCTCCCAAAGCAGGTCGCCCAAGAGTAAAGTGGTAAAAATTTCGGCTGTGGGCACTGCAAACTGAAAATCCCCTGCCTGAAGCAACATACACCTGACCAGCATTTGGGGCACGGGGATTTGAATGGTGAAAGTAGTACCCTTGCCAACGGTGGTATCTAACTCAATATGTCCACCCATAGCGGCTACTTGGCTGGCTACTACATCCATGCCCACACCCCGCCCTGACACATCGGTTACGGCTTTGGCAGAGGTAAACCCAGGCTGACAGATTACCGCAAGGAGCTTTTGCGGGGTGGAAGTATCAGTCAGGGGCAGTCCTTTACTCTGGGCAATGCTGGCAATTTTGGCGGGATCAATGCCCCTGCCGTCGTCTTTGATTTGCAGAATAAAGCTGTTGCCACGGCGCACTAGGATTAGATCAATCCTGCCTTGGGGGGGTTTACCTGCCTTTTCTCGGTCTTCTTTAGGTTCTAAGCCATGGTCGTAGGAGTTGCGGATCATGTGCAATAGCACGGGTTCTAGGTTGCGCAGGGTGCCTGCGTCCATCTCTATTTTTTCCCCAGTGACATATAGCTGGGCAGGTTTGCCCATGCGAGTAGTCAGGTCGCGCAAAATGCCGCGCGCCCGAAAACTCAGGGATTCAAAGGGCACTAGGCGGCTTTCTTCAATGGTCTGTTGCAGGTTGCGCAGGCTGGCATCTAGCTTTTGCAGGCTCTCAGTAGTACGACGGGCAAATTCCCCTGTTTCTGAACCTAACTCGATAAGGCGCAGGCTGATCTCTAGGAGGCGGTTGATGGCGGTATAGCCTTTGCGATAGCCTTCTAGCTGTAAACCGCTCCTTGTGGCGGCGGCATCGGTGAGGGCGTAGTCGTCTTGGACTTCCCGCAGTTGGGTGATGTACTGTACGCTGTCTTGGGCGAGGGATACCAGAGGTAAGAGGTTGTTCTGCACTGCTTGATAGAAGCCTTGGGCGGCACGGGTGGTCATCAGGGTTTCAATCAGATACTGAGAAGAGCGATCCAACCGTTCTAGGGGAACGGGGATTTGAATGTCGGGGGCAGTCTCGGCGGGCTTGGGTTTGGGCGGGATTTTGCTGATGCGGGCAAATTCTTGCTCGAGGGTTTCGGTGGGCTTGGCGGGACTGCTGGCGATCGCTCCACCTAGTTTGGCGGCGGATTTGAGCATCTGCAGGTAGGGTGTCCACTGTTTGCGCCATACTTCTAGGGGTTGGTGGCACAGGTCTCTGCCCTGCTGAATTAGCTCTGTCCATTTGGGGCTGAAGTTCATCTCGGCGCCAATTTCCGCCAGTTGGTCAAGGGTAGTCTCAGCAGTGGCGATCACCGTTTCTGGCACTGTTCCCGTTTCGGGTAATTGCTCCAGTGCCATTTCCAGCTCTAGGACAACCAGATCAAAGCCTTGGGTAGCAAACTCTTGCCACAACTGCCGCTGTTCGTTCCACTCAGACAGATACACTTCTTTTACAGTGTTGTGCAGGCTGGCGATGCGCTCGGTAATGGCAGTGGGTTTTTCTTGATCGGGCAGTTGCAGTCCACCGATGAGCAGTTCCCCTGCTTCAGTGAGGATTTGCTGGAGTCTGCCATCAGCTAGGGGAGGGGCAGTTTCTAGGTAGCGCAGGTCAGAGAGCAAGTCTTCGAGGACGGCGGCAATCTGGCGAATAGCATCGGCTCCTACAGTGGCGGCATTGCCCTTGATGGTGTGGATGGAGCGGTAAAGCTGGGTGATGTCTTTTTGCCATGTCTCGGCGCTGAGCCGTTGCACAGTGCTGACATAGGTCTGCACATCCTGTTCGGTGTCGATGTTGAACTGTTTGCGCAGTTCCAATGCCATTGGGTCTAATTGCTTGACTGGCTCGGTCTTGGTTGGTTCTGCCAAGGGTTTGCCGCCCCGCTTGGCACAGGCTTTGAGTTCTTTAAGGTAGGGGCGCCATTGTCTGTGCCACAGTTCTGCTTGGGGTTGGTTCAGCAGGGTGGTGCTTTCATCTAGTAATTTTGTCCACCCTTCTGCCATCTGCATTTCCGCCCCGATTGACCGCAGTTCAGCGATCGCCTGTCGAGCAATTGCCACTGTCTCGGCTGGCACTGTGCCTTCCGCTGGCAGTTGTTCCAATGCCATGTCTAGCTCGAGGGTGACCAGATCGAAGCCCTGCTCGGCAAATTCCTGCTGTACCAGCGACATTTCGCTCCAATCTGGCAGAAACTGCCGTTGTACTTGCTGGCGCAGTTCCCCAAGGCGCTCCACCGAGGCGGTAGGGGGTGTGTTCTGATCTGCCTCCACGCTGGCGATGAGCAGTTCCCCTGCTTCCAAGAGGATGCTAATCAAGGCTCCGTCGCTAAGCTCTGGTGCAGGGTCGAGATAGCGCAAGTCAGAGAGCAAATCCTCGAGGGCGGTGGCTACCTTCTGCACTGCCCCAAAGCCTACGGTGGCTGAACTGCCTTTGATGGTGTGGACGGCACGATAGAGGGAGTTGATGTCTTGCTTCCAGCGGTCGGGAGTGAGCTGTTGGGTGGTATTAATGTATGTCTGTAAATGGGTCTGGGTATCTACCGCAAACAGTTGTCTTAGCTCAGCTTGCAGTTGGCTCTCATCCATGCTAGTTACCTCGCTGGGGTAGGCGGAATTGGTTAATACTCTGGCTCATCTGGTCAAGGTGTTGCCGCAGTTCTTGGGTTTGGCTGTGGGTGCGCTGAGCTTGTTGAATCAGGTTTTGGGTGGCGGCGACTAACAGTTGAGCAGAATTCAGGGATTCATTGAGAGCTTGCCCAATGGCTTTGTTTGCTTCTAGTACCGCCTGCTCCACCTGCACCACTTGATCTGATACCTGTTTGAGATGGTCAACACTCTGGCGGGATTGATCTACGCTTTGGGTAAATTCTTGTACTAGGCTACTGACATCCTTGACATCTTTGTCAATGCCTGACACCACCACCTCCACAAAGCCCGTGCGCTGTTGCAGAACCACTAGTCCTTGATTGGTTTGGGTGGCGAGGTTATTCACTTGGGAGGCGATCGCCGCAAATTCCCGCGCCACACTGGCAAACTGGTCTGGCTCCCTCTGCTCTAAGGCGCGCGCCGCCACCATGGAGGCGTTCATTGCCAGCACTTGGGTAAGGGATGCCAAGCGTTTTTGATCGAGCACAAACTGTTTGGCGAGGTTGACAAACTCATTGAGACTGCGAATGCGTTGCACAATCAGGGCTGTGCCCTGTTGTAGGGAGTTGATGGAATCCCGCAAGCTGAGCATCCCTTGCTCTCCCTCCTGCACGGCGAGTTTGGCGAGTTGGCTAGTTTGGCTGGCGATCTGCTCTTGCTCTTGGGTGGATTGCACTAGCTGGACAATGCGCTGAATTTTGGCTTGGGTTTCTTGCAGAGAGGCTTGCTGTTGTTGGGCTTGACTGGTTAACTCTTGGGCAAGGGTTTGCAGTTGATCCATATCCTTGGTTAGAGCTTGGGAGCGATGAGCAAGTCCTTGCAAAGTGTCAGCTATTCTGGCGATCGCCTGCTTGATACTATCGATCACAAAGCTGGACGATTCTCCCTCAATAACCAGATTGCCCTCTGCTACCTGACTCAAAATCTGCAAAATTTGCTCCACATCCGCTTGGAGTTGTGGGTCTGGTGCTACAGTTTTGGTCTGAGAAAGGGCAGTGAGGGATTCAATTTTATCTACAAAATCCTGTAGGACGCGGGCAAGGATAGCTACATCATCACCGCTAAAATCCAGTTCATGGTCTGGCAAGTAGGCTTGGGCAAGTTGATAAGTGATCTGCCGCAGACTTTCCAAAGACTTAGTAGCTTTACGGATAGTAGCTTGGACAAACAGGAAACCAATCCCCAAAGCGGTAATCCCCAGACCAATAGCTGACACTAAGCCAAGCAGAATGTTTTGCGGTTGACCAAGCAAGACAAATGTCACTAGGGAAATAGCAATGGTTCCTAAGGCAGTTAGAGTAATCAGATTAACTGCCCCTTGCACTTCTTGGCGCAACACAGAAGGCTGAGCTTGAACTGGCGGTGGGGCAATTCTAGGTCGTTTTTTAGGGAACTTTTTAGTTTTGGTCATAGGTCTAGGGATTTTCCTCAACTAAAAAGTCAATGTTGAACGGTGTGCCACCGTCATCCTCTTCTGAGAGGGTAGATATAAACTCCTCAAAGTTATCTTCCGCAAATTGTCCGCCATCATGGGCAGTATGTTCCGTCAAGGTTTCTAGTACCATGGCATCAATTTCCTGATCCTGAGACCTAGATTGCTCTTCCAGTTCTGCCACTAAAGCATCAAATTCTGAATTCATTGGTATTTCTGGCTCTTCAGCACCACTGGCTATCAACAACTGTAATTCATCGGGTGCATCAGCACTCTGTTGAGTTTCACTAGCAACAGAGGAGGGGCTATCTTCCAGCTTGTCAAAATCAGCTAGTTCAGGTTCACGGGCAAGATTAAAGTCTCCTGACTCTGGAGCATCTGGTGTTAAACTCTCTGAAACTCCCTGTTCCATTGGTTCACTGAAGGCAAAGGCGAAGGTATCCGCCTCTGACTGTTCTGCAACTAATGCCTCCCCTTGTTCTGTAGTCATGACTTCAGTATCCTCTAGCTCTAGTTCTTCCAAATCCACCATTTCAGCTTCTGGCTCAGGCTCAAGGGCGAGGTTGAAGTCCGCTAGCTCTAAATCATCTGCCACTGCAGAGGTGGAAGTTTCTGCTTGTTCCACTAGTTCCATGACTGTTGCAGTTGTAGCACCTGATTCCGCAGTTATGACATCGCTGTCCTCAAGTTCTAGTTCATCTAAATCCACCATTTCAGCTTCTGATTCGGGCTTGAGGGCAAGATTGAAATCCGCTAGATCATCTGCTGGTTCTACCTCTGGGGTCTTCTCATTATCTGCCAATCCTCCTTCGGCAGAGATGGCAGGTGTTGCTAATACTTCTTCGGGTACATGGCGATCACCAGCTTGGCTGACAGTAATGTCGGTATTATCCCCCACAAAATCCCACTCCTCCTCTTCAAATTCATCCAATTCGTGATCGCCAATCTCTTGAGAAGCAATGTCGTAGGTTGGCACAGTTTCGGAGGGAGTTTCGGCACTAGCCAGCATAGCTTCGGGCAGACGGAAGAAGCGAATCCCTGCCAGTAGTCGCTGGGCAATGCTCCCCATGGTCTCTGCCTTTTGGCGCGCCGTAGCTGTTAGATCGGCAGTTTGTCCTGCTAAGGTTGCAATCTCACTCATGTATTTTGCAGTGGAGTCGGCGGCAGTGGCAATTTCTAGGGAGGAGCTAGTTACACTCCGCCCCACCTGCACTACCTGCTCGGTTACTTGGCGCACACTCTGGAACGCAGTGGCAGACTGTTCTACCCCTGAAGTAAACCTTGCCACTAGACCACCTAGGCTTTGCACTTCCGTATCCACCGCTGATACTACCGCCTGAATTTGCCCTGTGCGCTGGCGCAGTAGGGTCAAGCCTTGGTTGGTTTGGGTGGCTAGGGCGTTTACCTGTTCGGCGATCGCCTCAAATTCTCGCGCTACCCCAATAAATTGCTTGGGGTCTCTCTGTTCGGCGGCACGGGCGGCTACTAGGGTAGCGTTGATTGCCAGTACCTGGGTTAGAGAAGCGATCTGGCTCTGATCCTGCACAAACTGTTCCGCTAGCCCCACAAATTCCCCGAGGGTTTTCATTCTCTGCACAATCTGTGCCGAACCTTTTTGCAGGACTTCAATCCCCTCCGTCAGTTTAGTAATAGCGGACTGGGCGCTTTCCACAGTTTTTTGCACTTCTTGTAGGGCTTGGTTGGCAATTTTTACCTGCTCAGCAGAACTTTTTGCCGAAGCCGCCACCTGTTCCGTCAGTGCCGTGCCCTGCGCCACCGATTGCGCCTGCTCTACTGTATTGGCGGCTACCGTGCGGGCTAGTACTTGGAGTTCTTCTGCCCCCGTTGCCACCTGTTGGGCTGTAGCTAACACCCGTGCAATGGTTTCCGCTAGGCGTTCCCGCAGACGGTTCAGGGTGTCTGCCACCAGACCTGTGGCGCGATCGCTCACTTCTGCTTCTACCGTGAGATCGCCTTCTTCGATGGAAGACACCACCTCCAACAGAAGTCCCACTTCTTGTTCACTGGCTTCCGCTTCCTGTTGTAGTTGAGCGGCAATTTTTTGCCGTTCTTCGGTCTGCACCGCACGGGCAGTTTCTTCCTTGATCTGCTGTTCGTAGCGGGCAAGCTGGTCAATCAACTGGCGCAGTGCCAACTGTAACTGCTCTAGCTCGTCCTTTGCCAGTACTCTGGTAGGTTTACCCCCCCGCTCCACAGTCAAGCGATCGCACTGTTCCACCAGCGGGCGTACCCTCTGCTTCAGGTAACTAGCCAGCCAAAGAGCCACAATCGTCAACAGCAGACCCACGCCAGCGGTAGCACCCAAGACAGGCAGTAACAGGCGATCGCGCACCGTAGCTTCTGGTAGCACCCCCAGCAGTCGCCACTGACTGGAGCCTAGTTTACGGTGGGCAAATAAGTTCCCATCCCGCTGACCTACCCCCCCATCCGTACCCTCAGCCCAGATAGCGCGCAGTGCAGGGATCGTCTGTACCGTGTCCCCCGCCATCACTCTATTGGGTTCGGGTGGAAAAGCTAGCAGTTTGCCCTCTGCCGAAGCCAACACTACATAGCCATCCCCCTCACTGGCAAGCAACTGCCCAAAGGTACTCACATCCACATCGGCACTGGCTACCCCGATTACCTTCTGCTTATCGGCGGGATCAAAGATGGGAATGCTGAAGGTAGTAATTAGAGCGTTTTGTGCTTTGACTGGCTCTGTCCAGCCACTAGCCCTCTGGGCATCATTTTGAATAGGGCGACTGCTCCTACGGGGCTGGGGTCGGGTGAGCCAATAGCTAGAAAATGTAGTTGCGCCCCTCACCAGTTGGGGTGATTGCTGATCTAAGCCAAAACCCAGTACCTCAGAGTTACTAGCACTAACCGTCTCCAGTAGTTGTTCATAGGCTTGAGGAGTACGACTGCCCAGACGAAACAAAATCTGCGCTCCACTCGCCAA
>Ga0308414_1002538_pt1 | contig 11883 bp, 9 predicted proteins | sample HotsprSampleOS50_FD_205667 | JGI IMG/M metagenome (GOLD analysis project Ga0308414, IMG submission 205667) | Hot spring phototrophic mat microbial communities from Octopus Spring, Yellowstone National Park, Wyoming, United States - 20090730_OS50 ... | reverse complement strand
TTTAGCCCATTTTGCCGGTGATGTAAGCCTCCGTCTGTGGGTGGGAGGGCGACGTGAAAATGTCTTCAGTTTTTTTGTATTCCAGGAGTTCGCCCAGATACATGAAGCCGGTTCGGTCGGAGCATCGCGCAGCCTGCTGGAGGTTGTGTGTGACGATGATGATTGTGTAGTTTTTTTTGAGTTCAGAAATCAGCTCTTCGATCTTCATGGTGGCGAAGGGGTCAAGTGCCGCACAGGGTTCGTCCATGAGGAGGATTTCCGGTTGAAGAGCTATGGCTCTAGCGATGCAGAGGCGTTGTTGCTGACCGCCGGAAAGTCCCAGAGCGGAGTCGTGTATGCGGTCTTTGACTTCATCCCATAGCGCGGCGGCGCGCAGGGATTTTTCCGCGGTTTCGTCCAGAACGGAGCGTTTTTTTTCTCCTGCGATACGCAGACCGAAGATGACGTTTTCGTAGATGGATTTGGGGAAAGGGTTGGATTTTTGGAAGACCATGCCGACGCGGCGTCGCAAAGTGGTGAGGGGAAGGGCGGGGTCGAACACCGAGCGATCTGCGACGCGGATGTCTCCTGTGTGTGTGATCCCCTCTATTGTGTCATTCATGCGATTGATGCTGCGAAGCAGTGTGGATTTTCCGCATCCCGAAGGGCCGATGAGTGCTGTGACCTCTTTGGGTGCAACGTCCATGTTGATGTTGTTAAGAGCTTTTTTGCCGCTGTAAAAAAATGAAAAATCAAGGATACTGACCAGCGGTGACACAGTGGGTGGTTCTTTATCGTTGGGTTGTGTCATATTCGCGGTGGGGAGGGAGGTGATTTTTCAACAGGATGTGAAGGGAGTGACAGCTTCTTATTAGAAAACGCTCGTTGCCGTATCCAACTTCGTTGGTGATTTTAAGGGACTGCGTCGTGGTCTTTGTTGAGATAAATTTTAACATGAACGCATGCTAGTGTTTAAGCAGCGGCTTGCAAGTGCAAGGCAGGTGCATCATTCTTCCAAAAGCATGGCCCGGATGTGTGGCGTGTAGAGGCGTGGTTCCAGAAGAAAGCTGTCGTGTCCTTTATCGCTGTGCACTGTAATCCAGAGGGTTTCTGCGCCAGCCTCCTTGAGGTGCCTGACGAGTTTTTCCTGTTCTTGCGGGTAAAAGGAAACGTCGCTGTCGATTGAGAAGACGAGACATTTTTTGCCGCGGCAACGGGCGAAGGCATCCTGTGTATGTGTGAAACCAGCTTCGTTGGCCAGGTCGAACCACTGCCAGGCATCGACGATGCGGAGGTAGCTGTTGGCATCGAAGCGCGCGACGAATTTTTTCCCCTGATGCAGCATGTAGGATTCCACGGGGTTGTTCATTGCATACCATGCGTGTGGAGGTTGGTGTGCGACGATTTCTCCACGGGCGCGCTCGTTGAGTGCATCGGTGGAAACGAATGTTTTGTGAGCAATGCGGCGCGCCAGGGCCAGGCCGGTGGCGGGAAATGCGTTGTGCTCATAGTAATCGCCTCCGTGGAAATTTGGGTCGGCTTCGATGGCTGTGATTTGCTCAAAATTCATGATGCGCGACAGAGTGGTCGTCTCGCAGCCTGTTCCGATGAGCACCAAGCGGTTCACACGCTGTGGGTATCGCGTGGCCAGGCTCAGGCACAGCAGGCCACCGATGCTTGCGCCGGCGGTGGCGTGCAGGGTTTTGATTCCGAGATGGTCGAGCAAACGAATTTGTGAGTCAACAATGTCGCAAATGCGGATGGCGGGAAAGGATCGGCCCCAGGGCTTACCGGTTGCCGGATTGATGCTGGCCGGTCCGGTGCTTCCGTAACAACCGCCGAGATAATTTGCACATATGACAAAAAATTTATCCGTGTCGAGCGCAAGTCCTGAGCCGATGAAGTCATCCCACCAACCGATGTGCATTTTTTCTGTCCAACGCTTGTCAACACCGGGCACCTGTTTGTTAATACCCGCCGCGTGCTGACTGCCTGTCATGGCGTGAAAAAGAAGAATTGCGTTACTGCGAGAATCATCGAGTTGTCCGTAGGTCTCGTAGGCGATCTGGAATTTTTCCAATTTTTCACCGCAACGGAGGTAAAGCGGATCGTCGCCATTGTCCCAGTGGAAAAACTTTGTTTCGGTGATATGTTGCTTCATTGGAAGTTAATGTTTCCGTCAAGAAAACAGCGATGAGAGGCCCAAAACAATAACGAAAAGCACCGTCATTGAGGGCAGTGTTGGGCGCAGCACAAACGAGTGGCGATTTTTAGCGAGCCGGGTTTTTTTCAGGTCTTGCGTTGAGATGTCACGTAAGTTCAAGGGCAGTGAAGAGTAAATCGGTTTATGAATTCTGAACTGCATTGTGCAAGCGATTTTTCATTTGCAGTTTTTTGGGCAGGGAGGTTGAGTTAATATCGCCGTCAAATGATTAAAACCAGCTCTGCCTCGAAGAGTAAATACGTTTTCGCCGTTTTGTTCCTGAGCGCCTGTTTAGTGCAAACTCCTGGAGAAAAGACTGAAGGATCCGCTTCCCTTTCTGAAGAGTTTGCGTGGCAGCAGACGCACTCGCGTGTGATGCCTTCAGGAGAATTGGAACACGAGCCTGAGCCGTTTACTTTCACGACGGGGCCTTCTGCTCGATACATCGATTTTGCGACCGGAGACGACAACAACGACGGATCACTAGACAGACCGTGGAAGCGCCATCCGTGGGATCCGAACTCGGAAGGTCGCTCTCGCGCGGCGGCCCGCGAGGTTCACAGCTATGTCTTTAAGTGTGGTGTGGTGTATCGCGGGCGTTTCGTCATTCCTGACGGGGTTGGGGGCACTTCAGAAAATCCTCTTGTGCTGACTCGCGATCCTACCTGGGGAAGCGGGGAAGCTGTGATTGCAGGATCGGAATTGATCAAAGGTTGGCGCAAGCAAGCACACTCCGAAATGCCTGATGCGGATAAAATCTGGATGACGGAAGTCGGTTTCTTGCCGCGCAACATTTGGCTGGTTGAGGAAAAAAACGGTCCTGTGCGGCTAACTCTGGCCCGCTGGCCCAACTGGCGCGAATCCGATGCCAACGATCCCATGTCGGAGTGGCCGGTGTGGGAGCAACCAGAGTGGTGGAAGGACCGCAACAAAACCACGCTCGATAACGTCTCCAAGCATGTCGGCATAGCCGCCTCATTGCCGAGGCCGCTTGAAAAGCTCGTCGGTGGCACTGTGTGGACCGAATGGGGCATCGTGATGGGCAGCCCCTACCCGGCGCTGATTGAGGGTGTTGACAGGGAAAAAGACGGCATCATTTTCCGCGGTCCCTGGACTTATCAGGCACTGGAAAAAATCATCACAGGCAACCGCTACCATTTGGAAAATCTGCCGCAGTTTCTTGACGAGCCGGGCGAGTTCTGGGTGGAGAAAACCGGCCCAAACTCCGCCCGCGTTTATCTGCGACTGCCTGCCGACCGCGACCCCAACAGCGCTGTCATCGAAGCCGCCGACCGTTACAATTTTTTCGAGGGAAAACATGTTGGGACAATTCACTGGAGTGGTCTGACATTCCGCTTTGGCAACGTGGGTTGGGACTACAACCACCCTCGCTGGGCGAGGCCCAACCTAATGGTTGCGGCGATCAGCATCAACGGTTCTGCAGAGGAGATAAAAATCACCCACAACACCTTTGAGCATCTGCCGATGGCGGCGCGCATCAGCGTCGGTGGCGCGGAGCAGGGCATCGGGCGTGTGACGATTGCTGACAACTTCGTGCGGCACACCGATCACGGCGCGTTTGTTGTGGAAAACTTTGTCTCTGACGACAAGCCTGCCATGGGCACGCTGGGGCATGTGGATTTTTTGAGAAACAGCCTGGAGAGCATCGGCATGAGAATCCTCAGTGGCGAGCATGGCCATGCGGTGGACATTCGTTATCCACAGACCTCCCATGTTGCCGGGAACTTTCTTCGCCGCATCGCCGGATGGGGTTTGGCGGTGTTTGGTGGCAAGCCGAGCGGTGCGGTGTATGCCGCAATGGAAGCGCCGCTCAGCCGACACCTTGTTCACCACAACCGCGTGGAGGACGTGTTGCTGAAATCCAACGATTGGGGCGGCATTGAGACCTGGCAGGGTGGCAGTTTTTATGTTTTCAACAACATCGTCATCAACGCGCTGGGTTTTAAGAACTGGATTTTTTCGCAGGACAGAAAAGACAACGCGGGCAGCTTCGGCCATGCCTACTATTTGGACGGTAGTTTCAAAAATTATGTCTTTAACAACATCGGGCTGGGGCGTAACAACACGATCGGCACCAAAGGGGTGAATCTCACCGCCATTCAGAACATCATCAGTTTTGAAAACTGGTTTTTTAACAACAGCTTTCACCGCTTTGCCGTGGCAACCCGGCAACAGTCGCCCGAGGCGGGGCGGTTTCGTTATCTTGGCAATGCGTTCAGCGATGTCAGCCAGATGCTGTATCGTCACGCCGACCCGAAAAACACAGCGCCCGATCCCAACGCTGAGCACTACTCCCAGGGAGGGCAGTTCGACTACAAGACCCTGGCATACGGAGCAAATTTTATCCACGGGCTGAGCGGCGATGTGGGGACATTTGAAGAGACAGGCGCGGTGTATAAAGATGCCGCGCCATTTTCCGAGGCTTTGCGGCGGTTGCGTGCACAGGCTGCCGATCCGGTTCGAGTGCTGGAGGAACAAATTTTTTCCGATCCTGACGCAATAGACTGGCGGCCGGCGTCCGCTCTGGAAAAACAAAGGGGTGTAAAGATCTTTGTGCCGTGGGCGCTGGCGAGAACAGTGGGGGAGTGGTCGTTCGTGCAAAACAACGCTGATCCCAACGAGGTGATCGATGAGCACTGGTTCATGAGTGTGGGCTATGCGGAACGCGAGAACTACAAAAACCAACCGCGCCGCCCGCTGAGGGGTCGGGATTTTACGACGGGAGATTACATCGACGGCGCACTGGAAGACTGGACGCGGGGAGCTTTGCGTTTTGATGGCAGAACGCACTTTTTGCGTGCTAACGGCACAAGCCAGTCGCAACAAGTGAAGCCGGAAGAAACGCAGCCTCAAGGGCGGGAAAAAACTGTTGATCTGCCGTTCGGCAAAGCCATCGTTCCGAACTCGGTGCCGATTGGCGGAGAGATCGTCGTTGAAGTGGAATTGGCGGAGGGCGTCGATCCTTCGGCGCTTCACATGCACCTGCACTGGATGCGAGCCAACGCCTGGGGCGGTTTCGCGGCTCTCGCTGGAACACCACAGAAGTTGGGAGCTAATCGTTACCGCTTTGCAGTCGAGGCGGTAAACAAAAACGAGCTGGCTGCTTACAATGTGCTGCTGTTTCTCAGCTCCGATGGAAACTGGGACAAACGCACCGCCGAGGCGCAGATCCGTATCGAGCGCGAGAGTGGGTTCAGGCTCAAGGACGCTCCGGCGCGCGGTTTGGATGCTGATGACACCGGTCTTGTTGTGGAAGCGTATTTTAGGACGCAGGATGCCTTGGGCACGCTTGTGAAAAAACTGGATGCCGGTTGCGGCTACCGGCTCGCGATCATCGGCGGCAAACCGTCATTTTTTGTAGGTGATGGCGCGATGAGTTCCGAACTTACCGCGGACAAACGCGTGGACGACGGCGTTTGGCGACATCTGCTGGCGGAGTTTGACCGTTCACCTGACAGGCCGGCACTGCGCATCTATGTGGATGGAGAATTGGCTGCGGAGAAGATTCTCGACAACATCCCTGGCGGGTTTGGCAACGAGGGCGAATTTTTTGTGGGAGGCTCGCCGGACGGCACCGAGAGCGAGATGCTGGCGGTGGATTTGGACTTTTTGCGTGTTGCGCTCACTTCGTTGGCGGAGTCCCGGACGTCAATTGGCGAACTTTACTCCTGGCAGTTTCACGGGCCGCATTTGCGAGATTTTTCCGGCAAGGATCGCGAGGTGAAAAACAACCCCGGAGCGTTGGTTAGGTGATCGGGCGCAGTGACGGAAAGGTTATTTCAGCGTTTTTTGGTGATGAGGTGGGTGGCGGTGCCGTGAAGAAGTTCTGCGGTTTCCATCAGTGTCTCTGAGAGCGTGGGGTGGGCGTGGATGGTGCCGCCGAGATCGCCGGCTGTCATGGCTGTCTCGATGGCCAGTGCCCCTTCCGCGATGAGTTCTCCTGCGCCGGCGCCGACGATTCCGACGCCTATGACGCGCTCGGTCTTGCGCTCGTAGATGATTTTGGTGATGCCTTCGGTTCGCCCGATGGAGAGAGCGCGGCCCGAAGCGGCCCAGGGAAATTTGACGACTTCGGCGTCGAGGTTATCGCGTTTGACATCGGCCTCGGTGACGCCGGCCCAGGCGAGTTCGGGATCGGTGAAGACGACGGCGGGGATGCAGATGGAGTCGAATTCGACCGGTTGCCCAAGGATGGCCTCAACGGCGACGCGGGCTTCTTTGGAGGCTTTGTGCGCCAGCATGGGTTCGCCGGCGATGTCGCCTATGGCGAGGATGTGGGTATCGGCGGTGCGCATTTTTTTGTCCACCTCGATGAAGCCCTTTGCGTTGATTTTGACGGTGGTGTTTTCGAGGCCGAGGTTTTCGGAGTTCGGGCGGCGTCCGGTGCTCACAAGGACGCGGTCAAAAATCTCGGTTGTCTGCTTTCCTGCCGGGTCCTCGAGTGTGACGTGGATGCCGTTTTTCTCCGCTTTGAGGGCGAGGACTTTTGTTTTGCAGCGGATGTCTTTGAATGCGGCGCGGAGGCGTTTTTCGAGTGGTGCCACGAGGTCGCGGTCGGCGGCCATGAGTATGCCGTCGGCAAATTCCACGACGGTGACTTCACTTCCGAGTGCGGCATAAACGCTGCCCATTTCCAGGCCGATGTAGCCGCCGCCGATGACAAGAAGGCGCGGCGGGATGTCGGCAAGGGCGAGCGCAGCGGTGGAGTCCATGACACGTTCGTCGCCGATCTGGAAGGCGGCGGGAATGGCCGGGCGCGAGCCGGTGGCGATGATGGTGAGAGGGCTTTCGATGGACTGAGTGTCGCCGTTGTTGTGGATGCGCAGGCGGGTGGAGGATTCGAAGGTGGCGCGGCCTTTGAGAACTTTGACGCGGCGGGCTTTGGCGAGGCTTTCCACACCGGAGCGGAGTTTTTTGATGACGGTGTCTTTGTGGGCGCGGATGGCGTCGAGGTTGATGCGGGGTTTTTCGAAGATGACGCCGTGGTCGCCGGCTTCGGCGGCCTCGTTCATGAGTTTGGCGAAATGGAGCAGTGTTTTCGAGGGAATGCAGCCCTTGTTGAGGCAGACTCCGCCGAGGGCGTCTTCCTGTTCGATGAGTGTGACGTCCAAGCCGTGGTCGGCGGCAAGGAAGGCGGCGGCGTAACCTCCGGGTCCGGCGCCGATGACGGTGAGTTGTTTTGTTTCTGGCATGTGGATTTTGTAATGTGCGCCGCGGAGAACTTAAAGGCGAAAGGTTTGCTGGACGGGCAATTCGTCTGCGTTGAGGTTTTACCTGTCACATTCGCCCATGACGAAGTCGAGCGAGCCGAGGATGGCGACGGTATCGCTGACCATATTGCCAGGGAGGAGTTTGGGCAGGATGGAGAGGTTGACAAAGCTGGGGGCGCGGATTTTCAGCCGGTAGGGGACACCGCCGCCCTTGGAGCAGATGTAGAAGCCGAGTTCACCCTTGGGGTTTTCGGCGCCAAAGTAAATCTCGCCTTTGGGCGCCTGGATGCCCTGGGTGACGATCATGAATTGGTGGATGAGTTCCTCCATTTTTGTGAGGACGGCTTCTTTGGGAGGGAGTGTGTTTTTGGGGTCCTGGTAGCAGATGGGACCGGAGGGCAGTTTATCGATGGCTTGTCGGAGGATTTTGACGCTTTCGCGCAGTTCCTGGATGCGGCAGTAGTATCTGTCGTAGCAGTCGCCCACGCTGCCGATGGGGATGTCGAAGTCGTATTTTTCGTAGCCGCAGTAGGGGTGGACTTTTCTGAGGTCGTGTTCGATGCCGGAGCCGCGCAGGTTGGGGCCGGAGAGTGCGTAGGCGATGGCGTCTTGTTTGGAGATGACGCCGATGTCCTTGGTGCGATCGACGAAGATTTTGTTGCGGGAAAGGAGGTTGTCGATTTCGTCGATGCGGGTGGGGAATTCGTCGAGGAATTTTTTGAGGCCGGGGATGAAGCCGTCGGGCAGGTCGCGCGTCATTCCACCGATACGGGTGTAGCTGGTGGTGAAGCGGGCACCGGTGAGCAGTTCGATGAGGTTGTAGAGTTTTTCGCGTTCGGTGAAGGTGTAGAGGAAGACGGTCATGGCGCCGCAGTCCATGGCGAAGGCGCCGAGGCCGAGGAGGTGAGCGGAGATGCGGGCCATTTCGCAGCAGATGACGCGAATTGCCTGGCCGCGGGGTGGCAGTTCCCAGCCCATGAGTTTTTCGACGGCGAGGGCGTAGGCGACGTTGTTGGCGAGCGGGGCCAGGTAGTCGAGGCGGTCGGTGTAGGGGACGAACTGGTTGTAGGTCATGTTTTCGGCGATTTTTTCGTCGCCGCGGTGGAGAAAGCCAACATCGGGTTCGGCTTTGGTGATGGTTTCGCCGTCGAGTTCAAGAACGATTCTGAGGACGCCGTGGGTGGAGGGGTGGGAGGGTCCCATGTTGAGGACGAGGCGCTCGGCTTCAGGGTGGGAGTTGTTATATTTTTGAACATCGTGCTCGAATTTTGCGGCGATGTCGAGGTGCTCTGCTTCGATGGTGTTTTTCTTTTGCGCCGGTGGTGTGTAGAGAGTGCTCATGGTGGGGGGTTAACGTGGTGTGCGGCTTCGGGGTTCGGCTTCGTGTGCGAAATCACTCGTTGAGGTGACAAACGGTCCGCCTTCCATGGGGGCTGCATCGGTGAAGTGTCCGTCGGGCATGTGGACGGGCAGGCCTTCGAGAGGGAAGTCTTTGCGCAGCGGAAAGTGGGGATAGCCTTCCCACATGAGGATGCGTCTGAGGTCGGGATGGTTGCGGAATTTGATGCCCATCATGTCGTAGATTTCGCGTTCGTGCCAGTTGGCGGTGGGGAAGATGTCGGCGATGGTGGGCAGTTCTGGGTTGTCTTCGGAGACGCGACAACTGAGGCGCAAATGGTCGTGCGCGCTGAGTGAATAGTGTTCGTAAACGATCTCGAAGCGTGGTTCTTCGTTTTCGTGATCCACGCTGCTGATGTCAATTAGGTAGTCGTAGCCAAGTTTGTCACGAAGGAAGACGGAGATGTCGCGGATTTTTTCGGCATCGAGGAGTCGGAGGGAGGTTTCTCCGCGGAATTGGGGACGCATTTCGATGAGTCCGGGGAATTCTGACTGGATTTTTTGGCAAACCTGCGTGGCGTGTGAGGTGATGGTTTGTGTTGGCATCGCGGGAAGTGTTGTGATGATCAGGCCACAAGGGCAGGTTCTTTTTTAAGGGAGAGTGTGGAGGATTCCGTTTCGATTTTCTTTTGCAATCGCATCAGGCCTTCGAGCAGGGCTTCGGGGCGAGGCGGGCAGCCGGAGATGTAAACATCGACCGGAATCAGGCGATCGATCCCCTGCAGGACAGCGTAGGATCGATACATACCTCCGGATGAGGCGCAAGCGCCCATGGCGATGCACCATTTCGGGTCGGGCATTTGGTCGTAGATGCGTTTGACGGCAAGCGCCATCTTGTAGGTGACGGTGCCGGCGACGATGAGCAGGTCGGCCTGGCGTGGGGAGAAGCGCATTACCTCGGCACCGAATCGAGCGATGTCATACCGGGAGGAGGCGGCAGCCATCAGTTCGATGGCGCAGCAGGCGAGACCCATCGGCATGGGCCAGATGGAGTTTTTGCGGATCCAGTTGATGGCGGAGTCGAGTTTGGTGAGGACGACGTTGCCCTCGACTTTGGAGTTGTAATTCATTTCGCCATGTGAACTCATGTTTACAAGCTATGCTGCCGCCGAGGGCTAGCAAGTGATTTTGTGAAATTTTTCACAAACTTACAGCAGGGAGGATACGTCATGATTTGTAGAGAAAGTGTGTAAAATTTGGAGACTGCACTGTTGCTTCTGCTCAGAGCATGTATAGTGACGCGGTGTTTGAGTTGGAACTGGCTTTGAGGTATTTGCGCCCGCGCCGGACTTTTGTATCGGCGATCACGCTGTTGTCTTTGGGCGGGGTGACTTTGGGGGTGATGGTGCTGATTTTGGTGACGTCGGTGATGGCGGGTTTTCAGCGGGAGCTGCGCGAGAAGGTGATGGGTTTTTTGGCGCATATCGAGGTAACGAATTTTGGAGTTTTGGAGCAGTGGCAACAGGTGATCTCGGCTGTGGAAAAGACGCCCGGGGTGGTGGCGGCGGCGCCATTTGTGAATGGGCCAGTTTTGATGGAAGTGAACAATCGCGCACTGACGCCGATTGTGCGTGGCATCGACCCAGAGCGCGAAGAGAGAGTCACGGCGCTGGCACGTAAATTGGTGGCCGGGGAGTTTCTTGTGGAAGGCGAGGGGGCCGTAATCGGCGAGCGCATGGCAATGGAAAACGGCTTGCAAGTTGGTGACAGGCTCAATGTGTTATCGCCCTGGCATCTGGCGCAGATGCGTCGCGCGCATGTGGAAGGCAGGGAAGTGGCGCTGCTGCCAACCGAATTGGTTGTGACGGGAATTTTTTCCACCGGAATGTATGAGTATGATGCACGGTTTATCCTGGTGGGATTGGAGATGGGTCAGGAGCTTTATGGTCTTGGTGAGGGTGTGCACGGAATCGCTGTGCGAGTGGAAAACCCCCTTCGCGCAGATGTAGTCAGCTCCGACTTGACGTGGGCGCTGCCTCCGCCTTTGCGCGCAATGACCTGGCGCGATCAGAACCCGACGTTGTTTGCCGCCGTGGCGCAAGAGCAGGTGGTGATGTTTTTTTTGCTGTTTTTTATCGTGATAGTGGCCGCCCTGGGGCTGATGAGCACGTTGATTACTGTGACGGTGCAAAAGACGCGGGAAATTGGAGTGCTTTGCTCACTGGGCGCGACCAGGGGTCAGATCATGCGTATTTTTGTGGGATATGGACTTGTTGTGGGCGTGCTGGGTAGCGTCCTGGGTGTGGTGTTGGGGCTGCTTTTGGTTAACTTCCGCAACCCTGTGGCGGAATGGTTGGGACGAGTAACTGGTCGGGAAATTTTCCCTGCGGAAATTTATGGGTTTAACATGATACCTGCTGTGCTGGACCCGGCAGGAGTAGCGACGATTGGTTTTTCCGCACTCGGACTGTGTGTGTTGGCAGCGTTGTTGCCCGCCTGGACGGCTTCACGTGTGCAACCGGCGGAGGCTTTGCGTTATGAGTGAGGCTGACTTATGCCGTCTTCGTTGCAAGAATGTTGATAAAATTTACAAAAGCGGTGATATAACGCTTCGCGTGTTGCAGGGCGTCACGTATGAACCGCAGCCCGGCAAGCTCAACGTGATCTCCGGCAGTTCGGGTTCGGGCAAGAGCACGCTGTTGCACATTATGGGCGGCTTGGAAAAACCCGAATCTGGCGAAGTGCTCTGGGAAAATCAATCGATATACACTTACAGCTCCGAGGTGCTGGCGCGTTGGCGTTGTGAAACCGTTGGTTTTGTTTTTCAAGCCTACCATTTGTTGCCGGAGTTGAGCGTCTGGGAAAATGTGATTTTGCCCGCAAAGATTTTGGGCAAGAGCAGGATTGAGGCGATGAGGCGCGCCCGATTGCTTGTTGAACGTGTTGGCATGACCAGCCGCATGCATCACCGTCCGACGGAACTTTCCGGCGGGGAACGCCAGCGGGCAGCCATTGCCCGGGCGCTGGTAAACAACCCCCGCGTGGTTTTGGCAGATGAGCCGACAGGTAATCTCGACAAGGAAAACGGGCAACGTGTGTTGGAATTGTTGCTTGAGTTGCAAAGAGAATGGC
>Ga0308414_1002537_pt1 | contig 11884 bp, 8 predicted proteins | sample HotsprSampleOS50_FD_205667 | JGI IMG/M metagenome (GOLD analysis project Ga0308414, IMG submission 205667) | Hot spring phototrophic mat microbial communities from Octopus Spring, Yellowstone National Park, Wyoming, United States - 20090730_OS50 ... | reverse complement strand
TGGAATTTTACTTTATTTTCGCTTGCACGATTCATAGGGCGTTTACCTCCTTATTTTTTTATTGCTTATTTAGGTAAACGCTCTCTTTTTTTCTACTCCTCTTTACACAATTTTTGTAACGCTAATATTTTTTATAATGCATTTATTTGCATAATGAGGTAAGATTAGTTTCTTTATTTTGTTATGAAAGCAAGGATGCTTTCACTACTTTTTCATAAAAGCAAGGATGCTTTCACTACTTTTTCATAAAAGCAAGGATGATTTCTCTACATTGTTTTTGAGGTTGTTACTTCAATAAAATCATTTTCTTGGTAATACTATTTTGTTCATAAGTAACTTTTATAAAATAAATTCCTGAACTCAAATTTTGAGATTTGAAATTATAAATATTCTTACCTCTGGATAAATTTTTTAATTTAATATTTTCAATAAGGTTTCCTAATATTCCATAGATTTTTATCTCTACATCACCATCATTTGGTATTTCAAAAACTATGTTAGTTTGTCTATTAAATGGATTTGGATAATTCTGATACACATTAAATTTATCTGGATAGTAATTCTCTTTTTCATTTGTGTTTTGTAAGTTAGTATTTACTATTGAAATAGCTATGTCTTTATCAATATTAACATTGTTTAATACTATTATACTGTCATTACCAACTTGTTGAGTAAAAGAGATTATTTCATTACCAGTAATTGTGCTAAAATATTTAATATTGTAACTACCAGGCTTAATATTAAAGAAGGAAAAATTAGTATTTTCAGCTGAAGGTGTTCCGTGATTTAGAACTCTACGCCAGTAAAAATCTTTATGCCTTGAGTAAAAATATATTTGTTGACCATCATCGTCAATAATACCCCAACCCTGAATATTTGGATTAGAGATTTGAACAACTGGTTCTTTGAATTTAAACTTATTAAATTGAATTTTAGAAAAGAATTTAGATACTGGCTTAAAAATATTAAAAAGATTATTATTTCTAATGTTTACAGGATCCCAAATTAAGCCAGTTACTGCACCAGCATTTAAATGTCCCCATAAAAATCCTTTTAGCCATATTCCATCGGTATCAAAGGAAAGTGCTGGATCAGGATTCTGTCCATTAGGTGAGTCTAAATCAATTTCTCCTATTATTACCGGTTTATTTCTTAATGAATCATTACCGATATGCATTGAATAGATATACATAAGTGCAGAGGGATCATTTTGCATTCTTTGACGATTATAAAACTGACCCAAAAATGTTGCTGTATCAATAAAGCCAGTTGAATATACATAAGCATGCACATCACCATAATCACTATGTGAACTGCGCCAATATTCAGGGACCCACATAGCCCAGAAAGAGGTTGTAGTCATATGCTTATGCGGTGAATGTAAATCAAAATAGTCTGAAAAATCATTGACAAAACTTTTATAACTACCAGGTGCCCCTTCATTAACTAATTCCCAGGAATGAATAGCATCCGAATAGCCCCATCGAGCGATAAGATTTCTCCAATAGTATTCATAAAGTCTTCTAAGCTTTGTTCCACGAGGGGCATCAAAATTACCATTTTGATTACTTGGAAACCCACTTGGATCGATTCTATTCAATATGTAATCATTTTTTTCTAAAATAACAGTTTTAAAGTGAATTTTTTTATTTGTTGCTTTTTCAACAAAGTAGTCAAAATATCTTAATTTAATTGGGTCTAAATAATAATGAGGATTAGCACTCCATTTTGATATGATATTTTCCGACAGTCTTCCATTTGAATATTTTTCTTGTAATAGAACCATATCAATATAAACTTCACCAATTGTATTTCCCTCCAGAACTGCATATAAGTATGGTAGTTCTGTTTCATTTGAACCAGATGTATATTCACCCACACAAAGGATCCAATCTGTAGAACCAGTTATAGGACCAAAGATTCTATTTCCAACATTTAGATTTACTATATCTTCACCTGCCCAGCCGGATAGTTTTATTGAAAATCCACCATTTGAACTTATAACGTTTTCAAGTTTAGCTCTCATTATAATTCTGTAATTAGTATTGGGTTTAATGTTATTTTTACCATCATAAAATCCTCTAAATACAGCAGGTGTGTTTACATTTGGGATAGGAGGAGAAGCGATTCTTATACTAAAATCACCATTTTTATATTTTCTGTTGAATCTATATAAAGGAGGATTCATATATCCGTTATCTTCCATTTGATGATGTGTTGCCCAAGCACACCATGGGTCTGAAAATTGTGAGATAGAACTTAACCAGATACGAAATATATTAATTCCATTTTCTGAATATGCTGTTATTTTTTGATCAATTTTAATAGGAATATCAGGTCCATCATTAAAACCTAATCCAAAAAAAGCAGAACCATCTGAGTATTCGAAGTACCTATTATTAAATTCGCTAACTTTAATAACACCTTTATTGTTCTCAGATTGAATAACATTTACACTTCCTAAAGGGTAAATTTTTTGACCCAAACTATCAATAGCTTTTAGAATGACATTATATTGCCCAGGTTCATCAAATGAAGCGCGGACTTTCCAGATGAAATAACCATTTGGCAATAAGTAATTATCAAATCTTTGATAAGGCATATCATAAAACGCCGGAAAGACTAATGTTTTATTTCCTTTACTAAAGATGCAATCAACAGTGATGCCCTTACCTGTATTTAAATTTGGTGGTAGATTTTCCTCATATGGAAACCAATAGTTATCTGCGATACTGTTAAGGTTAAATTGAATTTCTAGTTTTTGAAAAGTTTCAACCGTTCGTGATGAAAAATTATAATCAACTAATTCAGGCCCAGAATAATTTAAAGATTTTCTGAAAATCAAAACTTGCTTTTGAAAGAAAGTATTATTTGGTAAACTTGCCTGAAGGGTTAAATAATTTCTTCCGTAATGAAGAGGTAAATTGAATGAAAAATTTGACCCGTTTATTGTAGCATATCCGTTTTGATGATTCTTCTCATTAAACCAAAATAAATTTTGAATGCTTCCAGAAAAACTACCAACAATATTAAGCTCTTCTTCGGATGTTTCGTAATAATCACCAGTGAAAGGTGAGATGAACTGAATATTTGTTTGATGAACTCCGTTTACTGTAACAAATTTTAATTCACTAGTAAACTCGTTATCGTCATCTTTTACTGTGGCAATAATTGAATAAATTCCCGCAGAATAAAAAGTGTGAGTTGTTTGATCACCCTCATAGTAACTACCATCACTTAATTGAAAGTAATAACCTTCTACTATTCCATCTATATCATAAGCAGAGAGAGCTAAATTGATAGTTAATGGAACATTTCCTGACAAGGGATTTACAGAAAATGAACTGATTATCGGTTTAACATTTATTGTATTTTTCTTAAACAATTTAATCTCGTCAACATAAAAAACTGCATTCCATCCCTGCCCTCCAAAAAATCCCACCGATAATCTAACTAAATTTGCCGAGCCCGAATTGAATTGAACTGAGAATGCATGCCATCTTCCTTTTGAACGATTATTTGGATTGATGAAAATCGAAGATGCTATTACATTCCAATTATAATCAGTAATTCCTAAACTTGCTCCGCCCCAATCATTTCCAACAAATGCTTCATCAAGATAAACCCAGAAAGTTACTTTGTAATTAGTATTTGTGTCAACAGAAACTAATTGATGAATCATCCCAGAACTACTTAAAAATTTAGCGGAGTAATTGCCAAGATATTTAATGGTTGAATCAAGTATTGCTGAAGGACTCCAATAAGAGAAGCCTTGCTCAAAACCACCATTTAGTAAAATATTAACAGGCGTCTGAGCAATACTTAAAGTTGAAATATTAAATAATAAAAATGCAATAATTCCATTTATCATTCTCTTCATTTTAGTAATACCGATTTAAGGATTTTTGTTGTTTTTAGTTTAGTAAACTCATCTATTGACTTGAAAACAATATAATAAATTCCTGATGATATATTTCTCGGTCTCCAAAAAAGTGTATAATCACCAGAATTTAATTGTTCATTATTCAAAATTTTATCAACTAATTCACCTACAATAGAGTAAACTGAAATATTGACTGTTGAAGTATGAGGCAAATAAAAATTAATTTTTGTTTCAGGATTGAAAGGATTGGGAAATACTGGATTAATATAAAAGTTCTTTAGATTATTTTTTTCATCAATATTTAATGTTCTATTGAATAAAACAATATTTGAAATTGATGAGAGGTTCCTAAAATCATCTTCCGATTTTACCGCAATGTAATAAATTGAATCATTTCCTAAATCAGGAATTAATAAAGTATCAATTTCAACAGCATTTTTGACTGACTTGTTATAGGGAATAGTAGGATATTGATTCCATAAAGAGTCATTTATAAGATTTGTTGAATATCTAAACCAATAATTGAACGGTTTACCGCTTAATCCATTATCAAAAGGTGTTGTCCAGATTAAATATGCTTTAGAATTAATATATTCAACTCTCAAGTCATCAATGGCTGAAGGAGGTATAGAATCATTGTAAGTTCTTACATCAATCCAATTAGTTTGACCAAAAAGTTCGATAGCATCAATTAACATCTCAAGCCAATAAGAGTCTGCTTTACAATAAGGCACACTTTTAGTGTATTTTGCAAAATCAAATTTATTTCTTTTGATTATCCATCTTTCTATAGGTGAAGCCATTCCACAAACCTCACTTGGTAACCCAACTGACTCATCTCCAGTCCATCTTGACCAGTAAGGTACTGAACGAATCCACCATAAGGGGAATTTCCTTACTTCATTTAAATGATGTTGAATAGTTTGTTGATAGTAATGGTCATCAAGAAATCTACAAATTTCAGGAGAAATATTAAGAAAAATCCAACCCATAAAAATCAAATTGCGGGCACGGTCAGTGTCGTAAGGGTAAGGTGCGTCCCACCCATTGAATCCATTATAAGCAAAATTTTTTACGGCTTCAATAAATCCTTGTGTAGTTAACTTGGATGTTATTTGATTTATACAAATTTGTCTCATTTCAATATCGTTCATTATCTCAGACATTCTAACCATTGCAATAGCTCCACCTAAACCACTTGGCAAATTAATTTCGCGATAAGAAAATGCATTATAGTATTGTTTGATATTTTGCCAATTTTCTTGGATAAGTTCATAATCTTTTGAATTAAAAGCATATAACCAAATTCCATAAAGAATATGAAGTACGGGTCGAAAATTCAGAAAAGCGTAATTATTAGCACCCCAAATGCTATCGAGTTTATGAAATTCTCTTCTTTTTCCTAACGTCCTATCAAGATGAGGATTCTGAATATGAAGCCACGGTGAAGAAACAGGATTAGATAACTCTGACCTTATATAATTTCCAACCTGGGCTCTTTGAGCTGGTGTTAAATGATTGTATGCACGGGCTAATGTTAGTATAACTCTTGCTGGTTCAAGATAGCTAAAATAAGTTTCCCATATTAAATCCCCGAAATAAACTCTTAGTGGTGCCCATGAATTATATTTCATTAAAGTATCAATCTCTTTTCTTAATTCTTGAACCATGTAATCTGGTGCATTTGAATTAAAACTAATTGGGGTTTCCCACAAATATCTATTAAGGTTTTGAGGAAAAGAATTAAAAACAAAAATTAGAAATAATAAAATTATAATTTTGATTTTCATACTATTACCTATAAATTTCTTTCAATGCAAACTAGGCCATAATGTTCAACAATAAAAATATAACCGCCCGCAAAAGACGGCGCTACTCTTCCTTGCCAAGGAGTTTGACTGGTTACAGGTATAAAGTCTTCTGTTGAAAAATAGGATATGTTTGAACCATAAAAAACACCTCCATCTCTAATTTGTGCTTCAACTTGTACATAAGTATGGTTCGCATTTTCTAAATTTATCATTTGAGTGCCTCTAAAATTTTGTCTCATCCATACCTGATTCCCAGAAATTGAAAGTGCATAAAGATTATCAGTTTCAAGCATCCACATTCCTGCAAAAGTACCTAACTCAAATCTTACTCTACTTCCGTTTGATGGATTGATATACATCAAATCCATTCCATAATTAGAGCCAAAGCCAACATTTGGATTTGTTAAAGTTGGATATCTTGATTTAAACCATCCAATCACTCTATTTTGATTATCAACTACCATAGAGGGCGGAGGGAACCCACACCCATCATTAGGTCCTGATGCTATCTGAAATGGTTGTTCAAATTCTGGCAGAGTAAATACATATTTATTTTTCCAATCTCGAGATGAATATTCTAAATTGCTCGTTCCATTTAACCAATCTAAAATTTTGTTTTCTTCATCAATAAAAGAAGATGAAGCTGCCATAACTTCTTCCATCATCCATTCACTGCCAAACATTGGTGCAGGAACAGAGGTTATATAAACCATATTATTAAATATAACTGGATGGGTATCCCTAAAGGACTGACCGTGCACTCTTTGTGATTTTAATTTAAGTCCAGTATTTGCATTAACAAGATGAACATTCATATCTTCCGAGCAGACGACGAGATAGTTATTATTTGCCGCAGGTGTAGATTGAACTGGATAGTTTAGTTCTAAAGTCCAAATAGGGGAACCAGTTAAAAGGTCAAGTGCAACAACTTTGCCTGAATGATCTGCACAATATACTTTACCTGAATTTATAATTGGAGCAATTGTAATCACTTTTGGAAAACTATATTGCCATAATATATTTCCATTTGGAATAGAAAGTCCATAGATATTTCCGAATAAAGTTGCAAATACAACAACATTATTCTCAACTGCAGCCGAAGCAACTATTGGAGAATTGAGATTAACCTTTTTTATTGTCTGTCCATCGAAAATTCTAATGAAGTATGCATCACCATCCATTGTTCCTAAAAATAAAAGAGTGTCTTTAGCAATTGCCTGAACATTTCCAGAAATTGTGAAATTAACTGAAGATGGAAGTGGGAAATTATGACCAGGTCTTGAATTTAAATCATCTGGCCAGCCTGGATAACTATTCATATTTCTTAAAGTAAGATTTTCTCCAACCCAAAACCATCTAACTCTATAGTTTGGCTCCAAACTAAAAGTTGTTCTACCAAGATGTTCAGAATTGTATTGAAATTGCTTCCAATCCTGAGATTGTAATTTTGCACTAAATAGAATTAGGAAGATTATAAAGACTTTCATAGTTGGTTATCAAAATTTTTTTATTTCCTCATTATAATTCATTCTATTATTTATTAAAATCTTAAATAAAATAAATTTGATATAAATCACACACTGGGTTTATTAGAAGTTTATAGAATAAGTCAAACGTAATTATAATCTTAAGAAAAGAAACTTTGTTTCATCGGCTTAAATTGCATATTGCTAAAAAATAAGATTTCAATTTCTTAGAAATTTAGGGAAATAAAATACTCTATATTAAAAAGTAATAAACCCGTCTCGATTTAATTAAATGAATTAGGAATAGAACACCAATGAAACTGATAAAAAAATTATTCGATTTAACTCGAGGCAATAAATTATCAAACACCAGGTTCACAAAGATTTATTTCAATAATTTGCAAAATATCTTTTGTGCACTTTGAGAAAAAATCCTTCGTGTCCGTCAACAAAAAGATTTTTATTCAAGAGAATCATAAAGCACTTAGTGCGCAAAGAGTGTAAAGAGTTGGATTACGCTGATTTAATTAAATATTTTTTATTAAAGCTAAATATGAAATTAACTTTTAATCTTTTAACTTTGCAATCATTTCTATTTCTACTGCAGAATTTAATGGTAAACCACTGACACCAACGGCACTTCGAACGTGTTTCCCTTTTTCTCCGAAAATATTTAATAATAATTCAGAAGCACCATTAGCAATTTTAGGATGTGCTACATAATCTTCAGGACTATTGACAAATACGGTTAACTTTAAGATTTCTTCAACTTTATCTAAAGAACCAATTAAATCTTTAATTGCAGCCAGACAATTCAATGCGCAAACTTGTGCAGCTTTAATTCCATCTTCTTCAGTTAAATCCTTTCCGATTTTACCTTTATACTTAATCTCACCATTCAACAAGGGAACTTGTCCTGATGTCATTACTAAATTCCCAACTTGTTTAGCAGGAACATAAGCTGCTAATGGTTTGGCTGCCAGAGGTAATTCAAAACCAAGTTCTTTAATTTTTTCTTCAATCATCTTGTTTTCCTTTATTTTAAATGTATGAATTATTTTAATTGGAGTTTAAATGACACACAACAAATTTAATGAATTTGTATCGCTGGTAAAAAGATTAAGAAAAGAATGTCCCTGGGATAAAGAGCAAACTAATGATTCGATTAAAGCTGCTACAATTGAAGAAGCTTACGAAGTTGTTGAAGCGATTGACGAAAAGAACTATGATGAACTTAAAAAGGAATTAGGTGATTTACTTCTGCACGTGGTTTTTCACACAGTCATTGCTGAAGAAAGTTCTCATTTTACAATTGATGATGTGATAAACACAATTTCTGATAAATTGATTAGAAGGCATCCTCACGTTTTCGGAGATACTATAATTAAAGGCTCTGAAGAAGTAAAGAAAAATTGGGAAAAAATTAAACTCAGTGAAGGCAGAAAATCAATTTTAGATGGAGTTCCTAATTCTTTGCCTGCATTGCAAAAAGCTCATAGACTTCAGGAGAAAGCTGCTAAAGTTGGTTTTGATTGGGAAAAGAAAGAAGATGTGTGGAAAAAAGTAATTGAAGAAATTCAAGAGATGCACGAAATAGAAGAGTTGAAGAAAAATTCAAATGATGAAAGCTTGCAGATTAAACTTGAAGATGAAATCGGAGATGTTTTTTTTGCTCTGGTCAATTATGCAAGATTCCTTAATGTTAATCCTGAGAACGCTCTCAGAAAAACTAACGAAAAGTTCGTAAAAAGATTTAATTATATTGAGGAGAAATTGAAGGAAAATAATAAATCAATTGAGCAGTCTAATCTTGAAGAAATGGATAAGTATTGGAATGAAAGTAAAAACATTGCTAACTAAATCAGCTAAAGACAATCTTAATTTCAAAATTTTTTGGTGATAAATTTTCAAACAAAAATGGGCTGACTAAAAAGTAAATTTTACTTTGTGTCTTGGAGACTTTGTGGCATTTAATCTCTGTAGCTTAAGCGTATAAGTGATGGGAAAAATATTAGCCACAATGACACAAAGGCACGAAGTTAAAGAAAATAATTTTTAGTCAGCCCCTTATGAATAAAAACTTATTTCAAGATACAAAGAATATTATAACTACAAAGATTTCGTTCCGTTAGTTTTTTCATAAGCCTCGATTATATCTTTCACCAGTCTATGCCTTACAACATCATCTTTATCAAAATATACAAAGCCAACACCATTTATTCCTTGTAGTATTTCTTTTGCTTGAATTAAACCAGATTTGGTTTTATTTGGTAAATCAATTTGAGTAATATCGCCTGTTATAATTGCTTTTGAATTTGCACCAAGTCGGGTTAAAAACATTTTCATTTGTAAATCTGTTGCATTTTGTGCTTCATCTAAAATGACATAAGCGTTATTCAGAGTTCTGCCTCTCATATAAGCAAGCGGAACTATTTCAACTATTCCTTTTTCAATGTAACCTCTGAGTTTTTCAGTTGGCATCATCTCATCGAGTGCGTCATATAAAGGTCTCAGATAGGGATCAATTTTCTCTTGAAAGTCACCGGGTAAAAATCCAAGGCTTTCACCGGCTTCAACTGCAGGGCGTGCTAAAATTATTTTTTTTACAAGCCCTTTCTTTAGTGCTGATACAGCAATTGCAACTGCAAGATAAGTCTTGCCCGTTCCAGCCGGACCGATTGCGAAGCATATATCATTTTGTGTTGCAACTTTTAAGTAATGTTTTTGTCCGGGTGTTTTAGCTTTTATCACATCACTTTTTGTATATAAAACAATACTTTCATAATCTTCTTCGGCAATTATTTCATTTCCATCTAATGTTAAATTGAGAATTGTTTCCACATCCTTTGCAGTTAGTCTATTACTTGTGTTAAGAACATAAACCATTTCTTTTAATACTTTATCAATAAGTTCTACTTCCTGTTGAACACCCTTGATAGTAAAAACTTCTCCTCTAACATTTATCACAGAATTGAAACGATCCTCTAATAATTTAAGATTAGAATCATTGGGTCCTAATAATTCACTTAAATTTATTCCATTAAGAGTAATTTTTTTTTCGATTGAGGTCATAGTTAAAAGTATTGTTTAAATACAAAAAGCCCTTATCAACAAAGACAAGGGCTTAAATTATTTGAAAAAATAATATTCAAAATTATTGAACAGGAGCTGGTTTAAAGTTCTTTCTTAATCTCTCGTATTTGGATTTTTCTTCTTCAGTTAGATTTGGAATCTTGAATACTTGTTTTGGATAAATCAAGTCAGGATTTTTAATTTTATCTCTATTTGCTTTATAGATTACAGGCCAAGCAAAAGGATTAGCATAATGCTCTTTCTTTTTAGCAATACCCCACAAATGGTCGCCTCTTACGACAGTATAATTAATTTCTCTGACTTCTTCAACCCAGTTATCCAAAGCTTTTTGCATATCAACGTGAACTTTGTTGAAAAACTCAGGTAGAGCACTAATTTTATTTACTTTCAGAACATTAAGATCTGTTTGTCTATCTGATTTAGGTCCTTCTTTTCTGTTGATTTTTCCATTCAAATCATTAACTGCTCTTCTGAAATTATCAACGTCACTTCTGTTTGCACCAACCATTTGATAAAGTTCATCAATGCAATCTTCCGGATCTTGAAGATTCATAGCTTTTAAGTTGTCAACGTCAGTTCTTAAAGCTTTGATTTCGTTAGTTAATGCATTTTTTCTGGCATTAAGGCTATTCATCTCATTTTGCCACTGCTCTTTGGTCATCTCCTGAGCGAAACTAAGAGCAGAAAATATTGCTATTATAGCAAATACACTTAAAATTTTTATATTTTTCATAATTTTTCCTCCATTATCTTATAAACTTTTTAATTATTTAGGAAGCTTTTCTAAATTAGCTTTTGTTTCATCTTTTTGTTTCTGGCACTCTGCAAGTTTTCTGTTGGTTTCCTCAATTTGTTTTTCAAGTTTAGCTCTTTCATCTTTAAGTGAATTTGCTTCTCTTTCTAATGACATTACTTCATTTCTAAGAGAATTTAACTCTGCTATTTGTGCTTGACTCAATCCACCGCAAGCACTTAATATCAGAGATAACGAAAAAATCCCACTAGCAATTACTAATGTTTTCATTTTTTTAGAAATCATTTCTTTCCTCCTGTTAATTAGTTTTTATAAAAATATATGCAACCTTTATACAAATATATGCGTTTTTAATTAATTTTGACCGAGTTTTTTAATTAAAAGTTCCATTTCATAAAATCACTTTAAACTATTTTCTGTTTTCGTTGTCAAATTATAAAAAAACAGGAGTAGATTTATGAAACACTTAATTAATAAATTATTAATTGTTTTAGTCCTTTTTGGCTTTTTTAGTTGTAAAAATAATTCTTTAGACCCTAACTCAACATCTGATAATGAATTCATAAAAGAAGTAATCCTGAAAGGGTTTAACAATAATTTGGATGATGAAGATAATCTCGTTTTCCAAGAAATTGAAGACCTTAATCAAGGAGCAGCCGTTTTTGATCAATCACTTTATAATTTAAAAATAAATAACTTTGATTCTCTTTATAAGTGGGGACGTAGAATATTAAGTGTCAATAATGATATAAATATTGTAAATGATAGTGATTCAATTAAAAACGCAAATGTTACAAGAACTATCAACGGAGTTTTAGTTATACTTGGATTTAGAAATGGAGTAATGGATAGTGTTGTAAAACCATTTAGAGAAATT
>Ga0308414_1002533_pt1 | contig 11890 bp, 11 predicted proteins | sample HotsprSampleOS50_FD_205667 | JGI IMG/M metagenome (GOLD analysis project Ga0308414, IMG submission 205667) | Hot spring phototrophic mat microbial communities from Octopus Spring, Yellowstone National Park, Wyoming, United States - 20090730_OS50 ... | reverse complement strand
AACCCTCAGCGACACCATTGAGTGGGTCATCGAACGCATCGAATGCGATAACTGGGATTTCGGTCGTATTAAGTTCCAATTGGCGTTACCTTAAAAATGCAAAACTTCAGTTAAAATTTAAAATTTAAAATTTAAAAATGGAAAATGGAAAATGGAAAATTGGTTACAGTTCAAACAGCGAGGCGGTCTCGGCGGCGCAACGGCTGCGCGAGGCAATCTTTTCGCGGCGTTTCATCCGCTGGTTGCGCGACGGCAGAATGACCGACGCCTGACCCGATGCCAATTCCCATACGCCCGGCTCGCCCGCCGGCGCCGACATCGACGGCTCGGCCTCGATGCCCGGTTCGGGGTAGTTGACCAGCATGCCCTCGTAGTTGCGCAGCACCGTATGCGTCGGACTCATCGAGACGATGTAGGTCGGCAGCACCGGAATCTTGCCGCCGCCATGCGGGGCATCGACGACAAACGTCGGAATCGCCAGCCCGCTAATGCGGCCGCGGAGGTATTCCATAATCTCGATACCCTTGCGGACGGACGTGCGGAAATGCTCGACGCCGCGCACCAAGTCGCACTGATACAGATAGTACGGCCGAACACGGGTCTTGACCAGTTCCCGACACAGTTTTTCGATAATCTGCGGAGTGTCGTTGACCCCGCGCAGCAAGACCGTCTGGTTGCCCAAGGGAATGCCTGCGTCGGCCAGCTTGGCACAGGCCGCCCGCGATTGTTCTGTAATCTCGTTGGGATGGTTAAAGTGCGTATTGACCCACAGGGGGTGGTACTTTTTGAGCATCGCAACCAGTTCGTCGGTAATGCGCATCGGCAAAACCACCGGCGTGCGCGTCCCAATGCGGATAATCTGCACCGTCGGCACCGAGCGGAGCGCTGCCAGTGTCGATTCAAGCGCCGCATCCGACATCGTCAGGGGGTCGCCCCCGGAGACAATCACGTCCGAAATCTCCGGATGGGCGGTCAGATACTCGACGACCTGACGCAGCCGCCGCGGGGAAATGGCGCTTTCGCGCGTGCCGGCGATGCGTTTGCGGGTACAGTGTCGGCAGTACATCGAACACATCGTCGTGGCAATCAGCAGCGCCCGGTCGCGGTAGCGATGCACCAGCCCCGGCACAGGCATATCCTCATGCTCTTCCAGCGGGTCATCGCTCAGCGACGACGAGTCGCACAGTTCCTGAGCGTTCGGTACGCTCATCCGAAATATCGGATCGGACAGGTCTGCCCGCCCGATCAGGGTGGCATAGTAGGGTGTGATGGCCATGGGGTACTTGTCGATGACCTTCTGAAGCTCGGCTCGACCGCTCAGCGACGGCACGTAGGCCGCCAACTGATCCAGCGTCCGGATGCGATTGCGCACCTGCCACCGCCAATCGTTCCACTGGGTGGTGTTAAGGGTGGGAGTTATCTCCCTAAGGGTGGGGCATACTGAGGGTGCGCCGTCGGCGACCCTCAACGTACTTGGAGGCTCTGCGGCCTGCTCTTCGGTGACCACGGTCTCGACCCGGTCAAACTGCTGCATTGTCAACATCCCTTTCAGTCAGAAAGAATCCCTTTTCCAGGATGCATTGTTCACGATTAACAAGTGCATCCATACGTCTCTAATTATCATTTATACTGAATTAGTCAATATGATTTCGACATTTTTTTCAAAAGTTCACAAATTTTCTCATTTTTTTTGAAAAATGGCCACAGATGGTGTATTAAGGTCAGCGACGGCAGGCGTAAAAACAATCCTAACAGTTTAACAGCCGTCTGATAATAATGATGGATACCCCGACAAAACCCGAACTTCTGGCTCCGGCTGGAACGCTCGAAAAGCTCAAGTGGGCGGTCGCCTACGGGGCGGATGCAGTCTATTTCGGGCTGGAATTCGGCTCGCTGCGGAACTTTGCCGGCAATTTCACGCTCGACGACGCTCGCCAAGGCCTGCGTTATCTGCACGAGCGGGGCAAGAAAGGGTATGTGACGCTGAACATTTACCCGTTCAGCGACGAGGTCGAACGGCTGGTGGAGACCTCCCGGACGCTGGACGCGATGGGGGCGGATGCGTTCATTGTCGCCGATTTGGGCGTACTGGCGGCCTTGCGGGATGCCCGACTCAATGCCGCCCTGCACATCAGCACGCAGGCCAACACCACCAGCGCCCAAGCCGCCCTCGAATACGCCCGTCTGGGGGCGGCGCGGGTCAATCTGGCGAGGGAGCTGTCGCTGGCGCAAATCGATGCCATTTGCCGACAAACCCGCGGCCGTATCGAGGTCGAGGTGTTCATCCACGGGGCGGTGTGCTTTTCGTACTCCGGCCGGTGCGCCATCAGCGACTACCTGACCGGCAGCCGAGCCAACCGTGGCGAGTGCAAGCACCCCTGCCGCTGGCGATATGCCCTCGTCGAGGAGACCCGCCCCGGCCAGTATATGCCCGTGATGGAGGACGGGCGGGGGCTGTACCTGTTCAACAGCAAGGAACTGGCGCTGTTTGAGTATATCCCGGCGCTTGCGGCGATGGGGACGGCCTCCCTGAAGATTGAAGGACGGATGAAGTCGATTCACTACGTCGCCTCGGTGGTCAGCTTGTACCGGCAGATTCTGGATGGACGGTCGTTCACTCAGCAGCAGGCGTTGGACTGGCTGGGGCGCGTGCCAAACCGCGGCTACAGCGCCGGCTTTATCAAGGGCGGCATCACGCCGGACGATTACGAATGGCAGCGCAGCAGTTCCGAGGGCGACAGCTTATTCGTCGGCGAAGTCGAGGCAGAAGCCGACCCCGCAAAAGCTCTCCCCCTGCCAAGGGGGAGTACCCCGCACAGCGGGGGGAGGGGGTATTCGCATCAGCCCCACGACACATCGTCTTTATCCTGCTGCGTAATGCGCGTCCGCAACACCGTTCGTGCCGGCCAGACGCTGGAAGTCCTGACCCCCGACGGCACACTGTCCACCCTGACCCTGCCCGACCCACTGGAGACCTGCGACGGCCAATGGGTCGATACCGCCCACAACGAACAACGCCTCCGCCTGCCGGTTGCACTGCCCGTTTATACCCTCTTTCGGCTTAGGGCAACGGTGTAATAAACCCGTATCGGATTTAAAAACAGATAATGTTAACCCCGCCTCCAGTAAAGGCGTTTTACGTTTATCGCGAGGCAAAAGGAAAAATCAAAGACCTGCGGCATATACGGTTTTAAGCAACTTTTGTTGCACCAAATGACAAAAATCCCGCACAGGCGTCCTCAGGACAACGCACAGTCCTTTTTACTTCACAAAAACGACGCTGTATTACTGGAAACAACACTAACGGCTTGGATATATCTTTTCAAGTATTCGCGGCTTTATTGCAAAGACAAATAGCAGCACGCCGCCGACGAGGAATAAATAGATTGAGATGTTCTGCGAGATTGTGCCGCCGCGGTAAAGCATCCACCAGGCGTATTCGAACGGGTTGTCGTCCCGCAGCATCTCCTCGCAAAAACGCACAACCCCATAGACCATCAGCGTCATACTCATTGCCGCCCCGGGCATTCTCTGTCCCAACCATCGCCGCAGACCATAAGCCATCGCCGCCATGGCAAACAGGTTGATGCTGGAATAAATCTGCGTTGGATGCACCGGCAGGCAGCGATAATCGCCCTGCGTAACCGCTCGTTTCTGGGCGTCCGTCAGTTTGTCAAACGGCTTGAGCGGCGCATTGTACTTATTGGCTTCCGTTGCCGCAATCCAGCCGCCCTGTCGATCCTGCCAGCCGAAGTACTCGGCCGGCAATTTTAACCGCGGCTCGGTACGACCGCGCGCCGGATCGGGATAGACCTGACTTTGATACGCCAAGCTGTTATACGGAAATCGGATTGCCCATGGCACGTCCGCAGGCCGGCCATAGCAGCAGCCGTTCAACAGACACCCAATTCGCCCAAACCCCGCTCCCACCATCAGTCCCACGGCCAGCACATCAAAATACAGCCGATACGGCAGTTTTTTAACCCAACAATAAACCAATAAAAAACCAACCGCCCCCAAAACCCCGCCGAGAAACTCCAACCCCCCTTCCCACACCGCAAACACACGGAAAAAATTGCCCTCAAACTGCGAACTGTGATGCAGCACATAAAACACCCGCGAACTGACTACGCCGGCCATCAGGGCATACAAGGCGCCGTTGGTAATCCATTCGGGATTTTGACCGGCCTTTTTCATCATCCGCCGCATCAACGACACCGCAACCAAAAAACCGATGACCATCATCGTGCCGTAGCTTTTGACGGTTATATGCAAAAACGGGATTTCAAATAATTCCGGATGCACCGATCAATACTCCCGCTTCAGAAGCGTAAAATGGTTGTGTTCGTCGCAGGCAATAACCTTGGGCTTGTGGGCTTTCATTTCGTCGGGGGTGTAGTAGGCAAAGTTCATAATAATCACGATATCGCCGGGGCTAAACAGCCGTGCGGCCGCCCCCAAGACAGAAATCTCCTTGCTGCCGGCCGGGGCAGGCACCACATAGGTCTCAACCCGCTCGCCGTTGGTTACGTTGGCCACCAGCACCTCTTCATACACGCCGATGCCCGCCGCGGCCAGCATCTCCGAATCAATCCCAATGCTGCCCGGATAATCGATTTTCGTGTGCGTAACCCGCGCCCGATGAATCTTGCCTTTTAACGCCTTTACAAACATTCCGCCATATTCCCGCAAATATCAATCTTGTTTTAGAACAATGTATTATACCACTTTTTCATCGGCCTTCAAGTCTATTACACAATTGTCGATCAGACGGGTCGTGCCGATATAAACCGCCATGGCAATCAGCACCCGTCCACGGATTTGCAAGACAGGTTCAAGGGTTTGTGCATCCACGATCTGGATATAATCAATGCGCCCGCCCTGCGACTGAATCATTTCACGCATTGTCCCAATCAGCGCCGACGCATCTGTACAACCGCCAGCAATCCGTTCCTGACACCATTGAAGCGCCTGCGACAGACACACCGCCCGCCGCCGCTCATCCGCCGACAAGTAGCGATTCCGGCTGCTCATCGCCAGCCCATCCGGCTCACGCACAATCGGACAGACGCGAATCTCCAGCGGCATATTCAGATCGGCCGCCATCCGCTGAATGACTATCGCCTGTTGGGCGTCCTTTTGGCCGAAATACGCGATATCCGGCGTTATAATGTTGAAAAGCTTGGCGCACACCGTCGTTACCCCCCTAAAATGCCCCGGTCGGCTCGCCCCGCACAAACCGTCGGTGAGTTTTTCGACCTCCACCCACGCCAATTGCGGCTGTGGATACATCTGTTCGGTCGTTGGCGCAAAAATCGCCGCCGCCCCCAACTGCCGGCAATAGGCCGCATCCGCCTCAAATGTGCGCGGGTATTTGGCCAAGTCTTCGTTCGGGCCAAACTGCGTCGGATTGACAAAGATGCTGACGACCACAAAACCACACTCCCGCACCGCCCGCTCAATCAGCGAGCCGTGTCCGGCGTGCAGCGCCCCCATCGTCGGCACTAACCCAATCCGCAGGCCGCGCTGTCGCGCCGCCTGAATGCACGAACGCATCTCGGTAATCGTCGTAATAATCTGCATTGTTATATCGCCAGATAATGCCGCACTTGTTCGGCAAAGGTCTTGACCTGTTCCATCTCGACACACTCCGCCGCCGTCAGACGAATCAATGGACAACTCGTCCAGTCGGCGTACAGCGCGTCATATTTCGACTGTTGTCCGGCCAGAAACGCCGGCTCAATCCGCTGCTCATAGGGACGGTTGCGCCGGTGAATCCGCTCCAGACACGCCGCCACACTGTCGCACAGATAAATGACCAGCGCCGGTTCGGCCACCTGCTGGACCACACGGTCATAATGTTTCTTATACGCCGCAAGATCGTCGGCCTCCAGCCAACTGGAGGCATAGATCATTGCCTTGTCGAACACATAATCGCTGACATAACACACCCCTGCCATGAGCCGATCCCTGTGAAGTTGGGTTGCGCTGCTGGATAGGAAAAACAACTCCGAATCCAGCGCCATCTCCTTATGTCCGGCATACACATCCGCCAGATACGGATTGTCGTCATACTTTTCGGCAATCAACTTGCCGCCCAGACACTCGGCCAGCCGCGCCGCCAGCGTCGTCTTGCCTACGCCAATCAGACCGGCCACCGAAATCAACTGCGGCCGCGACGGATCCGGCGCAAAATCCCGACCCTTGAGTCGTTCGTACAAACGCTCTGCCGTCAGCCCCAACACCGGATGTATCGCCTTGCCGTCCAACTCGCACAAACCCCTAAGCACAAACGACCGCAGATGCATCTGCGGATGCGGAAGGGTCAACTCGGACGTTTGTATAATTTGATCGCCGTATAAGAGGATATCCAAGTCGATTGTCCGCGGCCGCCAGTGTCCGTCGCGCACCCGCCCGAGCCGCCGCTCAATCGCCTGTACAACCGCCAACAGCTCCATTGCCGAAAGCGACGTTTCCACCGCCGCAACGGCATTCAGGTACATCGGCTGGTCGGATGCGCCCAGCGGCGCCGTTTCATAAAAAGAACTCACTTTGACCACACGGATGGAGGGATGTTCGCCCAGCGCCGCAACCGCCGCCCACAGGTGCGCCTGCCGGTCGCCCAGATTCGACCCCAAGCCGATATAAACCGTCCCTGCCATAACTATCCATAGGCGAGCTGTCCCGCCGCCGGTCAACGTACACGTGAAGTCATAGCCCCATATGCCGCTCAATGAAGCCGGTATCGACCTGATTTTTGACAAACAGATTATGCGACAAAATCTCCAGACACGCCGGTATGGTCGTCTTGATCGGCTCGATGCGAAACTCCCGCAATGCGCGTTTCATTGTGGCAATCGCCTCTTCGCGTGTGGGCTGATGGACAATCAGCTTGGCGATCATCGAGTCGTAGTGGGGCGAAATAAACGACCCCTGACAGACATGTGTATCGACCCGCACCCCCGGCCCGCCCGGTACAATAAACGTATTGACCGGACCCGGACTTGGCGCATAGCCGCGTGCGGGGTCTTCGGCGTTGATACGGCATTCCATCGCCGAGCCGAAATGCTTAATGTCGCGCTGCTTGAGCGTCAGCGGCTGGCCGGCGGAGACCTTGATCTGCCACTTGATCAAATCTTGACCGGTTACCAGTTCCGAAACCGGATGCTCGACCTGAATGCGGGTGTTGACCTCAATGAAATAGAAGTTTTTGTCGCGATCCAGCAAAAACTCCACCGTTGCGGCGCTGTGATATTTGGCCTCTTTGACCAGCCGCAGAGCCGAGCGGCACAATTCCTCGCGGGTCTTTTCGTCCAGTACCGGACAGGGCGATTCCTCGATGAGCTTTTGATGCCGCCGCTGAATCGTGCAGTCGCGCTCATAAAAATGCACGGCGTGGCCTTCTTTGTCGGCCATCACCTGCACCTCGACGTGGCGAGGTTCGACGATGAACTTTTCGATATAGAGTGTGCCGTTCTTGAACGCGGCCTCGGCCTCGCTTTTGGCCTGCGAAAACGCCTTGTGCAAGCTGACGTCGTTATGGGCGACGCGCATCCCGCGTCCGCCGCCGCCGGCAGCGGCCTTGAGAATCACCGGATAGCCAATCTTATTAGCCAGTTTGATGGCATCGGCCTCATTTTTAATCTCGCCTTCCGACCCCGGCACGACCGGCACTTTGGCCTTGCGCGCCAGCTCCTTGGCGGCGACCTTGTCGCCCAGCATCCGCATCGCCGCTGGCGTCGGCCCGATAAACGCAATCCCGCAATCGTTGCACACCTCGGCAAAGTGGGCGTTCTCGGCCAAAAAACCGTATCCCGGATGAATCGCATCCACATCCATAATCTCGGCAGCGCTGATGAGGGCGGGGATATTCAGATAGCTCTTGGCCGCCGCAGCCGGACCGATGCAGACTTTGGCGTCGGCAATATCCAGATACGGGTGGTTCTTGTCGGCCTCGGAATAGACCGCCACCGCCTCAATGCCCAGTTCGTGACAGGCGCGAATGACGCGCAGTGCGATCTCGCCCCGATTGGCAATCATCACTCGTGAAAACATAGTTCTATCCTTGCTCGGACGCAGAGAAAACATAAATGTTGAATGATGAATTAGATGATGAATTCAAATCCAAACTTATTTCTGCATTCTCTGCGGCAAAATCATTTGTGTCTTATTTGTATTAATCTGTGGCAAAAAATCAGGGGCGTACACGGAACAGCGTCTGCCCGAATTCGACGGACTGGCCGTCTTTGCAGCAGACCTCGACAATCGTGCCGGACAGTTCGGCCTTGATTTCGTTCATCACCTTCATCGCCTCGATAATGCAGACGACGCTGTCGGGGCCGACCGTCGTACCCACCTTGACATACGGCTCGGCATCCGGACTGGGGGCTTGATAGAATGTACCGACAATCGGCGATTTGATGGTCAGCAGATTGGCATCGGCCGCAGGAGCCGCAGGGGCGGCATTAACTGCCGGAGCGGATGCAGCCGCAGCAGGAATAGGCATCGGCATTGGCGGCATCGCAGGCATCATCGTCATCGTTGCCTGCGGACGCTTCAGATGCACCTTGGATTCGCCATCCACCAACTCCACCTCAACAAGGTCATTTTCCTTCATCAGTTCGACAATCTCTTTGACCTTTTTCAAATCCATCATAATCTGCCTTTCAGCTCGAATATCTGCCTTGATTTATAAACATTCCTTGTCGCTTTATTCCCACAATTTTGGCCGACAGTATAACCCAAAAGCATCAATTTGCAACAATTTTCGTCCGAAAGTTAGGACAGCATAAGAATGCATATATAAGGACAGAGATTGGCTTTTTATGAGAATTCTCTCACTCGAACTCGATTTCTTCCAGCAACAGCGGGGCATCCGGCTGAAAGTCGTATTCATCCGCCCCGCAGGTCGGGCAGGTCGGGCGGTAGATGTCAAAATCAAACAACGTATTGCATTGACGGCATTTGGCCTGCAGCGGGATACAGCGAATTTCCAGCCGCATCCCCTCGCAGACCGTCCCCTGACTGATGGCCTCAAACGCAAACCGCATCGCCTCGTCGTTGAGCCGGTTAAACTGGCCGCAAGAAATGCGAGCGGATATCGGACGGGCATTGTCCAGTTGGGCGGACTGTTCCAAAATCGTACGCAAAATACTGTCGGCAACGGCGGCCTCGTGCATCAGCAAATCCTCGGCAGTTCGCGGCCGTAGGGCATCTGGACAATCCGCCGCCCGCCGGCCTTGGTCAATAACTCCACCATCGGCTCATCGCCGGCCGCGACCGCCCCGATGACCGCCGCATCCTTGCCCAGCGGATGCGCCCGACAGCACGCAACGACCTGCTGGGCGACCGTATCGGCGGCGACAATGACAATCTTGCCCTCATTGGCGGTGTTGAGCAAATCAAAGCCGAGCATATCCGCCGCCGCCTGCACCGTGCGGTTGATCGGAATCGCCGGCTCGTGCAGCTCGATAGGCAGGCGCGTCTGCTGGACGATCTCATTGGCAACCGCCGCCAGCCCGCCGCGGGTCGGGTCGCGCATAAACTTGATGCCGTCGCCGAAACGCTCAAACAACTCCGCGGCCAGCCCGTTCAGGCACGCACAATCGCTGGCCAGCGTCGAGGTGAACGCCAGCCCCTCGCGCTGGCTCATCAGCGTCATCCCATGATCGCCCAGCGTGCCGGTAACAATCACCTTATCGCCGACGGCGATGCGGTCAAAGCCGACATTGGCCGTGGCCAGTTTTGTGCCAATGCCGGCGGTGTTGATGAACAGCCCGTCGGCGGCGCCTTTTTCGACAACCTTGGTATCGCCGGTAACAATCGGCACACCCGCGGCCTGTGCGGCGCCGGCGGCGCTGTCCAGCAGCGTTTCCAGCAGCCGGATGTCGAACCCTTCCTCGATAATCAGCGATAAGCTCAGCGCCGTTGGCCTTGCCCCCGCCACCGCAAGGTCGTTGACCGTGCCGCACACGGCCAGCTTGCCGATGTCCCCGCCGTTAAAGACCAGCGGCTTAACGACAAAACTGTCGGTCGTAAAGCACAGCGTCCCGGCCTGCGTCGGCAGCTCGGCGGCGTCCATCAATTTCGACAGCGTCGCGTTGGCAAATCGCGGCACGATGAGCCGACCGATCAACTCGGCCATCAGCCGCCCGCCGCCGCCATGCGCCAGCATTATCTTTTTCGATTCATCCATTTTTTACTCAAAATTATATTTTACCATGAAGAACACCAAGCTCATGAAGACTGGTAAAAGCACTAAAAATCAGCTTCCAGCGTCCAGCTACCAGCTTTTCTCTGCTGGCGGCTGGATGCTGGCAGCTTAAAATAATCCAGTCTAAAAAACCTCATATTCTTCATGGGCTTCATGGTAAACGTCATTCCTTTGCATTTTTCCTTTTGCCTTTTACCCTTTGCCTTTATTACCGTATTTGTACCACGCCGAGCAGGCGCCTTCGCTGCTGACCATGCACGGGCCGATGGGCGTATCGGGCGTGCAGGTCTTGCCGAACAACCCGCACTGCGGCGGCTCCAGCAGGCCGCATAAGACCTTGCCGCACTGACAGCCCGCCGGTTCCCGCGTCGGGATTTCATTATACCCGAACCGCTTGAGGGCATCAAAGGATTCGTATTCTTTTTTCAATCGCAACGATGCGCGCGGTATGACGCCCAGCCCGCGCCACGGGCCGTCCCAGACCTCAAAAAACGTCTCCATCAGCTTCAATGCAACCGGATTGCCGGCCGGCGTAACCGCGGCCTGATAGACCGAGTCCACCTGCGGCCTTCCGTCGGCCAGTTGCGTGCAGATGCGCCCGATGCCATCCAGAATCTGCCCCGCCTCAAACCCCGCCACCACACACGGCCGGCCAAACCGCTCGACAATCGGTCGATAAGCATTTGAGCCGATGATGATGCTGACATGGCCGGGGCATAAGAATGCGTCGATTTTGTCGTTGCGGCTGGATAGCAGCGCCGCCATCGCCGGCACGACGAGCTTATGGCCGCACAGGACGCAAAAGTTGCCAAGCCCTTCGGCCTGTGCCTGCTGGATCGCCACCGCCGTCGGCGGCGTGGTCGTCTCAAACCCCACCGCCACAAACACGACGGTCTTGTCCGGGTGCTTTCGCGCCAGCGCTAGCGCGCCATCGGAGCTGAACACCACCTTGACGTTGCCGTGATGCCGCGTCTCCAGCGACCCGGCCTCGCCCGGCACGCGAATCATATCGCCATAGGTAGCGATGAGGCAATCGTTCCGCTGCGCCAGTTTGATGGTGATATCAATCAGCCCCTGATCCGTCACGCACACCGGACAGCCCGGGCCGCTGAGCAGCTTGACCGACGCCGGCAAGAGCGACCGGATGCCGTGGCGAAACAGCGCCACCGTATGCGTGCCGCAGACCTCCATAATCTGAATCGGCCGACCTATTTTTTCGCAAGCCGCCTCAATCTCCCGCTGTGCAGCCGGTAAGTGTTGATTCGACATCGTTAAAACCTTTTCCATAAACAGGCACATTCCAAAACCCCGATAGGGGTTATAAGTTATTTAGCCGGGGGCGTAAGCCCCCGGTAAGCCGTAATTCTTAAAGGTCTAAGCCCCGACGGGGCGACAGTATCGCCTCTTTACTTTCGCCCCGTTGGGGCTTTGGGATTGGGGTGCTTGTCGTCCGGGGGCTTACGCCCCCGGCTAACACACTTTCGTCCCTACGGGACTGCATTCTTCATTTCCCTTTTTTATCCACAGATGACACAGATTTTCACAGATTTATTTTGGGTGTAGTTTCCATTTTACGTAAGATTATTGTTTAAGCGGAACGTTTCAGTTGAAGATAGTATTTCCAGAACACGTCCCATCGGTTCGATTTAACAAAGCATCTCAAATGCAAGATACGTT
>Ga0308414_1002528_pt1 | contig 11900 bp, 10 predicted proteins | sample HotsprSampleOS50_FD_205667 | JGI IMG/M metagenome (GOLD analysis project Ga0308414, IMG submission 205667) | Hot spring phototrophic mat microbial communities from Octopus Spring, Yellowstone National Park, Wyoming, United States - 20090730_OS50 ... | reverse complement strand
GGGCATAGGCTGCCATCCCCTTCAAGCCGTAAAGCAATGTCTCTTGCAGGGATTGCACGTCCTCGTCCTTACCACAAACGCCAGGACTGATCACACACCCTGTACAATTCGCTGTTTGTTCGCATTGATTACAAAACATGTTGTCTTTTCTCCTTTCACGGACCTGCTTCCAGAAAACTCCTGAATATCAACGACCATCGTACACCGCTGGCAAGTCGATTGAGATCGATCACCGTGTCGGTTGCTCATCGTTATAATACCGTCATCAGCGAGAAACGATCTTGATCTAGATCAAGTTTGTGTCAAAAAACCGTTAAGAGATGCCGTATGGAGCCAAACGTTATTGATATCCTCCAGAACTGCCCCCTTTTCGCTCAAGTTGACGAGGCGGGATTTCGCCGCCTGTTTGCCGTGGCGAGACTCGTCCGGTTTCGAAAATCGCAAGTGATTTTTCGGGAGGGGCAGGCTTGTCCCGGTATGTATGTCGTTGGCAGTGGACTTGTCCGTATTTTCAAACGGGGTTCACAAGGGCAAGAGAAGATCCTCCACCTGGTCGGTCCGGGTGAGACCTTTGCGGAGGTGGCCGCCCTGGGACAATTCGAGTGTCCTGCGTCAGCAGAGGCCGTCAGTGCAACGACGTGTGCCTTCGTGCCGATCGAGTCACTCCAGCAGTTGATCGTGGAAAACCATGAGCTGTGTCGGCAACTGTTGATCGGACTGTGCCTGTGGGTGCGGCGTTTGGTGGACCTAGTCGAGGACCTCACGCTTCGTGATGCCGTTGGCCGCGTCGCCCGGTTCTTGCTTCGTCAAGTTGACGGTAACAGACATACTGTCCGGCTTCCGGGGCTGAAGCGACACCTTGCCGCTCAGTTGGATCTCACCAGCGAAACCCTGTCGCGGACATTACGCCGATTAGAAACGCGTGGGCTGATCAAGCATCTTTCTCGCGGGGAGATACAAGTTCTCAACCCTGCGGATCTGGCGAAACTGGCGGAAATCCAGTGATTGTCGCTCTGTTGGCCGGATGATCGAGACGATTTACTCCGCCGTGCCGTTCTCCAATTTCATGACCCAAACGATGAATGATCCAGATATGGGAACACGGAGGGTTTCGCCCACAATGGGACCTTCGATGACGGGCTGACCGAAAAGATGCCGGGGATCGTACATGGCATATCGGCTGCCGCGTTCTGCTAGATCGCCGAGCGGAATCGTGACTTCCGTACTCTCGGATAAATTGACGATGACCACGTGGGCACGCTGGCGATCGTAACGATTTGGTCGGACGAAGACCAGGGGTTCTCTTGGCCGCTGGGGTGAGCTGGAAGAGATCACGAGGTTGCCTTCCTCCCGAACTTGGCGGAAGCGATTGATGAGGATTCCGTCGTCGACGATCACATTATTCACAACTTCGCAGTCTTCATTGTACGGTGCGACATAGCCGAGTTGCAAGGTTACCTTGTACAGGATATTGTCGAAGACCCGGATACCCCGGCTGGGACGACCACCGCCAATAAGAAAGGTTCCCCCCTCATAAGCGATATTGCCCGAGATCAGATAGTTATCGACATAGGCCCTTTCCGAACCGTAGGCGTGCATGGTGTAGCTGTGACCGCCCGTCATGATGCAGTCGGCGATCGTCTTTGTTCCCACCTCGTTTTGGGTATAGATGGCGTGACCGTGGCCGCGGTCAGGGCCCTTCCATCCGTTGTCATAAATGATGCACCCATATAGCTCACTATCCGTGGCGCCACGCCAAAAGCTGACTCCCTGCGCCGTATCGTGAATCACAAGGTTGATGTATTTACAACCGCGTCCGGCATGGATATGCAAACCACCCCAGGGGCGACCATAACTTTGAGGGTGGGATCCCGGCTCGTTCACTTCGCGACTCATGGTGAAGTTTTCGGAGACGAGGATCTCCAGATCACGAATCCAGACGTAATCGGCTGGGGCGACCACGGAGATGGCCCCATCAATGGTGGCCCGAACTCCGGGAACCGCTCGGATGTGAATGGGTGACTCTTCGGTTCCCTGAAGCCGAACGAGAAAGCCTTGACTGTTGAGTGACCGATCAGGATGACGATAGGTCCCGGCCATAATCCAGATCGTATCACCCGGTTGAATTTTCTGTGTCCCGTCCAGGGCCGATACCAGGTCCCAGGGAGAGTCCTCGGTTCCACGATTCTGGGGATTTCCATGAGGTGCGACGTACCAATCGGCTGCGGGAGTTGGCCGAGCCACCCACATGACCGGGAGAAAGGCAAGGCTCGCCACAAAAGAAAGCAGCGACTGTTTACTTCCTCGACCTTGTTTTTGCAAAGGATGGACCATTTCGAAACGAATGTTGCGGGACCACATGTCAGCTATCCTCCAGTATGGCGGTCAACAAAGCTTAAAACAAAAAGTCCACACGATTTCTTGCAACCTACTTGCAGCACGCGAACGTCAATCGTGTTTACCGAGGTGTGAAACTGTTGTGTTTTCTTGCTTTGTAATGGCGATTAAATGTCGCTGGCTAGCAATGTAGAGAACACCATCAGCGGCGGCCGGTGCTGTATAGACGGAACTGCCCACGGCGTTTTCTGCTAAGAGTTGACGTTGGCGAGAGAAGGCAAAGACTGCCACGTCGCCATCTTCGTCGCCAATGTAAATCTTCCCGTCGGCAATCAGCGGGGATCCCCAAATGCTGGCCATCATGTCGTAGGTCCAGAGGGCCTTACCGGTCACGGCGTCAAGACAATGGACGACCCCGGAAAGATCACCAACAATCAGCAACCCATCTGCAATGGCAGGCATCCCAATCGTCCGGTGGAACTCCTCCTCGAAATCGAGCTTTCCATCCTTATTGATGTCTTCACCCCGGTAATGCCAGATCACGGCTGAATTGGGATTTTGAATCACACGTTCGCCGGCGGTCTCATCCACAGCGAAGGTCCTTCGAGGAGGCACTGGCCTTTGATCGTTATCGACGACCAATTCTGCACTTACGTCCCCCCGCTTTGTTGGATCAATGCACCAGAGATCAGCAGGCCCTTCCCCCCACTGCGGGTCACGTCCGGTGACGATGTAAACTCGCCCCTCGGCAACCACAGGCGCTGCCACGAGGTAGTTGCGATCACCCATTCCGGCCTCCTGATATCGCGTGTTCTTCGGATTGGCGTCGAACTTCCAGAGAAGTTCAGGCCGGCCTGTGGCGGTTTCCTCTGCCCGGAACGAATAAACCCAACCATCACCTCCTCCAAAAATGACTTGCGGAACACCATCGAGAATCGCATACGCGGGACTTGACCATTGACCCTCCATGATCCGATCACCCGGCGAATTGTCCGACCAGAGGAGTTTGCCCGTATGTTTGTTCAGCGCAAGAAAGCTCGGTGCCTCCGGGCGGATGACCTGTCCTTTGTCGTTTGTCCCATGAGAAGTCAACACAAAAAGCAAATCACCTGCCGATGTGACGGAGGATGATGTCATATATCGCGGGGTTATGCCGAGTTGGTTGATCATATCATATTCCCAAACGACATCAGCGTCGTTGATCTGAGTGCTTGATTCGTTTGCCACAGGCCCATCGTTCTCGTTATCACGAAATCCCTCAACATCCAGACAGACCACAGAGCCCCGGTTGGAGACGATCCATAGCCGGTCACCTTCAACCAGCGGCGTTGAGCAGAGACCTTGCTCGGGCCAGTTCTGATTCGAATCGGGTAATACGGGCGCGGCATACTGCCACAGGAATTGCCCATCTTTTCTCGAAAAGCATAACAGGCAACCAAGATCATGTTCTTTGGGGAAACGTTTGATGTAAGCATTACCATTGTTCGTGCCGCAAAAAACATACTTGTCGGTCACAACGGGCGATCCGTAGGATTGCGTCCCGAGTTTTGCTACCCAAAGGACATTCTTGGCCTGGGGACCACCTTTCCAATCCCACGTTTCGCGATCAATTGCCCCCAAATTCCATTCAATAGGTAAGCCTGTTGTTTTGGCGACACCGTTCCGGGATGGTGAACCGCCCAACTGCGTCCACTCGTCAGCCACCGTTGAGATCAACGGTATGACCAGCATCGCTGCGAGACAGAGACACCGCGCAATGGTCCAGCAATTTGCAATGAAACAGTCACCTCTGGGAGTGCCAAATTCTTTTTTCATAATATGATTCCGAAACCTGGGAAATGTTCATGAAGTCCAGTCGCCGCCCGAAATATGATTTTCCCAAAGGTCAACGAGAGATCAACAGAACGGCGACTGCCACAATATCTGGCTGAGACGATTTTCTGTGTAGCCGTGTTGCTCTTATCGATTCCGGTTGTTTAAGTGGGCGACTGTGATACCGAACTAAGGCAGGGCTTCCGGAGGCGTCCCACGATCGTCCGGCACGAGAACCTCATCGGAAGGATCAAATTTGGGCATCACAATATTGAGGATAACGGCATGACCGACAATCCGATGAACCACACCAGGCGGAATGACCACGCAGATCCCGCTCCGCAAGGGTATGGCTTCCCCATCTAATTCGATAAAGGAGTTGGGCTGGGCCTCGAGGATGTAGTACGTTTCCGTCAGTCGGCGATGAAAATGGGCCTGTGCGGCCCCTGCAATCTCCGTTCGGTGAATTGTACCCGGAAAAAGCTCCGTATCCGCCAGGGCGCGATAAGCCGTTCCGCACGGACACGCAACACCAGGAAGTTGAGAGAAATCGACGATATGATAGCGTTTCCGATTCATAAAAAGTATTGTTGTGCCGGTGCTATTAAGAAGCAAGAGAGCTCCGTTGCGGAACCAGTCCTGATCGATGGACGCTGGCAGAAAACGGCTTGACCGGCCGGAGAGGTGGTCGCTTGCAAAGCGACCGAAAGTACGTGGTCGTCGCTTTTGACGGGGCGACTTGCCCTGCGGGAAGAGCAGTCTCGCCATTTTGTCACAGTCTTTTCAGAGGGACCTGCGAATCAAGACGCGGTAGCTTTCGGCATATGTGCCGCTGCACCGTGGTGGCTGAGTTTGCAGGTCTGTTAAAGTTTATCGACTGCGCAATGATTGCGGGCAAAATGGTGCAGGATCTGGCCCGCATAGTTTATCTCGTTCACGCACTCTTCCGATCAGGAAAAGGGTGCCCAACCGGAATATTAAACCATTTATTAACTTGAAGTTACGTGTGTTCAAGCCACGTCTCTTCCAGTGCCGATTACGAACAGTGAACCATGTGACCAACATGAGTTCAACGTAGCCAGTAAGCGGTGCGTCAGGGAGCCGAGGGGGATCATTCGAGCCAAGGATTGGTTCGACGGTCCTGACGTAGTTCGGTTGGGTTTTTTGAGGGACGCGTGCGTTCCTTCCCGCGCTGCGACCCTAATCCACCCCAGTCGGTTCTAACCCATGGGAGAACCCACTGACCGAGATTGAGCGCTTCGCGCAGCGGCCGTGTGCGGTGCTCGGGTTGGGGCCGACAGGTTGGAAGGCCACGGTCTCTCAAAAGTAGTTCAGAGGAGTGCACGTTCGATGAAAAGTAAGTTGTTTCTGGGAGCGCTGGTAATCAGCGCAATGCTGTGCGGCCGAGGCTTTGCAGCCGATATGTTCGGTCGCATGGTCAGTCTCGACGAGGGCTGTGCGGCTTGTGCCCAGCCGGCCTGTGAGCCGTGCGCACGAGCGCCACGATGTGACCTCTTTGCAGGACTGAAGGACCTGTTTGCTTGCCGTCGCTCCGCCCCGGCGTGCGAAGTAGCGTGCGAGCCTGCGAAGTGTGCTGTTCCTGAGCCGGCTTGCGAACCAGCCTGCGGCAATCCCTGCCGGCCTCAACCGGTTCGAGCCTTGCTCCGCGGTGTTCGTAATGCATTGGCTTGCCCGGTTTGTGGCCAGGTCGGATGCAACGCATGTGAACCGGCCTGTGAAAAACCAGCGTGTGAGCCTGCTTGCAAACCGGCTTGTGAAAAGCCCGCATGTGAACCGGCCTGCGAGCCTGCTTGTGGTCCAATCTGCCGTCTTCACAAGCGGATTCGCTGCGACGTCTGTGCCCCGGCTTGCGAACCGGCTTGTGAAAAGCCTGCATGCGAACCGGCCGGCGAGCCGTCCTGCAATCCCTACAAGCGCCCCGTGCTGAACTTCCTCCGCAATCTGCTCGGCTGCAATCGTTGCGATTGTGTGGTGAGCGAGTGCGGATGTGGCGTCGAGGCGGCTCCGGCGGAAAAAGGTGGTAAGGCCGAGCCAGCTCCCTTGCCCGCTGCCCCTTCGCCCAATGCGTGATTTGATTGCGTAGCTCTTCTCGATTGAAGAGTCGCAGCATCAGGGTCTGAAGCGACCGCCCGACAAGGAAAGACCTTGCGGGCGGTTTTTTTTGCCGTACTGACCATGAAAGACTATAATCTTGCATGCCCGCCTGGCCATATGGCGGCTGCCCCGGCTCGAAGCTAAGATTGACAGTCCAGTTCGGTCGAAGAATTGTGTGACCATCACCTTTCAAAAATGTTCAGCGAGTATGCCGAAACCCGCGTGGTATGATAGTCCCTTTATGAAGGCGGCCCGAAGGGAACCAGTCGAACGCGTTCCGATCTGGTTGATGCGGCAGGCCGGTCGGTACATGCCAGAGTATCGTGCCCTGCGTGAGAAATACTCGTTTCTTGAGCTTTGTCGAAAGTCGGACCTGGCCGCCGAGATTACGATCACAACGGTGACGCGATTTGGTTTCGACGCGGCAATTCTTTTCGCTGATTTGTTGCCTATTCTTGAACCGATGGGCTTTGAATTACGCTTCAGCGTCGGAGATGGGCCGATTATTCGCAATTGCATTGACGAACCATCGGACGTAGATCGAGTGGAAGAATTAAGTGAAAACCAAATCGAGTCATTGAGTTTTGTTTTCAATGCGATTCGATTGGCCAGAGAAGGATTACCGAAGGACATCCCCCTGATCGGCTTTGCAGGAGCACCATTCACTCTGGCAGCCTATGCCATCGAAGGCGGCACATCGCGAACCTTCGAGAAGACGAAGCAGTTCTTCCTTCGGGACGCAGGGGCCTGGCAGGAATTGATGGAACGAATGGCCCGGTCCGTTGTCCGCTACGTGAAGGCCCAATTGGCCGCAGGTGTCCAGGCTATCCAGATCTTTGATAGTTGGGCCGGGTGTCTCGCCCCGAGTCACTATCGCAGCTTCGTGTTGCCCTACACACAGATGGTCTTTCAGGAGATTCCTGAAGGTGTTCCGGCCATCCACTTCTTAACTGGCAACCCTGCCCTGCTGCCGCTTCAAGCGAGAGCCGGTGGAACGGTAATGGGCATCGATTGGCGAATTGACATTAAGGAGGCTTGGACCACGATTGGCGATGGTTACGGAATTCAGGGGAACCTTGATCCGGCCGTGTTGTGTGGTCCCCAAGAACTGGTGATCAGCGAGACCCAGACAATCCTGCAACAAACGCGCGGGCGCCCGGGGCACATTTTCAACCTCGGTCATGGGGTCTTACCATCAACGCCAGTGGAGAATGTCATGCTCCTTGTCCAGACGGTTCATGAATGGGATCCAAAACAACTTGTTTGAAGAACAACGCAGAGGAATGCTTCCGCGATTGCGGGACTGTATCCTGTGTACCTGCGATTCTGCCAGTTGAAGGCTATCAAACGTTATCTGCTCGCTATTGACTCATTAGGAAAAGATATGTGTGCCAGGCTTGCTGATGATACGACGACCAGGTCGGAGGGGCATGCCTGTCATGCCCGTTCGGAGGGGCACGCTTGTCACGCCCGCTGAAGCGCAATGGATTATCCAACGTGCTATGGCGGACCCGACAAGTGAGTCGCTCCAAGTCTTGGAGGGGCATGCCTGTCATGCCCGCCGCATCGGGATGGATCATCAAACGTCATTCAGCGGACCTGACAAGCAGGTCCCTCCAAAGAGAAGACATCGTTGCAAGTTCCCAGTTCGAGCATGGCCGCGAGAAACGAAGGCCCACGCCTGATTGACGTTGGAGGCTTCGGATGTATCATAGTTCTAGGTCAAAGCGTATGATCCGTTCCCTCGGATCAAGAGGGCTTTGCTGGTGGTCGGCTGACAGTTTGACAGCGGACGATGACGAGGCTTGTGATACCTTTCAAAGAGGAGAACACGATGAAACGTCGAGACTTTCTGGTCGGTTCGGCGGCCCTGGGGACAAGCTTCGCGCTCGCCGCAAAGGCCGCTTTGGTGCAGGGAGAATCTGTTTCAGCAAAAGGAGAAACTACGATGGCGTTTGTTCAACCTCCCCTTCCGTATCCCATGGATGCTTTGAAGCCGTTTCTCTCAGAAGAGCAGATTCAATTCCATTACGGTAAACATCACGCGGCGTATTTTAAGAATTTGAACGCCCTGGTAGAAGGCAAACCAGAAAGTGGGATGTCGCTCCGGGACGTCGTGGTCCAAGCTCCACCAGGTCCCGTCTTTAACAACGCTGCGCAGGCCTGGAACCACAGCTTCTACTGGGATTGCCTTTCACCCCAGGGTGGAGAGCCGAGCGGAGCGTTGGCGGCTGCGATTGGCCGCGACTTCGGCGGACTGGCGGAGCTTCGGGCGGCGATGTCGGATGCCGCGGTCAAGCTGTTTGGATCTGGATGGGCCTGGTTGGCTGCCGACAAGCAGGGCAAGTTAAAAATCATGGCCCTCAGCAACGCTGACACACCGTTGAAATATGGTCTGGAGCCGATTTTGACAATCGACGTCTGGGAACACGCATACTACATCGACTATCGAAACGATCGCGCAAAGTACGTAGAGGGCTTTTGGGGGCACGTGAATTGGGACTATGCGGCCAAGTGCTTTACCCAGGCAACGAGCTGAGAAGTCCTTGCGGTGTGAAGACGTATTGAAAAGCGACCCCTGAAATAACACGCTTGTTGCGCGCGGAAGCTTCAACCGAGAAAAGGACTCAGTGGAGGCGTCGGGTATTGAATGGGGTGGCGACCGGCCAATTTGCCTTGTGTGCCGACAGGGGCAGTTACTGAAGCGGTGGAAACGTGTGGTAATCGATGCCGGGACGTGGACTGGTGAAGACGTTTTCTACGCACGAGGTATGCCGGGCACAATTCTTGTATCCGAGCGATTCAAGGAGGTATGTGAACGGCACGGCGTCCAGAACGCGGCTTTTCTGCCGGCGGAGGAGTGCTTTAGAGAGAGTTGTCCTTGGGAAATAGCGAATTGGGAAATCCGTCAATTCAATGAGACACTGGCCGTACTTCAATCGTGGAACAAAAGGGACCGGCTTGATCCTTTCATTGAAGCGATGCACCGGCTCCGGCCGCAGGTTCTGGCAAACCCTAAACTTGATTGGATCGAGGAACTTCGGAAACGGTTCGACGGGAGGATAGATGCGGTAGGAGATGCGGCCGCCGAGGCGCAACACAACCTGGTAGGTATGCCACGCCCACGCAAGGTATGAGGGCTCTTGGGGCTGCAACGGTCGGGTCGCAGGCCCAGAGCCGAGCAATGCCGGTGGTTTGCAGTGGGCGCGCCTTCCTCTTCTCGCCGTCGCGTGGCACGCGCCGGCCGGCTCAATTGAGACTACAGCGGCAGTGGCAGTTCGTGGGCCCAGTGGGGCAATGCCACCGAAGGGGGCTCCGGCAGCGGCTCCTGGTACGCCGTGCGGTCCATGAACCAGGAAAGCATCTCCACCGAGACGCTCAATCGCACGATCAGCTTTAGCGCCTCGGGCCAGGCCAGCTCTTCGGGGAGCAACGTGCGTTCAGCCTCGGCCAGCGGCGCGGCCGATTCGCTGTACCACTCCGAGTGGGAGGACCACTGGTGGAGCGGGCAAGAGAGTTGGGCCAGCGGCGGGACCTACCAGAACGCCACGTACGACGACTACAATTACCAGTACGAGTGGACCAAGACCTGGCTGGGCCAGGGGGACGGTGCGGTGAGTAGCTCGGCCACCAACCACGTCACAGGCCTGGAGAACGGTTCCGCGAGCGGCTGGTGCAGCTGGCAGGACACCAAGGTTGGTAGGGCGAGGCCGGGTGCCGAGTGGATCGTCCCGCTGTAGGGCGAGAGCTGACGATGCAGCAGCGGATTGTGTTGGGCACAGGCAGTGGGCGGTGCGGGACGCTCTCGCTGGCTAGGCTCTTGAGCCGGCAGCCGGGGGTGGCCTGTTCTGGGTCTTAAAGAGGATCCCCCAGACTGCTCCGATCGCGTACGGTCTCGAATACGCCTTTATGCTGATCGAGGCGGCCACGCCGATCGAGATTTCCAACGGGATTGAGTTCTCGGCCGAACTCGAGGCAGCCCTGGGATGGACTGGCAAAGCGCCATTCCCCTCTTGGATTCTGCCCGACGAAGGATCTCTGGCGGCGAAGTTCAGTTTGTCACCATATGTCGCGGCGAAAATGGAAGCTTGGGAGGACGCCGAAGCCAAGTTGTCCGGCGAGATTTCAGTAGGTGTTCAGATCTTGCCGACACTGAAAGTGGATAGCGTTAAGGGGTCGGTGTCTCTCAGTGCCGAGTGGAAATCCTGGACTATGGCCAAAACGTGGTCGGTGGATTTCTACGGTGGCAGCATGCTGGACGTCCTGAGCATGTTTCCCCAGGGTGACGAACTGGAAGGCATTGAGTGGGTGTACTATCCGCAAGGCGCTGTGGGTACAGGTCGGATTTACGGGGCCAACAGCGTGATTGCGGACGTCAGCGGCGACCTGTGGCAGGATAGCCCAGCGGACCTGGCGGTCGGCCCGGACGGCCGGATCCTTGCGGCGTGGGCGAAGGCGGGGGACCCGTATGCTCAGGTGGGAGACGACTTTGTTGTCGCTGAGTTCGACGGAACGGCATGGACGACGCCGGTGGTGCTCCCCGGGAGTTTTGGTATCAATCGCGACGTGAAGACGATTGTCGACAATCTCGGCCGCAGGATCGTCGTCTGGTCCATGGCCGATGGGTCCCTCCTGGGGGCGGGATCGAGCTCGGACGAGATTATGGCGGCACGAAAAGCGACTGACGTCTACTACGCGTTGTGCGAGCGGGACGTGTGGTCGTTGCCGCAGCCGGTTGCCCGGACGGAGGGCGCGGACGCCTGTGTCGAGACGTTCATGACATTTGACGGCGATCTCTGGGTCGCCTGGGTGAGTCAGAGCAGCGAGGACACCTATCAAATGCTGGCCACGCGGTTGGATGGGAACGCCTTTGGTACGCCCATTGTGGTGGCCACAGGCCGAAATCTCGGTGAGATCGCAATCTCGGAATTGGACGGACTGCCCGTCATCTTCTGGACGGTTGAAACGGATTCGTGTCAACCTCCCGGCTCAAGAACGCTCTGCTTCAGTACATCGACAGGGGAAGGATGGACAGCACCACGGCCTTTCGAACCGCAATTGCTTGACAGCCCGGGCGAGGGCTCAACGACTGCCTCGTTGGTGAATCCATCCTTAGAAGCTAGTTCTCTTTTTGGTATCCCAGTGCCCGAGAAGTGCTGCAAGTGCGAGAAATGGGACACTGAATACCACGGCATTGATGAGGGCTGCGGTTTCACCACGACCATTGATGCGGAGAAGTGCAAAAAGATCATCACCTACAAGCCCTGCGTCCCACCGCCCGTGGATCCCAACGAGATAGTTGGGCCGGTCGGACAGGGAGAGGAGCACTGGATTTCCGCAGATCGGCAACTGGACTATATGATCCGCTTCGAAAACGATCCGGTCTTCGCCCAGGCGCCAGCTCAAAAGGTGGTGATCACGCAACAGCTGGACGCTGACCTGAATAACTCCACAAAAAAGCGGAAGTGGTTTATGCGGCGGCTGCTTGAGGGTATATGGAAGTCTCGATGGCGAACGTTTTCTTGCCTTCAATCCATTGAAACGTCAGTTCGATCAATTCCTCGATCGTTTGGCAGCGATGATTGCGGGTAATTTCCTCATGCAGGTGCCACCACACACGTTCGATCGGATTGGTG
>Ga0308414_1002527_pt1 | contig 11903 bp, 23 predicted proteins | sample HotsprSampleOS50_FD_205667 | JGI IMG/M metagenome (GOLD analysis project Ga0308414, IMG submission 205667) | Hot spring phototrophic mat microbial communities from Octopus Spring, Yellowstone National Park, Wyoming, United States - 20090730_OS50 ... | reverse complement strand
ACAACGTGTCGATGACGGTGGAGCTGATCACGCCGGTGGCGATGGACAAAGGGCTGCGGTTTGCGATTCGCGAGGGCGGCCGCACGGTGGGCGCCGGCACGGTGACCGAGATTCTCGCCTAGCGGCCGCGGGCCGCGGCCAGGCGCGCCGGACGGCTGCCGCCACGGCAGGATTGAGCGAACGGAAATGATCAAAGAACGAATTCGCATTCGCCTGAAGGCGTACGACCACCGGGTGCTGGACCAGTCGACGACTGAGATCGTGGATACGGCCAAGCGCACCGGGGCGATGGTGGCGGGGCCCATTCCGCTGCCGACGTCGATTAGCCGGACCACCGTGCTGCGGTCGCCCCACGTGGACAAGAAGTCGCGGGAGCAGTTTGAGATCCGTACCCACCGGCGGCTGCTGGACATTCTGGAGCCCACGCAGCAGACGGTGGATGCGCTGATGAAGCTGGACCTGCCGGCGGGTGTGGACGTGGAGATCAAGGCGTTCGGACGAGATCACAAATAAGAGGAAGCGGCGCGGCCCCCGGGCCGCGCGCGGGTGAAGGTTCCGTATGGTTCCAGGAATTCTTGGCAAGAAGATTGGCATGTCGCAGGTGTTCCGGCCGGACGGCCAGGTGGTGCCGGTGACGCTGCTCAAGGCGGGTCCGTGCATGGTGGTGCAGCGGAAGACGCCGGCGACCGACGGCTACGACGCGGTGCAGTTGGGACTGGTGGAGTTCGTCAAGCCGCAGCGGCTGAACAAGCCCCGGACCGGCCATCTGAAGAAAGCCAACGTGGACGGAGCGAAGTTCCTGCGGGAGTTGCCCTTGCGGCCCGGCGATGACGATCTGAAACCGGGCGACCGGGTGCTGGTCGACCAGTTCCGGCCGCGGGATAAGGTGGACGTGGTGGGCGTGAGCAAGGGGCGCGGGTTCGCCGGTTTGGTGAAGCGGCATCATTTTCGCGGGGGCGCGGCCACGCACGGGTCCATGTTCCACCGCGCGCCCGGCTCGATCGGCGCGTCGAGTTTTCCATCGCGGGTGCTGCCGGGCATGCGCATGGCCGGGCGCATGGGCCACGCGCAGGTGACGGTGAGGAATCTCGAGGTGATCGATGTGGACCTCGAGGACAACGTGTTGGTGGTCAAGGGCGCGGTGCCGGGACCAAACGGCGGCTACGTGGTCGTGCGGCGGGCGAAGGCCCCGGGGAGGTAAGTGATGCCGACCGTGGATGTGGTGAATCTGAACAACGACAAAGTCGGCACCGTCGAACTGGCCGACGCGGTCTTTGGCGCCGAGGTGAACGAGCACCTGCTCTATGAGGCGGTCCGCTGGGAGCAGGCCTGCCAGCGGCGCGGCACTGCGAAAACGAAGACCCGGCACGAGGTAGCGGGCTCGGGAAAGAAGCTGTGGCGGCAGAAAGGGACCGGCCGCGCGCGCATGGGCTCGATCCGGTCGCCGCTCTGGCGGCACGGCGGCACGGTGCACGGCCCGGTGCCGCGGGACTACAGCTACCGGTTGCCGCGCAAAATGCAACTCGGGGCGCTGCGTTCGGCCCTGTCGGCCAAGCTGCGGGACGGAGAACTGCGGGTGGTCGAGGCATTTGGTTTCGAGGAGCCGAAAACGCGCCTGGTGCGCTCGGCGTTGGAACGGCTGGAAACCGGTAAGACGGTGCTGCTGGTCGATAACAGCGGCGACCGCAATGTCGCGCTCGGGTCGCGGAACCTGCCCGGCGTGACGTTGTTGCCGACGCGGGACGTCACCGTCTATGCGCTGCTTCGGCACCAGCACGTGCTGCTGTCCAAGGCGGCGGCGGAGAAGTTGTCGGAGGCGCTGCAATGAACCTATTTGAGGTGATCCGGCGGCCGATCGTGACCGAAAAGGGCGTGGCGCAGAAGGAAGCCGCCGCGACCCTCTGTTTCGAAGTGGCGGTGAAGGCCAACAAGACCCACATCCGCCAGGCGGTCGAGAAACTGTTCAATGTCAAGGTGGCGGAAGTGCGTACGGCCAACTTTGACGGCAAGCTCCGCCGGCGCGGCCGGTTTTCCGGCTACAAGCCGGATTGGAAGAAGGCCTATGTGCGGCTGAAGCCTGGGCAAAAGGTGCCCGAGTACGCCGAATTGTAAGGGAAGGAAACCGCGATGCCAATTAAGAGCTATCGGCCGTACACGCCCACGCGGCGGTTTCAGACGGTGGTGTCCCGGGAGGACATTACGCGGGACCGGCCCGAGAAGAGCCTGGTCGAGCCCAAGACCCGGTCCGGCGGCAGGAGCGCGACAGGCAAAGTCGCGGTCCGGTTCCGGGGCGGCGGGCACAAGCGTGTGTACCGGGTGGTGGATTTCAAGCGCGACAAGGCGGGGGTGCCCGCCCGCGTAGCGGCCATCGAATACGATCCCAACCGGACCGCGCGCATTGCGCTGCTGCATTATGCCGACGGGGAAAAGCGGTACATCCTGGCGCCGCACGGCCTGAAAGTCGGCATGACCGTCTCGTCAGGCCCGCAAGCGGACATCCTGGTGGGCAATGCGCTGCCGATCCGCAACATCCCGCTGGGAACGATGATTCACAATGTCGAGTTGCGACCCGGCAAGGGCGGGCAACTGGCGCGGTCAGCGGGAGCGCAGGTGCAGTTGGTCGCCAAAGAAGAGGACTACGCGCTGGTGAAATTGCCCTCGGGGGAAACACGGCGGGTGCCGCTCGACGGGATGGCGACGGTGGGGCAGGTCGGCAATACCGACCATGAAAATGTCTCGCTGGGCAAGGCGGGGCGGAAGCGCTGGCTGGGGCGGCGTCCCCACAATCGGGGCGTGTCGATGAATCCCGTGGACCATCCGCACGGCGGCGGCGAAGGCCGCACCTCGGGCGGCCGCCACCCGGTGACGCCCTGGGGCCAGCCCACCCGCGGCTTCAAGACCCGGAACAACAAGCGGACCGATCGGTTCATCGTCAGCCGCAAGTCGAAGAAACGGTAAAGAGAGTTCAACTATGGGCCGTTCGCTCAAAAAAGGACCGTTTGTGGATGACCACCTGTTGGAGCGGGTGGAGGCCATGAACGCCAAGAACGAGAAGAAGGTCGTCAAGACCTGGTCGCGCCGGTCGACGATCCTGCCCGAGTTTGTCGGGCACACCTTGGCCGTCCATAACGGAAAGAAGTTCATTCCGGTGTACATCACCGAGAATATGGTCGGCCATAAGCTCGGGGAGTTCTCGCCGACGCGGACGTTCAAAGGCCATGCGGCCAAGAGTACAGAGAAAGGGGCCAAGGCGGGCTAGGCCGCGGAGGCGTGAAGCGATGGAGACAAAAGCAGAAGCCCGGTACATCCGGATCTCGCCGCAGAAAGCGCGGCTGGTGGTCGACCTGATCCGGGGCCAAAAGGCCAACGATGCGCTGCTGACCCTGCGGACGGTGAACAAGCGGATCGCCCCCACGGTGGAGAAGGTGCTCCAATCGGCGATCGCCAACGCGCGCAGCCAGGCGACAGACCTCGATGTGGACGATTTGGTGGTGTCGGCGGCGTATGTCAACGAAGGGCCGCGGATGAAACGCATCCGGCCGGCACCCATGGGCCGCGCCTATCGCTATCAGCGGCGGATGGCGCATATCGTGGTGAAGGTCGCCGAGAAAGCGGCCGCGGGCGAGTAGCGCGAAAGAAAGCGAAGCATGGGACAGAAAGTACATCCGTACGGATTCCGGCTGGGATTCAACAAGACTTGGCGGTCGCGGTGGTTCGCCAAACAGGATTACCCGAAACTGCTCCGCGAGGACCTGGAGCTGAAGGAGACTTTGCGGGAGCGGCTGAAGGCGGCGGGCGTCTCGAACGTCGAGGTGGACCGGCCAGGCAACAAGCTGCGCATTACGATCCGCACGTCGCGTCCCGGCATCATCATCGGGCGCAAGGGCGCGGAAATCGAGAAGTTGAAGCAGGACCTGGCGCGCAAGACCAAGCGCGACGTATTCATCGACATTCAGGAAGTAGGCCGGCCGGAACTGGACGCGCAATTGGTTTCCGAGTCGATTGCGCTCCAGTTGGAAAAGCGCGTCGCCTTCCGGCGCGCCATGCGCAAGGCGGTGGACTCGGCGCTGCGGTTCGGCTGCAAGGGAATCAAGGTGCGGGTGTCGGGCCGCCTGAATGGGGCGGAAATCGCGCGGAGCGAATGGTATTTGCAGGGCCAGTTGCCGCTGCACACGCTGCGGGCGGACATCGATTTCGGGTTTGCGCAGGCGTACACCACCTACGGCGTGATCGGGATCAAGACCTGGATCTACCGGGGCGAGATTCTCGAGGCGCGCCGCCGCTCCCTGTCCAGCGAGCCGGAACCCCGGCAGCGGCGGGAACGCCGGGACCGTGATCGGGATCGGGATCGGGATCGCGATCGTGCGCCGCGCGGGGAGCACTCCGCGCCCCTGCCGGTGACCGCGGAAACGCACGCGGGTCCGGCGGTCCAGCCGCCGCCCGGGGAACTGCCGCAACCGGCGCGCAACGTGCCGCTGGCGCCGCCCTTGATGCCGCCGGCCGCGCCCGCCTGGAAGCAGGAACTCAAGGATGAAGGCGGCGAGGAGAAGCAGTAGCTGCGGCGGGGATGAGGAGAGAACGCGATGTTGATGCCGAAGAAGGTCAAATATCGTAAGCAGCAGCGGGGGCGCATGGCCGGCAAGGCCTGGCGAGGTTCCTCGTTGTCGTTCGGCGATTACGGTCTCAAGGCGCTGGCGTGCGGTTGGGTGACGGACCGGCAGATTGAAGCGGCCCGGATTGCGATGACGCGCTACGTCAAGCGCGGCGGCAAGGTTTGGATCCGCCTGTTCCCCGACAAGCCGATCACCAAGAAGCCGGCCGAAACCCGGATGGGCAAGGGCAAAGGCGCGCCGGAGCAGTGGGTGGCGGTGGTCCGGCCGGGCAAGATCATGTTCGAGATGGAAGGGGTCTCCCCGGAGCTGGCCCAGGAGGCGATGCGCCTGGCGGCGAACAAACTGCCGCTGCGGACCCGGTTCGTGCGCCGGGACGAGGTGTTGTAAACGGCCGGCGGGCGGGAAGGAAGCAAGTGATGAAAGCGGACCAGATGCGAGGCCTGGATCAAAACGAACTCAACGTCAAGGTGCGGGAGATGGAAGAGCAGTTGTTCCGCCTCCGGTTCCAGATGTCGATGGGCCAGACCGACGGAATCAAGAAGTATCGCGCGTTGCGCAAGGACCTGGCGCGGGCGCGGACCGTGGCCCGGGAACGCGCGCTGGCGGCGGCGAAGTAGGCGGAAGGGCGATGGCGGATAAGAAAAAAGGCGAAGTTCGCAAGAACGAGAAAGTTGGCGAGGTGGTTTCCACCAAAATGGCCAAGACGATTGTGGTCGAGGTGACCCGCCGGGTGCCGCATCCGCTGTACAAACGGATCATCAACCGGCGGAGCAAGTTCTACGCCCACGATGAAGCCAGCCAGGCGCGGCTGGGCGACGTGGTGCGGATCGTCGAGAGCCGCCCCCTGAGCCGGTTGAAGCGGTGGACGCTGGGCGGCATTATCCGGCGGGCGGCGGTCGTGGGCACCCAGCCCAAGGATCTGGACGTCCAGGTTTAGGACTTGGAAAGGTTCTGAAGAGCGGAGCGAACGTATGATTGGGATGCGAACCATCCTCGAGGTGGCCGACAATTCCGGCGCGCGCAGGCTGTCCTGCATTCTTCCGCGCGGCGGCGACCTCGGGCTGCGGGCGGGTTTGGGCGACGTGGTGACGGCCAGCGTCAAGGAAGCGGCGCCGGACTCCAACATCAAAAAGGGGAAAGTCGTGCGTTGTGTGATCGTGCGCATGCGCAAGGAGACGCGGCGCAAGGATGGCACCTACATCCGGTTCGATTCAAACGCCGCGGTCCTCATTAACGACCTGGGCGAGCCGGTGGGAACCCGCGTGTTCGGCCCGGTGGCGCGGGAGTTGCGGGACAAGCGGTTCATGAAGATCGTTTCGCTGGCGCCGGAGGTGATCTGAGATGGCGCGGCAGTCGAAGCGGCTGGCCAAGCCGCTGCGGATTGAACTGAAGAAAGACGACATCGTGGTCGTGATTGCCGGCAAGGATAAAGGCAAAGAGGGCCGGGTGCTGAGCGTGGACCCCTGGACCGGGCGGATTCTGGTGGAGGGGGTCAACATGGCTAAGCACCATGTGCGGCCCAACCCCGCGCGGCAGGTCAAGGGCGGCATCGCCGAGCGCGAATCGCCGATTCACGTCTCGAACGTCATGATCAAGGGGCCGCAGGGTCCGACTCGGATCCGGCGCCTGGTGCAGGAGACGGGCGGGCGCGTCCGCCGGGTGCGCGTGTGCGCGAAGACCGGCGAGGTGCTGGACAAGAAGTAGGCTCGATATGGCGGCAAGACTGAAGCAGCATTACCTCAAGAGCGTGGTCCCGGCGCTGATCCAGGAGTTTGGCTACAAGAACCCCATGGCGGTGCCGAAGCTGGCCAAGATTTCGCTCAACATCGGCCTCGGCGAGGCGACACAGAACGCCAAGCTGATGGACGGCGCGGTGGCGGAACTGGCGCAAATCGCCGGCCAGAAACCGGTGGTGACGAAAGCCAAGAAATCGATCGCGGCGTTCAAACTCCGCGAAGGGATGGCGGTGGGCTGCGCGGTGACGCTGCGCGGCGACCGCATGTACGAGTTTTTCGACCGGCTGGTGAACGTCGCGCTGCCCCGGGTGCGCGATTTCCGGGGCGTCTCGGCGAAATCGTTCGACGGCCGCGGCAATTATACGTTGGGGATCCGGGATCAGTTGATCTTCCCGGAAATTGACTACGCCAAGGTGGAGAAGGTGAAGGGCATGAACGTGACCATCGCCACTACGGCGCGGACGGACGCCGAGGCGCTCAGCCTGCTGCGCAACCTGGGAATGCCGTTCCGGAAGTAGGAGGTGCACTGATGGCGACACTGGCCAAAATCGCAAAAGACGAACGGAAAGCCCAGGAAATCCGCCGGGCGCGGGCCGAAGGGCGGAAACCGAAATTCGCCACCCGGCTGCGCAACCGCTGCTGGCGCTGCGGGCGGCCGCGGGGCTACCTGCGGAAATACGGGATTTGCCGTCTGTGTTTCCGGCAACTGGCGTTGTCCGGGGAGATTCCCGGCGTGATCAAGGCGAGCTGGTAGGAGGAGTCGAGGACGTGACAAGCGATCCGATCGCCGACATGTTGACGCGCGTGCGCAATGCGCAGGCGGCCCGCCACCTGAAAGTGGACGTGCCGGCTTCGAAATTGAAGACCGAGATCGCCCGCATTTTGAAGGAAGAGGGTTTCATTCTCAACTTCAAGGTGGCCGAGGAAGGGGCCAAGCGCACCATCAAGATCTACCTGAAATACGGCGCTGCCAACGAGCCGGCCATCGCGCACCTGGAGCGGGTGTCGCGGCCCGGTTGCCGGGTGTACGTCGGGCAAGCGGAGATCCCGCGCGTGCTGGGCGGGCTGGGAATCAATATTCTCACCACGCCCCGCGGCGTCATGACCGGGAAGGCGGCGCACCGGGAAGGCGTGGGCGGAGAAATACTCTGCCAGGTTTGGTGAGGTACCTGGAATGTCGAGAGTAGGAAAAAAACCGGTTCCGCTGGCCAAAGGCGTGAAGATTACGCCGGGTGATCCGCTGGTGGTGGAAGGGCCGAAAGGCAAACTGACCGTGCCGCTGCCGGCCGGAATTCGGCTGAAGCAGGAAGACGGAAAGGCGATTCTCGAGCGGGAAAGCGACGACCGCGCGGCCCTGCACGGTCTGACGCGCGCCCTGCTGGCCAATGCGGTCACCGGCGTGGCGACGGGATTCACCCGCGAACTGGACATCGTCGGCACTGGCTACAACGTCGATGTCAAAGGGCGGATTGCGACGTTCCGGCTGGGTTACTCGCACCCGATCGAGTATTACCTGCCGGCGGGCGTCGAGATGAAGGTCGACAAGCAGACGCACATCGTGTTGAGCGGCATCGACAAGCAGTTGCTGGGGCAGGTGGCCGCGAACATGCGCTCGCTGCGGCCGCCGGATCCCTACAAGAACAAGGGCGTGCGCTACACGGGCGAACGGCTGCGGAAGAAGGCGGGCAAAGCGGGCGCGGGAGGCAAGGGCAAGTGATCCGGCAAATCAAGAAGAACGAAATCCGGCTGCGGATTCACGGCCGGATCCGCAAGCGGGTCCGCGGCAGCGCGGAGCGTCCCCGGCTGGCGGTGTTTCGCAGCCTGAAGCATATCTACGCCCAGGTGATCGACGACGGGGCGGGGGTGACGCTGGCGTCGGCCTCGACCAACGAAAAGGGAGGCGCGGCGGCCAGCGGCGGCAACCTCGCCGGCGCCCGCCAGGTGGGCAAACTCGTGGCGGAGCGCGCCAAGGCCAAGGGCATCGCGCGCGTGGTCTTCGACCGGGGCGGGTATCTGTATCACGGCCGCATCAAAGCGCTGGCGGATGCCGCGCGGGAAGCAGGACTGGAGTTCTAACGGCATGCCGGAAGCACTAGCCAAACGAATTGATCCGCAATCCCTCAACCTGAAAGAAAACGTCGTGTCGATCAACCGCGTCACCAAGGTGGTCAAGGGCGGCAAGAACATGAGTTTCTCCGCCTTGGTGGTGGTGGGAGACCCGGGCGCCAAGGTGGTGGGCTTTGGCGTCGGCAAGGCGCGGGAGGTGCCCTCCGCCATCCGGAAAGGCATCGAGGCGGCCAAGAAGAATCTGAGAAAGATCCACACGCTTGAGTTCACCATTCCGCACCGGGTATTGGGCACGTTTGGCAGCAGCAACGTGCTGCTGAAGCCGGCGCCGGAAGGCACGGGCGTCATCGCGGGCGGTGCGGTGCGCGCGGTGATTCAGGCGGTGGGTATTCCGAACGTGCTGACCAAGTCGATTGGCCGCCGTAATCCGCACAACGTGGTGCGGGCGACCATCGTGGCCCTGGAAAGCCTGCGGGACAAGCAGGAAGTGGCCGACCGCCGCGGGCTGGTCCTGGAGAAACTGTGAACCCTATGCCGCAAACCATCAAGATCAAGTTGGTGCGCAGCCCGATCTGCACGCCGGAAAAGCACAAGGTGATCGTCAGAAGCCTGGGTCTACGCAAGCTCAACCAGGTGGTGGAGCGCCCGGACACGCCCTCGTTTCGGGGCATGGTGAAAAAGATCCCCCACCTGCTGGCGATTGTCGACTAGCGAAGGAGCCGAACCAATGAACCTCAGCGGATTAAAACCTCCTCAGGGCCAAAAGCACGCTCCCAAGCGCGTGGGCCACGGCATGGGCTCCGGCCACGGCAAGACTTCCGGCCGCGGCATGAAAGGCCAGCATTCGATCTCGGGTTTCCGCCAGAAGCGCGGCTTTGAGGGAGGCCAGATGCCCCTCCACCGGCGGCTCCCCAAACGCGGTTTCACCAACATTTTCAAGAAGCAGTTCGCGATCGTCAACGTGGGCACCCTGGCGCGGCTGGAGGGCGACCATTTCGGTCCCGACCAGTTGCTGGAGCGCGGCATCGTGAAGAAGCTCGGCGACGGGTTGAAGATTCTCGGCGCGGGTGAACTGACGCGGGCGATCACCGTGCAGGCTCATCAGTTCTCGCAGGCGGCGCTGGCCAAGATCCAGCAGGCGGGCGGGAAAGTGGAAATCATCGGCGGCGCTCAGGGATAGCGGGCGCGGCGAGGTCGCATGCAGAAGTTCTTTGAAGCGTTTGTGAACGTATTCCGGATTCCCGATCTCCGGAAGAGGGTGTTGTTTACGCTCGCGTTGCTCGCCGTCTACCGGCTGGGCGGACACATTCCGACGCCCGGCATCAACCTGGTGCGTTGGGAGGAGTTCTTTGAGCGGAATGCCGGCTCGATTTTCGGGTTCTTCGACCTGTTCGCGGGTGGCAATATCCGCCGGCTGACCATCTTCGCCCTGGGCATCATGCCCTACATCACCTCCTCAATCATCTTGCAGTTGCTGACGGTGGTGATTCCGCAGCTCGAGAAGATGCAGAAAGAGGGAGAACTGGGGCGGCGCAAGATCACGCAGTACACGCGGTACCTGACCATCATCCTGTCGGTGATCCAGTCCTTCACGATCGCGCAAGGGCTTCAGGTGATGGAAGGGAACATCGTCATCAATCCCGGTATCGGATTCACGCTGCTGACGATCATCTCTTTGACGACGGGCACGGCGTTCATCATGTGGCTGGGCGAGCAGATCTCCGACCGCGGCGTGGGCAATGGCATGTCGCTCATTATCTTCGCGGGGATTGTGGTCGGTCTGCCGGGCGCCATCGAGGGGTTGTACCGGAACGTGTTCATCACGCGGGAGTGGAGCGTGCTGACGCTGTTGGTGGTGCTGGTAGTGATGATCGCGGTGGTGGCGTTCGTGGTGCTGGTCGAGCGCGGGGAGCGCCGGATTCCGGTCCAATACGCCAAACGGGTGATCGGCCGGCGGGTGATGGGCGGCCAGTCGACGCACATGCCCCTGAAGGTGAACGCCGGAGGCGTCATCCCGGTCATTTTCGCTTCTTCGCTGCTGGCGCTGCCGCAGACCCTGGCCAACTGGCCTGCCATCAAGAATAGCCAGTGGCTCAGCGGCATGCTGGCGTCCATCCGGACCGGCGAGCCGCTTTACGTGCTGGTGTTCATCGCGCTGATCATCTTCTTCTGTTTCTTCTACATTTCGATCATCTTCAATCCGCACGAAACGGCGGACAACATGCGGAAGTACGGCGGCTTTATCCCGGGAATCCGGCCGGGCAAGAACACGGCCGACTACATCAACACCATTCTGACCAAGATCACCGTGGTAGGCGGCTTGTACCTGGCGGTGCTGTGCCTGATTCCGGACATCATGCTGGGAGGGATCAAATTACAACACCTGCCGCTGGTGGGCAACTTCGTGGACGCCACGTTTCCGCGCTGGCTGCTGGACGGGTTGGGGGTGAACTTTTACTTTGGCGGGACCTCGCTGCTGATCGTCGTCGGCGTGGCGATGGACACGGTCAACCAGATTGAAGCGCAGTTGATCATGCGGCATTACGAAGGCTTTACGCCGAAGGCGGGCCGCATTCGCGGGCGCCGCAGCTCGATTTGACGGGGGACGTGGAACCGCCGTCCGCGGTGAGCGGGCGGCCAACAAGGCATGGAGCCGGTTGCACAGCGCCGAGAGAGTTGCCGGGGAGTGATTCTGTTCGGTCCGCCGGGCTCCGGCAAGGGAACGCAGGCCAAGCTACTGGTGGAGAGATGGCCGGTGCCGCACATCTCGACCGGGGATATGCTGCGGGCCGTGATCGAGTCCGGCGATTCGATCGGCAGCGAAGTGAGCGCGATTGTCCGGGGCGGAGGGCTGGTGCCCGACGCGCTGGTGAATTTGCTGGTGGAACGGCGGCTGGCGCAGCCGGACTGCGCGGCCGGATTTGTGCTGGATGGCTATCCGCGGACCTTGGAACAGGCCAAGGCGACGATGGACCTGTTCGGACGGCGGGGAATTCGCGAGGTGGTGATCTGCCTGGCGGTGGACTACAATGTAATTATTGCCCGCTTGGCGGGCCGGCGCCAGTGTGCCTCCTGTGGGGCTCTCTACCACGTCGCCTTCCACCCTCCCCGGCGGGAGGGCGTGTGCGACTTCGACGGCGAGGCCCTGTACCAGCGGGATGACGATAGTGAGGCGGTAATCCGGCGGCGGCTAATGGCTTACGAGGAAAAGACGCTGCCGATTCTCCGCTATTTCCAGGAGATTGGGCGGCGCGTGGTGGAGATCACCTCATCGACCGAATCGCCGCAATGGGTGAACGAGCGGATCCGGCGAGCGGTAGAAGCGGCATGATCATACGGAAGACCCCCGCGGAACTGGAGAAGATGCGCAAGGCGGGGATGCTGGTCTGGCGGATCCTGGATGAGTTGCGGAAGAAATGTCAGGAGGGGGTCACGACCTGGGATCTGGAGGTGGCCGCGGAGGCGATGATTCGGGACGCCGGGGCCA
>Ga0308414_1002524_pt1 | contig 11908 bp, 5 predicted proteins | sample HotsprSampleOS50_FD_205667 | JGI IMG/M metagenome (GOLD analysis project Ga0308414, IMG submission 205667) | Hot spring phototrophic mat microbial communities from Octopus Spring, Yellowstone National Park, Wyoming, United States - 20090730_OS50 ... | reverse complement strand
GCCAACGGTTGCTCCTCATCGAAATCGAGGCGGATTTCGCCCTCGCGGGCCCAGGGGCGGTTCCAGCCGTCGAGCCGCTGCTCGTAGCCCCCGTTGACCACCGCGCGGCCGTCGCCGGCCGCCAGAAACAAGGCAAGAATCGCTAGGGTCGGTGCAAACATGGCAGGCTCCTGCGGGAAGGGAAGGAAGCGAAGTTCAAATGGGGTGAATACATCAGGCACGGCGCCGGCCGGCGCATGATTCACCGGCCGGTGCCGATCCTGGGCATCGCGAGGCGCGACGACAGGCGCGGCAGTTGCACAAGCGGCCGCCGCTGCTTCGGCTTGCAGCCGGCGCGACCGAGGCCGCAGTTGAACGCGATCGCAGCAAAGTCGATTCGAGCCGAAACCTGCGTCGAGGATTGGTCGGCTGCCGGCGGATCGCCCGCAGGCTGAGCTTGCCGCTTGGCTTTCGGGCTTAGGTTCCGGCTTGACCTCGGGTTTGGCCTCGGGCTTCTTTTCAGGCCGAGCTTCGGTTTTTTTCTCGGGCGTCGCGTCGGCCTCTTCGTTGAGCAGCTCGCGCACCGGCTCGCCGCGCTCGTAGTGTTCCAGCTCTTTGGCGAGGGCTTCTTTCTCTTTTTCGTCGGCCAGCTCCAGTCCCTTTTTCACCCACTTTTTCGCGTTCTCGAAGTCGCCGATCTCGGCGTAGGCGGCGCCCAGGGTGCTGAGGATGTGCGGCATCTTGTAGTCGGTGATTTCGCAGGCGTCGGTGGCCAGCTTCAGCGCACGGCGGCCGTCGCGAAGCTTATCGTTTGGCGAAGTGCAAAGGACCCACGCCAGGTTGTTCAACACGCCGCTGTCCCGCGGATTGATCTTCATCGCCTTTTCGTAATCGGCGATCGCCTCGGCGTGCTTGCCGATATTCAAATAGGCGTCGCCGCGGCCGCGGAGGGCGGGCAGCAGGTCGGCTTGGCGGCCGAGCACGGCCGAGTAGGCGGCGATGGCCGCGGTGATCTTCTTTTTTTGGTGGTAGAGCTGGGCCAACGCCAGCCCGGAAACCAGGTCTTCCGAGCTTTCCTCGAACATCCGCCGCAGAATATCGACGGCCTCGTCGAACCGGTCGGCCTCGGCCAAAACGCCGGCGCGGAACCGGCGCACTTCAGGCGACGAGTCGATCTCGATCATGCGATCGGCCACGGCCACGGCGTCGCCCGCCCGCTTCGCCTTGATCAGCACGGCAGCCTTTGCTTCGTAATTGAGCAGGTCTTTCGGCTGCTGCTCGATGGCCTTGTCGAGATCGGCCAGCGCCGCGTCGTATTTTTCCTGATCGGCAAGCAGCACGGCCCGCGCCCGGAGCACCTGCGCGTTGCGCGGCGACAGCTTCACGGCCTCGTCAAGGGCCGCGAGCTTGCGGGCCGGTTCTTCCTCTAGCGTGGCTTGCAGCAGATAGAGCGCCACGTTCGAGGGATCTTTGCGTTTGGCTTCTTCAATCTGGGCTAGCGCCGCCTTCAAGTCGTCTTTCGCCACGTGAATGCGGGCCATTTGGACAAGCGGCTCGATCGAGTCGGGCTGCAACTCTTGCAGCTTCTGCAAAGTGGCTAGGGCCTCGTCGAACCGTTTCAGCCGCGCCAACACAATCGCTTTGGCTTCGTAGGTCGGGCCGTCGTCGGAATCGAGTTCGATCGCCTTGTTCAAATCGGCCAGCGCTTCTTCCGGCTTGCCCAAATTCGCCTTCAGCAGACCGCGGGTGCGGACGATCGCCGCATCGCCAGGGGCCAAGCGGACGGCCTCGTCCAAGTCGGCGAGCTTCTTTTCGTTGTCTTCGGTTAGCGTGGCGCGGGTGAAAAGCACGCGGGCCTTCAGTTCCGGATCGTTGGCCGCGGCCTTTACGGCTTCTTCCAAAGCGGCGATGCCGCGCTTCTGATCGCCGCCGGGCAGGTGGTTCAATTGGGCAATGAACAACCACGCTTGAGCCTGTTTGGGATCGATCTTGACGGCCCGCTCCAAATCGTCGAGCGCCGCTTGGCGGAACTCGGGGAAGCGGGGATTGGTCGGGTGGGTCCGCGCCGTCAATGCCGCGCGAATGCCGCCGCGCTGCACCAGTGTGGCGGCCAGCAGCCCGTTGGCGAACTGGGCGTTGCCCTCGCTCAGCCCCTTCTTCAGCGCCGCCTCGGTCAGGCGGATCACCTCGTCGAGATCGGTGAGCGTTTTCGCGTTGAGTTTGGCCTCGGTGGCCTGATCGAGATCGGCCTGGCCTTCGTCGTTCGCAAAGACGGGCGAAACGGCCATCGCCGCCGCGGCCAGTGCGAGAAACAAGATCATGGATCGCATCGCTAGAATCTCCCTGAGCGGTTGACAACAGTTGTTCGGCATCCGGCGTCGCGCTACCCGCACGGCCGTGCCGCTTGGCATGGGATGGCGCAATTGCACCCTCTCGGTCGCCTCGCATGAGTGTAGCGCGCCGCGACTCAACCGACAATGCCACAGGCGGCAGGGCCGCCGACCAATCGGTGCTGCCGCACCACTTTAGAAACCCGCTCCCGTTGGTCGCTGGCATTCTTGCCAAGAGAACAAGATTCCCGAGCTTAGTCGTACAAGGCGGCAGGGCCGCCAGCCAATCGGTGCTGCCGCACCCATTTGGAAACCCGCTCCCGTTGGTCGCTGGCATTCTTGCCAAGAGAACAAGATTCCCGAGCTTAGTCGTACAAGGCGGCAGGGCCGCCAGCCAATCGGTGCTGCCGCACCAGTTTAGAAACCCGCTCCCGTTGGTCGCTGGTATTCCTGCCGAGAAAACACGAAGCCCGGTGTCATTCGCAAACAGGGCGGCAGGGCCGAAAGGCCAATCGCGGCACGTTCTGTTGATCAGTTTGGCGCGGCGGGCGCGGCGTTTGGCTCGCCCCGTGGCGGGTTGCCCGGCGCTGCATTGCCCGGCGCTGCATGACCCGGCGCTGGGTTGTTCGGTGCCGGGTTCTCCGGTGCCGGGTTGCCCGGTGCCGGGTTGCCCGGTGCCGGGTTTGCCGGCGGCGGGTTGCCCGGTGCAGCCGGCGGGGCGGGTTCGGGCTGCTTGATGCGAAATTCGTTCTCGGCCGGTTTGTCGGTGGGGGCGGGCTTTGGCCCGGCGTCGATCAGCAGGTAGGCCGCCCAAAAGAACGGATGGTCGGCCTTGATCAGCGGATCGTTGGCCGCCGCTTTCGCCCGAGGCTCGCCCGTCGGATCGACTTGCGTTTGTCGGGCGAGCAGCACGGCCCGCTGCCACGCCTCGGCCGCCGAGGTGTGCGGCAGCTCTTGGGCGAACTCGGCCATCAGCATCTCACTGGTTCGGCCGCCCGGTCGCCAGCGGCTAATCAGAACTGTCCGCGCGCCGGAGGCCATCAACGCGCAACTTGTAAGGAAGAGATCGTTGCCGGGCCACGGCTTGGGCATCGACTTGAGCGAGTCTTCGGCCGCCGTGTGGAATCCGGGAATGACGACTTCAGCCGGGCCGCCCCACGGAAACGCCAGCCAGTCGATCAGCGCGCTGCCCGGCTTGCCGCGATCGAGCGACACCGGCCCCCATTCCAACGGGTTGGCCGACAGCGCCGGCAGGTCGTCGAGCACCACCAGCCGATGGAGGATCGAGCCGAAGATGGCCGACGGTGCCGGCAGCGGCCCGCGCAGCAACACCGTGCCCGGCAGGCCGGCGGCCAATCGCTCGGCGGCGCGGACGGCCGCGTCGGCGTCGTCGCGCGGAAAGAGCTTGCCGGGAATGACCACCGCGTTGGCCGGGGCGGGCGGACCGGGCAGCGAAGCGACGGCCAATGCCGCGGTCGGTGCATAGCGGATGCGCACCCGATCGATCAACGGCACGAAGCGGTCGTCGATCTTCACGGTCAGCGCTTCGAAGGGGAGATACCAAAGCAGCCCGTCGGGCACAATGATCAGTTCCTCGAACGGCTGCGTGAAGTCCGCTCTCGAACCTTTCATCAGCCCCTCGAGCAACTGATGGGCGGCCGATTGCCACGCGGGATCGGCCAAATCCTTAACGGGAACTTCGTTGTTGGCGGCGAACAGCCCCCATTGCCGCAGCAGCCCTTGGGTTTGCCGGGCGACGGTCGGCGGCGATGCCACGCTCCAATAGCTGTACTTCTCGTTGTTCAACAGAAAGCCGTAGGTTTGGCGGCTCGTGGCGAAAAACACCAGCAGCGCGTGGCCCGGCGGCAACGCCTTCTGAATGGCCTGCGTTTCCATCAGCGGCGGGAAGACCAAACCGGCCGGCTCGCGCCGCACCGCCATCTCGCGCAGTGCGGCCTCTTGCTGCACGCTGATGGCGGCCAACCGCTGCCAAGCAGCCGATTGTTCGCGGGCCAAATCGGCATCGGCCGGCGCCAGCGGCTGCTGCGCCAACGCCCGGCGCAGCTCGCCGGCCGTCTTCGAAAGCTGGGCATAGGCCGGGTAGCGGGCCAGCAAATCTTGGCGATGCAGCCGCGAGGCGGCATCGATCTGTTCGATCGGCGCTTCGAGCACCCAACGGAGCGATAGGAGCCGTCCGCCCATCGGCAACGCGCTGAAAAAGCGGTGCCGCCGCGCGCGGTCGGCGATTTGCAGAGCTGTTTCGAACTCTTTGCGGTCTAGGGCGATTTCGAACCAGCGTTCGTAGGGGCCGGGGTGCGGGGTGGTCAGCACGGCCAGCGCTTCCACGGGATCCGACTGCCAATCGCTCGGCTGCGGATCGCGGAGCACCTCGCCGTACATCTCCATCGCCACCCGCGGCGTTACGTTGCGGCTGCCGCAGAGCACGTCGGCCAGCTTGATGTGATACAACCAATACCCGCCCTGCTGCATGAAGGTCAGCACGGTGCGCAGCGCGGCGTCGCCCTCGGCGGTGCGCCCTTGCTGGTAGCTGATCAGCGCGCCGAGATAGCCGGCGCGGGCGCCGATGCGGCCTTGGCCCATCAGCCGCCGACCGACTACCTGCTGCGCCTCGGCGAGCAATTCGCGGGCCTGCGCCGGCTGCCCTTGAAACGCGGCGATCTCGCATGCCGACAAAAGCAACGATGCCCGCAACTGCCGCAGGTTCTTCACCTTGGCCCACTGGGCGGCCGCGGCCAGCGGCGCCAAAACGCCGGGACGATTGGCCAATTGATGCACCAGCGCCGTGTAGCGGAACGCCTCTTCCAGCGTGCCCAGGTCGTCGTAATGAAACGCCGAATAGGTCGATTCTTCAAAATACTTGGCCGCCGTCGGATAGTCGCCGTTGGCCAAGGCCAGCCGGCCCAGCTCCAGCAGCGCCACGCAGGTGAGCGGATGGTCGTACTCGCCGCCGGCCACCAGCGACTGCTTCAAGGCGTTGATCCCCTGGGCCTCTTTGCCCGCCGCCACCAGCGCCAAGCCCAACTGAAGGTTGATCCACGCCTCGGACCAGTGATTGGGCGGGCCCGGCCGCCGCAGCAGCGCGTTGGCCACCTCCTGTGTCAGCGGATCGTAGGAGCAGGTGGGGCCGAGAATCTTCGCCCGACGCCGCATGGCCAACGCCGTGCAACGGACGATCTCTTGCACGTTCACCGGATAAAGCGTGGCCGGTTGCACCGGGCCGCCGCGCTTGATCTGCGCGTTGATGTCGATCTGTCCTTGGGCAATCAAGGTCGTCGTCGGGTAGTGGCCCAGCCGCGCCGTCCGCGAGCTGGCGCCCCACGGCACGGGCCGCACGGTGGTCATCGGGCGAATGGTCGGAGCGAATTGGACGCGAATCATCCAGTCGTAATAGGCCACGTAAAGCCGCAGCGCCGCCGTGTAGTGGCTCAGCGCCTCGTCGAGTCGGCCCATCTCGTGATAACACTCGCCGACCATCGTCTCGTAACAGATCGAGTCGATCCAGCGGGCCTGCGAGGTCTTGATCGCCCCGCGCAACTGATCTTCGAACAGCTTCAGCGCGTCGCGATACTCGCCGTCGAAGAAATTCGGGAAGATGCCGAAGTACTCCGGCGACGGCGCGCCGCGGTTGCCCACCTGAGCTGCCGCCGGCACAGAGCAACTCAGGGCGAACGTCGCCGCGAGAACAACGGCCTGCACGACGAATCGAACGGCCCATGCCGCGCAACGCCGGGCCACCGCCGCGCGCGGCCCGCACGCCGCCGGCGAGCAATGCTTCGCAGCCGATGAACGCGCGGCGACGGGCAATCGCATCGCCGTCGGCACAGGCGTCGGCGAAAAACGGCCGCGATCGAAGGAATCGGAACGCATCGGCTGGGCCTCCTCCTGGCGCGGCGGGCGCACCGCTATCACCAATTCCTCGCAGAAAGTGCGATTGGCCTCAGTCTCCCCTCGCGGTGAAGCAAGGCGGTCCTCGAGGTCAAGCGGGCGATATTCCCGGGTGAACCGCATTTTCGTTCCACGCAGCGCCGAGGAAATGCCCCAACTCCCCGAATCGCCCGGCACCCCATCGTTCCATTCTAAGCGAAACCGCGGCAAAGCGAAAACAGTGGCACCCATCGGCACCCATCGGCCGGCCGGGCTTGGCCGGTTCTTCAAAGATAACGCACTGCGGCGAGCAAGGATTCGCATTGTCAGTAAAGTTTCAGCCCGGCGGTGGCCGATAACGATGCTGACGTTTGTAGCGATTGTAGCGGCTGTAATGCCGAAGTGTGGATGGACGGTCGAAATCGGTCTGCCCGATCGCACAAGCGACGGCAGACAACAAGCTTGGCCGGGCGACGACGGCGAGGAATGATCCTTGCCTGTGGTCTGGCACGGGTTTGTTTGGGTAGTTTGGAAAAACCTGCGAAGACGAGGCTTGTGATGAAGATCACCTCGCGTCGGACGCTATGGGGTTTGGTGCTCTTGGCTTCGGTGTGCCTGAGCAGCTTGGGCACGTTGGGCTGCCAAGTGGATGTCGGCGGACAAACGCTGCCCAGCCCCTATTATTTGACCGATGATGTGCAATACTTCCCGCGCGGCCCCGAGTTCAAGCTCTCCAACGAGGCCGCCGCGATGAAGGCCTACAACGAACAGGTTGCGCGGCAGCAACAACAGCAGGCAAGATAGTCGCCGCTTCGGGGGGGACGGCGCCCGAAGTTGCTGACATCCGCTGCCGCATCGGCCTGAGAAAGGCCGCGGGGCGGGCGTCGGCGATTTCGGCTTTCTTGAAGGAGCTTCCGTCGAACCGAGTTCGCAATCGCCCGCGGCAATGCCGACACTGCCGTCGCTGTCGGCAGGCCGTTCAACCATTGCCCTTGTGAAGTTCAGAGGGATCGGGAGTCGAGTTTCGGCAAGACGGTGTTCGACCATGCTGATCGCGCAAGTAGCTCCCGACGTGCCGCATTGGATTCACCTGGGGCTGGTCTGGATCGGCTTCGGCGCGGTGGTCGGATGGATCGCCCGGGCCGTCCTTCCGCTGAAACACCCCAGCGGCTCGGCCGGCACGATCATCGTCGGCATGATCGGCAGCACCTTGGGTTTGTTGGGCTACTCGATCTTCTATCCGGCGGGTCGCGACCATCCCCTCAGCATCGGCGGCTTCGCGGCCTCGGTGGTCGCTTGTTGGCTGGTTCTTCTGCTTTACCAGCCTTGGGTGGCTTGGCAAACACGAAGGGCCGCAACGGCCGCCGAACGGCAGTCCGCCGCGGAAAGCGATGCCTCGGCGCCGCAAGCCGTCGCCGAAAGGCCGCTGGTGGTTCGATCCCCCGTCTCTGCCGAAAGAGAACGGGCCATCTGAAGGCGCTCCGCGCGGTCGAACACGCGCCGGCTTCTCTGCGGGAACGACTCGTTTCGGCCCGCGAAATATCGAAATAGCCTTCCTTCGATCAACATCGAAAGCCTTGTCCCTTCGATCAACGCCGGCTGCCTTGCTTTTTTCAGAGGCGACGAACGCCCGGTTGCCCGCGCGCATAGCGCGAAATCGGCACGACAGAGCGGCCTTACGTCGTCGGTGTCGATTGCCGGTCCGAAAGAGCTTGCGCAACTGTCGGCCCTGCCGCCGGACAGGGCGTGTTTCGCCCGGCACAGCCGTTCTATTTTGGCGGGGCGTTGCCGCGCAATTGCGTTGTGCCGGGCGGGTTCAGGCTATCTTCGGTAGCGAAAGGACGGTTTGCTCCCGTCGTGTCGCTCGAGGCGAAATCCTTTGCTGTCGGCGGTTGCCCAAGCCGATAGCCCGAATGGAGACACGGTTGAAGCAATGGTTGCCGAGGCGGGGGACTCGGCCGCCCAGCGGCGGACCGGAGAAAGGATGGGCGAATGAAGAAGGACACATTTCGCGTGGTGACGCGCGGTGCGGACGGCCAGATTCGCATCCGCGACTACGACTCGGCCGAGGCGCTGCTGAAGCGCCACGTCCAAGTGGGGATTGACGATTGCAGCACCGATTTGGATCTTCGCGGTCTGCCTGTCTTTCGCGGGCTGATCGGACCGATCCCCGAGGGAAAAAACATCATTCGTTACGAGTCGCCGGAGGTCTTCGAAACGTTGACGAAGGATTGGAGCGCGCCGAGAACCTCTCGCCGGTCGCGCGGCAAAGCTCGCAAGGCGGAGGAACAATCGCCTGGGGGCTGAGTCGGCGGCGCCGGATGAAGTGCGGCGGCGATAGCGGTTCCTGCCGCGTCTATCGCCGGCCGCTTCGGAGCACCTTCGCAGGCGATGCTCCGAACCCCCTTCGACGGCGACGCACCACCCCAACCGCCCGACGGCCCCGCGCTCGGAAGAGCAACGGCCCGACCCGCCGGCAGCCTGACGCCGGAACGAACGGCTCCGCTCGGCGACAACCGAAGAAGGACTCCCGCTCGTTTCGATCCAGGGAAACCGCCAAAGGCGGGAAATCGGCCGCCGGGCGAAACGCACCGGTTGACCCTCGAAACACAACGAGAGCGTCGCCTTGACGGCGATTCCAAAAACTCAGACCGCCGTCAGTCGCCGGGAACGACTCGCCCCCGAGGGACAACACGAGAGGTTCGTTCAACGCAGTCCGGGCGATGCGAATCGCATCGGCCTTCCATCCCCCTAACCGCCTTTACGCGGTACCGGTTGGATCGGTCGTTCGGTTCGCACCGCCCGACCGCTTTTTCTTGCCCAAATCACTCCGCATTCTCGCAAGCAGTCTTCGCTTGCCGCTAGGGTCTTTGCGCGCCGGCAGGCCCGGCTTGTTCAACGGGCTGTTCGGCCGCCCTTTCAGGGCTTGGTTGGGTGCGGTGCGTTGAATCTTTGTTGAATGCGGCCACTTTGGTCCGCAGGCCGATGGCCTGGGCTACGTTAGGATGCCCCTTTGGGACGAGGGAGGCAATAGAATTCCCGCTCAATTCCCGCGGAGATCGTCGCCGAAGAAGAGCACTCCCCGCAGTCGCGGGGTCGCTGGCGAAGCATTCCCGAGGCCGTCAGTGCCCGGGAGAGGATTTGAACCTCCAAGACCTTGCGGTCACATGGTCCTGAGCCATGCGCGTCTGCCAATTCCGCCACCCGGGCCGATTTCCCTTTTCTACTCACCCGCCCAACCGAATGCAAGGGGGGCAAGTTGGGCGAATATGCGCGGGTCAGAGGAACCGGCATCGTTTCGATTCACCGGGGTTGGCGAGTAAGCGTTTTCAGACTACGCCTCGACCACGTCGCGAAGCCGCGCAACATCCCCGCCCGGCCCAACGGATTGCCCTTTTTCGAGATGTCCGATTCGGGAAACCGGGTTGCGAAAAAACCCGCTCCAACGGAATACCGCACATTCTGGATGCCGCAGCGGAACACGAGCAGCCCCAAGAGAGTGCGACTTTCGACGGGAACCGAAGCAGGCGGGACTGAACGGACAAGGCAATTCACCCGATCCGACCCTTTTGATCGCTTACCCGGATCTTTCCGTCCGACGATCCGTCCCTCTGCTTGCGTTGGTCGGAGCGTTGCCGATGATTGTTCTCCCGGAAAAAACTCCAGCGACCGACAGTAACGGGTTTTCCGCCGGGGGCGGCTAGGGTTTTGCCGCGGGCGCGGGCGGCTTCGGCGCATCGGTCGCCGGCGGGGCGTATTCGAGCACTTGGCCGTCGGCCAGCAGCCGGGCGCGAAGCGAGTCGTAGTTCACCTCTTGCACGGGCTTGCCGCCCTCGATCGCCATCACGGCCACCGTGGCCGCCGATTGACCCAAAATCATGAACACCGGCTCCATCCGGATCGACCCGTAGGCCACGTGCGAACTGCTCGCGCACACCGGCACCAGCAGGTTTTCGCATTGCTCTTGCTTGGGCGTCAGCGCGCCGTAGGCAATCGCATAGGGCTTGAGCGCGACGCCGATGTCGCCCTCGTTCTGCACCGTGCCCTCGGGCGTTACATAACGCTGCACGTTGTGCGAGTCGATCGTGTACGAGCCCATCCCCACCGATTCGGGCGTGGGCCGCCGTTTGAGCAGTTCGTTCTCGGTCATCACAAAGCGGCCGATCATCCGCCGCGCCTCGCGAATGTAGAGCTGGTGCGGCCAGTGGCCGTTGTCGAGGAATTCGTCTTTGGCCAACCCCCATTGGCCCACCGCGCTGCGCACGTCTTCCGGCACGCGCGGATCGTTGGCCATGAAGTAGAGCAACCCTTTCTGGTACTGTTCGTGCTCGGCGATGATCTCGCGGCGCCGCTCGTAGGAGGCCTTCGGGTAGTCGTAGTTGCAGCCGATGTTGTCGAAGCTGAACGGGCCGTGGTTGTTCGTGTCGGTCTTCGCGTTGGGGATCGGATCGTACTTGACGAACAGCTCGCGCCAGCCGGTGGCGAACACGCGGAGCAACAACTCGTACTGCTTCGGGTCGTAGCCTTCCGGCTTGGCGAAGGGCACGCGGTTCTCCGGATGCTTGGTCAAACACATGCGGAAGCAGTAGGCCTGCACGCGATGATCGCCTTGGCCCTTTTCGCCAGGCGGCTCCGGGCTGATCCGCGGCAGCAGCCCGCTCGTCGGATCGCCGGGAACGACGTAGGGGTCCACCGGCTTCTTGAAGTAGTGGGCATGATGAAAGACGCCGGTTTGCACGCCGGCCCACTGCTCGCCGTACACGTCGCGTCCTTCGCGGCCCACATGATAATCGACGCCGGCGGCCGCCATCAGATCGCCTTCATACGTGGCGTCGAGAAACACGCGCCCGCGAAACACCCGTCCGTCGATCGTCGAAATCGACACGATGCGGCGGCCCTCTTTTTTCACTCCGTTTTCCCGATCGAGCCAAGCGTCGCGGACGACGGGGATGCCGTATTCGGCGATCCACTCGTCGAAGACCTTCTCGGCCACATGCGGCTCGAAGACCCACATGGTGCGCCATTGCCCGTCGATCGCCGGAGTACCCTGCCCCTTGTTGCCGAACGACTCGCGGGTTTGCCAGCGCCAGGCCTCGGGCCGCTGATAGTGTTTCCACACTCGATGGTAGAACTCGCGGCTCAGCCCCCCGATGACCGCCTTGTTGCCGGTATCGGTGAATCCCAGCCCGCCGCTGGAAAGCCCGCCGAGATGCTTGTCGGGGCTGACGACCACAACCGTTTTTCCCATCTTGGCCGTTTGCACCGCGGCAGTGACGGCCGCGCTGGTGCCGCCGTAGATCACCACGTCGTAGTTGGCCCCCACCCGTGCGCCCGAATCGTCCGGCACGCTTTCGGCAGCCGACGCCCCGCCGACCGCCGTTGCCGCAACCGCCAGAATCGCGCCCAACGGGCATAGTCCCCGAAAAACCTGGGAAAACATGTCGCATTTCTCCGAATTGCTGAAGATTTCGTGTTTTGCCTATTCTGCCGATTGTAAGGCTATTGTGCTTAAGTTTACCCGTGTCGGCAACCGATAACGGCGCGCTGGGGCACAAATTCGACCGTTTTTCCTTGATCGGGCGGTATGGCGCACGGCAGCCGCCGCTCGACTGGCGGTTGAAGGAACCGACAGCCGTGCCCGAAAGCAAATCGTGCCCGAAATCAAACCACGTCCGACATTAACACCAGTACCATGACCGCGTGGGCCGCGTGGA
>Ga0308414_1002521_pt1 | contig 11918 bp, 8 predicted proteins | sample HotsprSampleOS50_FD_205667 | JGI IMG/M metagenome (GOLD analysis project Ga0308414, IMG submission 205667) | Hot spring phototrophic mat microbial communities from Octopus Spring, Yellowstone National Park, Wyoming, United States - 20090730_OS50 ... | reverse complement strand
CCTCGTCGACGCCCACTGCCGGACGACATTGTCCGACGTCTATGCCGTCGGGGACTGTGCGGCCCACCCGAATGTCTTTGCCGGCGGCGGCATCGTACGGCTGGAATCCGTCCAGAACGCCGTCGATATGGCCAAGGCTGCGGCCGCCCATCTGGTCGGGGGCGATGCGGCGCCGCCCTACCGCGCCTGCCCGTGGTTCTGGTCGAACCAGTACGACCTCCGGCTCCAGACGGTCGGCCTGTCCCAGGGAGCGGACCGGCGCGTGGTGCGCGGCGATCCGGCTGCCCGCTCCTGGTCCCTCGCCTATTTGCGGGCTGGCGCCCTGGTCGCGCTCGACTGCATCAACGCCCCGCGTGACTATGTGCAGGGCCGCCACCTCGTCGAGCGGGCCGCAGCCGTCGACCCGGCAAGGCTCGCCGATCCGGCTGTGCCGCTGAAGGAGCTCCTATGACGCATCCCTTGACCGAACGGCTGCTCTCGCGCCTGCGCCTGCCGGTGATCGGCGCGCCGCTGTTCATCATCTCCAACCCCGACCTCGTCCTCGCCCAGTGCCGGGCGGGGGTCATCGGCTCCTTCCCCTCGCTCAACGCGCGGCCCCTGCCGCAGTTCGAGGAGTGGCTCGAGCGCCTGTCGGCCGAGCTCGGCGAGGCCGATGCGCCCTATGCCGTCAACCTCATCGTCCACAAGTCGAACGACCGGCTGGCGGATGACCTTGCGCTCTGCGTGAAATACCGCGTGCCCGTCATCATCACCTCGCTCGGCGCGCGCGAGGACGTCAACGAGGCGATCCACGCCTACGGCGGGATCGTGCTCCACGACGTCATCAACAACCGCTTCGCGCATAAGGCGATCGAGAAGGGCGCAGACGGTCTGATCGCAGTCGCGGCGGGTGCGGGCGGCCATGCGGGCACCACCTCGCCCTTCGCGCTGGTACAGGAAATCCGCGAATGGTTCGACGGCCCGCTCGCCCTCTCCGGCGCGATCGCAACCGGCCAGGCCGTGCTCGCCGCCCAGGCGATGGGGGCGGATTTCGCCTACATCGGCTCGCCCTTCATCGCGACGGTCGAAGCCCGTGCCGACCAGCGCTATAAGGAAATGATCGTCGCCTGCACCTCAGCCGACATCGTCTATTCGGATCTCTTCACCGGCGTCTCGGGGAACTACCTCAAGCCCTCGATCGCTGCAGCTGGCCTCGACCCGGACAATCTTCCGAAGGGGGACTATTCCACGATGAACTTCGGAAGCGGCGGCAACACCGAGAAGAAGGCCTGGCGCGACATCTGGGGCTGCGGGCAGGGGATCGCCGCCGTCAAGGCGATCGTGCCGGCAGCCGACTATGTGGCGCGGCTCGACCGGGAATATCGGGCTTCGCTCGCCCGCTTCCGGGCCCAACCGCAGGCGGTCGCGGCCGAATAGCTGCCCGCAGGCGCGACGGGACCGGCCGGGCGGCGGGCGGGGCGGGACGCGCCCCGGAGGTGTGGCGGCCCGGCGTCGGAAGCGCCGCCCGCGGGATGCGCCGGGCCAAAGTGCCGGCCGCATGAGCGGCGGCAGGGCGGCCGCCCGGGCGGTCGCGCCGGCCTGCCGCTGTTCCTCGGGAATTCAGCAGTGCAACGAGGGGAAGCCGAACCGCCCCCACCCGCGCTGGCGATTGCGATGGCGGAAGGCGCACCGGGGGAGTCGGCACGCCCCCCGCGGCCTTGGCCACGCCGCCCGGGGCGCAAGGCCCGCGCTGCGCGACCTCCCCGCGTCCCGGGGCCTGTGCCGCGCGCCGACCGCACCCGGCCGCCGGTCGGGCGCACGCGGGCGCGCCGCCCCGGATCCACGGGCGGCGGGTCGCTCCGCCCCTTGACCCCCCGGACCCCGCGCTCCATAGGGCATATGAGGAGGTCTGCATGTTTCACCTGAAAGCCCTTGCGGTTACCCTCGGCCTCGGCCTTGCGAGCCAGTGCTGCATCACCTGCGCGGCGTGCCTTCCCCCCGCTGCGGCGATCTTCGGCCTCGCCTGAGGCGCGGCTTGCCGCCCCGCGGCCGGGCCCGCATAAGGGGCGCGTGACTGCCCCGCTCTACAACGCCCGGATCCTTCGGCTCGCCGCCTCGATCCCCCACCACCGGCTCCTTGATGCGCCGCAGGCGCGCGTGCGCCGCGTGTCCCCCGTCTGCGGCAGCCGGGTCACGGCCGACGTCGTCCTCGACGACGGGCGGGTCGCCCTGTTCGGCCAGGAGGTGCGCGCCTGCGCGCTCGGCCAGGCTGCCGCGGCGATCCTCGGGGCCGGAATAACCGGCCGCAGTGCCGGCGAGCTGCGCTGTGCGCATTCGGCCCTGTCAGCGTGGCTGCGCTCGGACGAGCCGTTGCCGGACCTGCTGGCGGAGACCTTCCCCGACCTCGAGGTGTTCGCGCCGGCCCGGGCCCACCCCGCCCGCCATGCCTCGATCCTCCTTGCGTTCGACGCGGCCGCCTCCGCTGCCGAGACGGCGAGTGCCGGCGCGGCGGAGCCGGGCGGTCCCTGAGCCGCCGCGGCCCCGGGGAGGGGCGGGGCGGTCGCGTCCGCGCGCGCCGGCACCGCGCCGGGCCGCCGGGGGTCGCGCCGCCTGTCCGGCCGGGGGGCGAGCGTGAGGCGGCATCCGGACGACCGGAGGCAGGAAGCAGGACGGGCCGGGGCGGTTGCGCGGCTTGCCGCCCCTCTCCTCTCTCAGGTGCGGGCCTTCGGCGGGGTGCTGCTCGGCGCCGGCCAGAACCTTCTTCCCATCCTTCTCGTCGTCGGTGCCTTCCAGCTGTTCGTCGTCGGCCCCCTGCCCGTCGACCTGCCGAGCCTTGCCGTCGGCATGGGGCTCGTCCTCGTGGGCGTCGGCTTCTTCCTTCAGGGCCTCGAGATGAGCATCTTCCCGCTCGGCAAAAGCGCGGCCAACGACCTGGCCGGGCGGGGCTCGCTGCCGCTCCTCCTCCTCTTCGGCTTCCTGGTCGGCTTCGGGGCCGTCGTTGCCGAGCCGGCGCTGATTGCGGTTGCCATGCAGGCGGAGCTGCTGAGCGGCGGGCGGGTCGACGCGTTCGTCCTTCGCGTCCTGATCGCCCTTTCGGTCGGGGCGGTAACGGCGCTCGGCATCCTGCGCACGCTGACCGGCCATCCGCTGCACTGGTATCTCGTCCCGGGCTATCTCGTCGTCGTCGGGGTCACCTGGTTCGCTCCGCCCGAAATCGTCGGCCTTGCCTATGACGCCGGCGGGGTCACGACCAACATCGTGACCGTGCCGCTCATCGCGGCCATCGGCATCGGGCTTGCGAACTCGCTGGCCGGACGGTCGGTGCTGCTCCACGGCTTCGGCCTGGTCGCACTCGCCGTGATGGTGCCGATGGCGGTGGTGCAGCTCTACGGGCTCCTCGTCTTCGAGAGCGGCGGACCGGGCCCGGAAGCGCCCGACCTTGCCGCTTTCGCGGGCGCCTGGCCGCAGCCGGCGGAGGACCGGCCCGGGTTCGGGGACCTGGTTCGGGACCTTCTGACGACCGTCCGCAACGTCGCGCCGGTCATCCTCGTCATCCTCGTCTTCCAGCGATGGATCGTCGGCCGCGCCGTTCCGAACCTGCCGCGGGTCGCCGCCGGCCTCGCGCTTGCGATCATCGGCCTCTGGGCTTTCGTGGAAGGGCTGAAACTGGGGCTGTTTCCGCTTGGCTTCGGCCTTGCCCGGGCACTCGTCGGCCTTGAGGACTGGGCGGTCCTCTATCTTTTCGCCTTTGCGATCGGGGTGGCAACAACGCTTGCCGAGCCCGCGCTCATGGCGGTCGCGCGCGAGGCGGCCGAGGTCTCTGACACGCGGATCAGCGCCCCGATCGTCCGCTGGCTGGTCGCCATCGGCGTCGGGACCGGGCTTGCAGTGGGCGCGCACCGGATCGTGAGCGGGGAGTCGCTCCACCTCACCATCATCGCCGGCTATCTCCTGCTGCTGCTTCTCACGCTTGCGGCTCCAAGGCACATCGTGCCGCTCGCCTTCGATCTCGGCGGCGTGACCACGTCCGAGGTCACCGTGCCGCTGGTGACGGCGCTCGGCATCGGGCTTGCGGCCAGCATCGCCGGGCGCGACCCGCTCGTGGACGGCTTCGGGCTCATCGCCTTCGCCTCGCTGTTCGCAGTGGCGCCTGTCCTCGTCTATGGGACGGCGATCGCGGCGCACGCCCGATGGTCGGAACGGCGCGCAGCGCGCGGGGAGGCAGGCTGATGGACTTCTCATTGGTGGTAGGCATCTTCTCCGAGCACATCGAGGAGAAGGTGCTGGAGACCGCGCGTAGCGTTGGCGCGCACGGGGTCACCATTCTCCCCGCCAAGGGGATTGGCACGCGCGACCGCAAGACCTTCTTCGGCCTCACCTACGAGGGCCGGCAGCTGGTCTTCCTGTTCATCGTCGAACGCTCCCTCGCCCGCAAGCTCGTCGGCGCGTTCACCCGCATCCTCGACCTCGACCAATATTCGAAGGGGCTGGTGTTCACGACCCGGGTCGAGGATGTGACCGGCCTGGACGACGCGCAGCGCCGCCGCTTCGCCGAGCTGATCGGTGCAGACTCCGACAAGGGCGAGGGTGCCTGAGGACAGAGGGGCCCGGCGCGCCCGCCGGATGGGCGACCGTCCGCCCGCCGGCGTTCAGGCCGCCCTGCAACGGCCGGGACGCCCGCCCCCCGCCCCGCCGCCGGGCCCCGCGGTTCGGACCCTCCGCGCGGGAAGCCCGGCCACGTCGGACCATCCGCCCGCCGAGGCGGGGCAGGACAGCGCAGGCGGGAGACCCGGCCCCGACCGCCTGTGCCGCGCACGCCGGCCGCGCCAGCCTTGCCACGCACGAGGGACGGGTCCTTCGTCGGTATCGCCCCCGGCGGGGTGATGCGGCGGATGAGATCGAGGCGGACGGTCTCGAAGCTGCGCACGACGGTCGAGGCCAGAGCCGTTCCCAGCGGACGGTCGGCCGCAGCCGGGCGGCGGCTCCCCGCGCCCAGTCGATGAGGAGCGCCTCGCCCAGGCGCGTGTAGGCCTCGGCGGTTGCAGCGCGTCCCCCGCGCCGCCGTCCCGCGGGCCGCGCCGGACGAGCTCAGCCGCGCGCGGGGCCGCCCTCGCCGGCAAGATCGTCGGGCGGGGCCTCGAACATCTCCTCGGGGGCAAGCGCGGCCTCGGCCTGGGCGCCCCGGGCCTCGGCGGCCTCGGCGGCCACCACGTCCACCCCCTGCTCCTGGAGTTCGGCCTCGGCCGGCGAACGCGCGACATTGACCCGGACCGTCACCGAGACCTCGGGATGGAGGCTCAGGCGGACCGGATGGATGCCGAGCTGCTTGATCGGCCGGTCGAGCACCACGGCCGATTTCGCCACCTTGTGCCCAGCGCTTGAGAGCGCCTCGGCGATGTCGCGCGCCGAGACCGAACCATAGAGCGCGCCGGTGTTCGACGCCTGGCGGATGAGGACGACCGAGAGGCCGTCGATCGCCTGCCCGGCGGCCTCCGCCGCAGCCCGGCGGGCGGCGTTTTCCGCCTCGATCCGCTCGCGTTCGGCGGCGAACCGCGCCTTGTTCGCCTCGGTTGCGCGCAGCGCCTTGCCGCGCGGCAGGAGATAGTTGCGGGCATAGCCGGGCTTCACCTCGACGATGTCGCCGATGCGCCCCAGCTTCTCCACCCGCTCGAGAAGGATCACCTGCACGCCCGTCTCCTCAGACCACGACATAGGGCAGCAGGGCGAGCTGCCGGGCGCGCTTGATGGCAATGGAAAGCTCGCGCTGCTTCTTGGCCGAGACGGCGGTGATCCGGGCGGGCACGATCTTGCCACGCTCGGAGACGAAGCCCTGGAGCAGCTTCAGGTCCTTGTAGTCGATCGCCGGCGCGTTCGGCCCGGAGAAGGGGCAGGACTTGCGGCGGCGGAAGAAGGGGCGCGCCATCAATAGCCTCCCTCGTCACGGCCGCTGCGGCGCCGGTCCTTTTCGGCGCGGCGCAGCATGGGGGACGGCTCGTCCGACAGCCGCTCAACCCGCACGGTCAGCCAGCGGATGACATCGTCGGAAATCGCCGCCTGCCGCTCGAGCTCGCGGATGGCCTCCGCGGGGGCCTCGATGTTGAGCAGCACATAGTGGGCCTTCCGGTTCTTGTCGATCCGGTATGCGAGATTGCGCAGGCCCCAGTATTCGGTGCCCTTGACCCGGCCCCCGTGATCGGCGACCAGGCGCGACATCGCCTCGGTCAGCCCCTCGACCTGCGCCGGGGCCAGGTCCGGCCGGGCGAGATACACATGCTCGTAGAACGGCATCCCTGTCCTTCCTGCCGATTGCTGCCGCGGACGGGGCGACCGCCCCGGCCGGCGCCACAACCGGCGCCGGTCCGCAGCCCTCCGGCTTTCTTCCAGGGCCGCAGGCGCTAGCGGAAGGCACAGCCGGTGGCAAGGTCCGGCGCCCCGGCCCGGCGCCTGCGGGCCCGGCCTCAGGCGGCGAGCGCGTGGCGCGCAAGGCCGGCCAAATGGGCGAGCATGGCCAGCGTCGGCGGTCCGGAGCTCCGCCCCTGCCGCATGGCGGCCAGGAGCGCCTGCGCCTCCCGCTCGTGCGCGGCAAGCCAGGTCTCCACCGCCGCAAGCGGGTCGCCCCCCGCGGGGGTGATGCGGCGGATGAGCTCGAGGCGGACGGTCTCGAAGCTGCGCACCACGGTCGAGGCCAGGAGCCGTTCCCAGCTGTCGGTCGGCTGCAGCTGGGCGGCGGCTCCCCGCGCCCAGTCGATGAGGAGCGCCTCGCCCAGGCGCGTATAGGCCTCGGCGGTCGCTGCCTCCTCAAGCCCGAGGTCGCTTGCAAGCGCCGCCACGCCGACGGCCCCGGCCATGGCATGGAGGGTCACGATCCGCCCGACGAGCCGATGCGGCACGCCGGCCTCGAGCAGCCGCCTGCGGATGCGCTCGAGCTGCGCGCGCGGCTCGGGCCGCAGCAGCCGGTCGAGCCGCGCCTCGATGCGCCGCAGGCCGTCGCCGATGCGGCCGATGAGGCGGCTCGGCGCGTCGACCCCGGTCCGCCGCATGAGGTCGGCGATGAGCGGCCGGGCGGCTGCGACCGCCTCGACCTGGAGATCGAGCCGCTGGCGCTCGGGCAGACCGGAGCCGGCGATCTCCGCCCAGAGCCCGGGCAGGTCGAAGAGGTGGCGGGCGGCCAGGAATGCGGCGGCGACGCGATCGAGCGGCGCGGCGAGCTCGGCGGCAAGGCCGTGGGCGAGCGTCAGCCCGCCCTCGTTCACGAGCGCATTGGCGATCCGCGTGGCGATGATCTCGCGGCGCAGCCGGTGGGCGCGGATCTCCTCAGCAAAGCGCGCGCGCATGCCCTCGGGGAAGGCCCCGAACAGCTCCTCCTCGAGGAGCGGGTCGGCCAGCACCACGCTGTCCACGAGCGCTGCCTTGAGGTCGATCTTGGCGTAGGCGAGAAGGACGGAAAGTTCCGGGCGGGTGAGGCCCTGGCCGGCCAGCCGGCGCGAGGCGACCTCGCGGGCATCCGGCAGGGTCTCGACCAGGCGGTCGAGGAGCCCTCCGGCCTCCAGCACTTCCATCAGCCGGATCTGGCCGGAGAGTTCGGCCGGCCCGCGCGCCTCGGCGACCGAGAGCGCGAGCGTCTGCGCCCGGTTGTTGGCGAGGACAAGGGCGGCGACTTCGCCGGTCATCGCGCGAAGGAGGGCGTTGCGCTCGTCCCGGCCGAGGCGCCCGGCGCGCTCGGCGGCGCCCAGCGCGATCTTCATGTTCACCTCGACGTCGGAGGTGTTGACGCCGGCCGAATTGTCGATGAAGTCGGTGTTGATCCGCCCGCCGGCGGCGGCAAAGGCGATTCGCCCGCGCTGGGTGACGGCAAGGTTCGCGCCCTCGCCGATGACGCGGGCGCGCACGTCCTCCGCGTTCACCCGGTGGGCGTCGTTGGCGCGGTCGCCCACCTCGGCGTGGGACTCGCGCGCGGCCTTCACGAAGGTGCCGATGCCGCCGAACCACAGGAGATCGACGGGCGCCCGGAGGATGGCGGCGATGAGCTCGGAGGGCGCCATCTCCTCGGCCTCGACGGCAAGGAGCGCGCGGACCTCGGGCGAAAGCGGGATCGTCTTCTGCGTGCGCGGGAACACGCCCCCGCCGGGCGAGAGCGCAGCCGGGTCATAGTCCGCCCAGCTCGAGCGCGGCAGGCGGAAGAGCCTGAGGCGCTCGGCGTGGGCGCGCGCCGGGTCGGGCGCCGGGTCGAGGAAGATGTGCCGGTGGTCGAAGGCGGCGACCAGCCGGATCGCCTTCGAGAGCAGCATGCCGTTGCCGAAGACGTCGCCCGACATGTCGCCGACGCCTGCGACCGTCACCGGATCGGATGCGACGTCGATGCCGAGTTCGGCGAAATGCCGTTCGACGCAGACCCAGGCGCCGCGGGCGGTGATTCCCATGGCCTTGTGGTCGTAGCCGGCTGAGCCGCCGCTTGCGAAGGCATCGCCCAGCCAGAAGCCGCGCTCCTCGGCGATGGCGTTAGCGAGATCCGAGAAGGTGGCCGTCCCCTTGTCGGCGGCAACGACCAGATAGGGGTCGTCCCCGTCGCGCCGGCGCACGCCCTCGGGGGGGACGACCGCGCCGTCCGGCCCGATATTGTCGGTGACCGAAAGCAGCGCGCGGATGAAGGTGCGGTAGGCCTCGGCCCCTTCGGCGAGCCAGGCGTCGCGGTCGGAGGGATCGGGCAAAAGCTTCGGATAGAAGCCGCCCTTGGCACCGGTCGGGACGATGACGGCGTTCTTGACCATCTGCGCCTTGACCAGCCCCAGCACCTCGGTCCGGAAATCGTCGCGCCGGTCGGACCAGCGCAGCCCGCCGCGGGCGATCGGCCCGCCGCGCAGGTGGATGCCCTCCACCCGGCGGGCGTGCACCCAGATCTCGCGCCAGGGAACCGGTTTCGGAAGGCCGGGGACGAGGGCGCTGTCGAGCTTGAAGGCAAGCGCCTCGAGCCCGGCCGGCGCGAAGGCGTTGGTGCGCAGGACCGCGCGCACGACGCCGCCGAACAGCCGCAGGATGCGGTCGTCGTCGATGCCGCCGATGGCATCGAGCGCCGCCTCGAACCCGGCAGCGGCCGCCTCGGCCTCCGCCTCGTCGGCCTCCGGGTCGAGCCGCGCGCGGAAGAGCCGGATGAGGGCGCGCGTTGCTGCCGCGTTGCGTTTCAGCGCATCGACCGCGGTCTGAACGCCGTAGGACGCGCCGGTCTGGCGGAGATAGCGGAAGATGGCGCGCAGCCAGTTCGCCTCGCGCGCGGACAGCCCGACCGTCGGGATGAGCGCGTTGAAGAGGTCATTCTCCTGCGCGCCGGACAGGACTGCAACCAGCGCCGGCTCGACCCGGGCGACGAAGGCTGCGAAGTCCCCCGGCGGGGCCGGAAGCTCGAGCCGGAAGTCGTGGATCCAGCCGATGCGCCCGCCGGCCAGCCCGAAGGGCGCCTCCTCGATCACCCGGAAGCCGAAATTCTCAAGCGTGGGCACCGCATCCGACAGGGCGATGATCTCGCCCAAGCGGTAGATCTTGAGACGCACGCTCGTCTCCGGGTCGCCCGCGCGGCGGAACAGGGCGACCCGCCGGTCCTCCGGGGTGGAGAGCTCGGTCAGGTGCAGGATGTCCCGGGCAGCCTCGGCCGGGCTGAACGCGCTGCGGTAGGCGAGGCTGAACGCCTTGCCGTGGGTGAGCACGAGGCGCGCCGCGCGGACCGGGCCGGCGACCTCGGCGAGGGCGGCCTCGAGCGCCTCGTGCCAGCCCCGCGTCAGGCGGGCGAGCTCCGCGTTGAGGCGCGCCTCGTCGGCCGGGTGCCGCACCGCCTCGAGCACATAATGGACGCGGGCAAGCCCCTCGGCGCGAAGCTCGACCTCGTAGCGGGCGACCCGGCCGCCGAGGACCTCGGCCAGCATGGCGGCCACCTCCTGGCGCAGCTCGGCGGCGTAGAGGTCGCGCGGCACGTAGACGATCACGGAGGCCTGGCCGGTCGCCTCGTCGACGCGGGCGAAGAGCCGCGGCCGCGGGCGGTCGAGGAGGGAGAGCAGCCCCTCGGCCATCACCTGCAGCCGGTCGGAATCGATCTGGAACAGCTCCTCGCGGGGGAAGGTCTCGATCACATGGGCGAGCGCCTTCCCGGCGTGCCCGCGCGGGTCGTAGCCGAGGCGCTCGGTCACCTCGGCCACCTTGCGGCGCACGAGCGGCACGCGGCGCGGACTCTCGGAGAGGGCGGAGGAGGTGAACAGCCCCGCGAACCGGGCAGCGCCGGTGGCCCGCCCCTCAGGATCGTAGCGGCGCACGGTCAGCACATCGAGCGGCGCCAGGCGGTGGACGGTTGCCGTCTCGACGCTTTTCGAGACGATGACCGGCCGGTCCGGCCCGAGGGCCGAGACGTCCGGGAGCGCAAGCGGCCGGCGCCGCAGGATCCCGAGTTTTCCTTCCGGCGCATCGGCGGCAAGGAAGGTGAAATTGTCGGCCGCGATCCAGTCGAGGAAGGCGATCGTCTCGGAGAGGACATGCGGGGCGACCGGGGGCGGATATTCGTTCAGGGCGCGCGCGGAGGCCCGCAGCGCCGCCAGCATCGGCTGCCAGTCCGAGACCGCGGCCCGGACATCGGCATAGGCGGACTCGAGGGTCGCCTGGAGCTCGCCGCGCAGCCGCGCCGGCGCCCGCTCCACCTCCATGACGATCACCGACTCGCGCAGCGCAGCGCCGCCGATCCCCGTGACCATGCCCGCCGGGTCGCGGGAGACCGCGAGGACCGGGTGCAGCAGACGGTGGATCTCGAGCCCCGCGGCCGTCACCGCGCCTGTGGCCGAGTCGACGAGGAAGGGCATGTCGTCCGTGACCAGGACGACGAGCATGCGGCGCTGGCCGGCGTCGCCCTCGCCGGCCCCGACATGGACCGCCGCGGTGCCGGGCGCGCGCCTCTGGAACGTCCTGAACGCGGCGGCCGCAAGCGACGCGAAGGCCGTCTCATCCAGGCCGTCCAGCTCGCCGGGCGGTGCCGAGGCGAGAAGGGCAGCGCGGAAGTCCGCCAGCACCGACTGGTCGGCGGGGCTGCCGGCCGGCGCCATGCCCGGGCCGGGCCGCCCGCTTGCCGAATGCGGCCCGGGCCCGAGGCCCGCCTCCTGTTCCATCCGCTCTCCCCATGCCTCGGCAGACGGGCGTCTCCCGCCTGCCCCGCCTCCCGGGCCGCGCGCCGGGCCCGCGCCCCCTCTGCCGGGCCCCGCCCCTCCCCGGCAAGGGGGAAGGCGCCGGCGCGGCAGCCGCCCGCTCCGTCCGATGCGTCCCGGCCGCGGGCGGCTTTCTGCGCCGCACCCGGCCCGCCGCCGGCCGGCCGACCTCCCCCCACCGAAGCTTCCCGACACCCAAAGCTTCCCGATGCGGAAGCTTCCGCAGGCCCGCCCGCCGCTCGGGACCGGCCGGTCCGCTGCCGCTCGGCGCTGGCCCGCCGGCCCGGTCCGCGCCGCCCCGGCGCGCGCGGCGGTGCGGGCCTGAGGCGTCCTCAGGCCGGCCCGGCGCGCTGCAGGGCTGCGACCGCTGCCTGAAGCTCCTCGGACAGGCGGAGAGCCTCCGCCTCGGAGAGGAGCTTCCGCCAGGAGAGGATGACGACCGCCTGGGGTCCGCAGCCCAGCCGGCCGGCGAACGGCAGGGCGATTGCGCGCAACAGGAGCGACTGGAGCCCCTCCCCGGGGCCGGGCGGCGCCTCGCCGGGCGGCTGCGGCAGGGCGAGCGCGTCCCGCTCGAAGCGGACCGGCTCGCCGAGGGCGACCGCCCGGGCTGCGAGCATGGCGAGCTGGTCGGCCGCCGGGGCCTCGGTTCGGCCGTCGGGCACGACCGTGCCGCGCAGGCACAGGCCGAGCGCCCGGACGGCCTCGCCGGCCTCGACGATGCGCGGGAGGTCGGAGTCGGGATCCGCCGGGTGGGGCGGGAAGGCG
>Ga0308414_1002520_pt1 | contig 11927 bp, 8 predicted proteins | sample HotsprSampleOS50_FD_205667 | JGI IMG/M metagenome (GOLD analysis project Ga0308414, IMG submission 205667) | Hot spring phototrophic mat microbial communities from Octopus Spring, Yellowstone National Park, Wyoming, United States - 20090730_OS50 ... | reverse complement strand
GCTGTAGCTGCCGTCTGGCTGTGACACAATCATTCTGAAGAAACAGCCAGTGGTTTCGTCGTACAGTTCCCGGAGGATACCCGCGCGTATCTCCTCGGCGGCGGTGCGGAAAAGTAGCCGCTCCTCCTCGTCCCCGAACAGATGGGCAAAGCGTGCAGCCGCTCGCAGGGCTGCATATACTGAAGCACTGGTGTAGGTGTGGATGCCCCGCCGTTCTTCCCACAGGTCATAACTGGGCAAAGGCAAACGTGTTTGCGGGTCACGATAAGTCGCCATGAAGTGCGCCGCAGGCAGTATCAGGCTCTCGTAAAGTGAGGCGATGAACTCCAGGTCATGGTAGCGCCGGTAGTGATGCCATAAAGCCCACAGCACCGAAGCTGTGCTGTCTTCCTGGAAGGGGATTTCGTGATGTTCCCCGATCACCCACGGGTGCCACGACGACCCCACCGAGCCATCGGCCGAGTATTTGTGCATCAACGCCGGACGGTCCTTGGGAAGCACTCGCGCACAGAACTCAAAAAACCGGCGCGTGGTGTCCGGGTAGCCGATGGTGTCCAGCGCGTAGGCAACGATGGCTCCGTCGCGGGGCCACATGTAGCTGTAGTGCGCCCGCGCAGTAGTCATGATGTCGGTATCATTGGCAGCAATCACCGCCCCACGGTTGTCTATTTGCGTGCGCATGACAAGCAGGCTTCGTCGGAAAAGCCGGGCCACTGGCTCGGGCAGGGTTTCCCCCAGTTCCGCCCCCTTCTCCGACCAGCGCGACCAGTAATTTGCAGTGTCTCGCAAAAGCTCGTCGAATCCCCTCTCCACCACGTAGTTATGGAGCGCACGCACCTCCTGGTAATCGTGTCCCGCGGCAATCCAGTAGCGCAGCTCCTCCTCTTCCCCAGGCGGAAGTAGCAAGCGAAAACTGATGGAGCTATCTACAGACCCCTGTTCGATGGGACGTCCGCTGAGCTCGCCGTCCTCGCAGTCGCGCCACGTGCCCTCTGCTCCTCCAAAGCCTTTCACCCCGCACGCATATTGATAGATACCGTTGTAGCGACTGGTGCCGGTTGCCAGAAACCAGTTATCGCGCTTGTAGTGTATCACCGCCTCCAAGAAGGGGTTGTAGAACGCGGTATCACCGATGTCGGTTTCCGCGATGTGGAAGTTGTGTGAGAAGAAGACTCGGACCTCGCGGGGAAAGTCGCTGAGATTGCGGATAAGCAGCCGCCTTAAAAAGATATTCTCACGGTGAGAAACACAGTCGTTAACGCCCAGACTCAGGTTCATCCCCGGATGTACCGCCGTACAAGCGGTCACCAGAGTATCAGTCTGGTAATCGATAGTGATGACCCACTCACCGCTATCCAGCCACGAGAAACGCCCGTCGCACCACACGCCCATGCGGATTTTGTGCCCGCTGAGGTGATTGTATAGCCCTACATAGGGAAAGTAGAAATCACGGATGTTGAGCGCACTATCTTCACAAACCAGTATCTCACCGTTGCCCAGCACCAAAGGTCGAGGCATCCGACGTGTCCTCCCCATCCCCGGTTGTCACGGGGTTAGTTTAGAGGATTACAGCGATATCACCTTCTGTATTATCGGCAGGAGAAAGGCAGCTGTTCGCGAATTCATGCCAGGACATGAGCAATTCACGGAGTTCAGGGAAAATGCTGGAGATAGTGGATCAGGCACGAAAGACCTTTCAGGAGCGCTATGGAAGCCCACCTGCTGCATACGGCGTTGCACCCGGCAGGGTCGAAGTGCTGGGCAACCATACGGACTACAACGGCGGCTACGTGATGAGCGCGGCGATCGACCGCGTGACCGTCGTGGCGGTGCGCAAAAGCGACTCCGCGCGATGCTGTATCTTTGCCCGGCAGAAGGACGCGGAAGCCACTTTCACGCTGGACTCTATTCAGAGAGACCCTTACGACCACTGGGCGGACTACGTGAAGGGAGTGGTGGTCGAGCTGCTGAAAGCGGGTATCCCAGTAGAACCGTTCGAAGCAGTGGTAACGGGCAACGTGCCCATCGGCGCGGGCGTCAGCAGCAGTGCATCCTTGGAAGTGGCTACTGCGATGGCACTGCTGGAACTGCACAACGCCATCCTGCCTCGCTGGGAGATAGCCAAACTGTGCCGCCGCGCCGAGAACGAATTCGTCGGGATGCCCTGTGGCATTCTGGACCAGTTCTCCTCGGTCTTTGGCGAAGAGAACAGCATCCTGTTTCTGGATACCCGTAACGAAGAGCATGAAGCCATAGCTCTGCCTGCCGGTTCATTCGCGCTCATCCTGATACACTCCATGGCACAGCACACCCTGGTCAGCGGCGATTACGCCACCCGGCACCGCGAATGTATGGAGGCGGCGGCATGGTTCCGCGAGCGGCTGGGAACACACATACAACTACTGCGTGATGTATCATGGGAAGATTTCATACGGTGGGAAGCACAGATGCCCGAGCCGCACCGTCGGCGGGCACGCCATGTGATTGGCGAAAACCGGCGTGTGCTGGAGGGACGCGACGCTCTGCGACACGGAGACGTGGCGCGACTGGGTGAGATGATGTACGCCTCCCACGAGAGCAGCCGCATCCATTACGAGAACTCCACCCCTGAGCTCGACCTGCTAGTGGAGCTTGCTCGCCAGTACGGAGCTATCGGAGCACGCCTCACAGGCGCAGGTTGGGGGGGCGCGACCATTAACCTTGTCCAGGAGCAGCAGATGGAAGCCTTCGCGCAGCAAGTGAGCGCGGAATATACTCGCCAAACGGGCATACAACCCGTCGTACACCGCTGCCACATCTCACAGGGAGCAAGGGCATTTCGAGAATACGGAGGCGCGACATGAACTCACTGTGCATCTACTTCACCGATAAAGATAAGGTCGAGCTGGTGGAGGAAAGCGTTCCACCAGTCGAAGCGGGGCAGGTGTTGGTGCGAGCGCGAAAGAGCCTCATCAGCACGGGCACAGAATGCATCTGTTTGGGGAGGTTGTTCGAAGAGGGCACGCACTGGGACCGCTGGGTGAAATATCCCTTCCCCCCAGGATACAGCATGATGGGCGTTGTGGAAGAGGTCGGCGAAGGGGTTAACACCCTGCAACCCGGCGACCGCGTGGTCTTCCAGCGTTCGCACCGGCAGTGGCATGTGGTGGATGCCAGCCTTCCTGTGAAAGTTCCTGTTGACGTCAGCGACGAAGACGCCTCATGGTTCGCACTGGCGATGATTTCACAGAACGCCGTGCGCTCTGCCGAGCACCAGATGGGTGACAACGTCGTGATTATCGGCGCGGGGCTGCTGGGGCAGTTGACTGTGCAGTACTTGAGGTTGACGGGCGCGCGGCAGATTATCGTGGTAGACCCCGCTGAGCCGCGCCTGAGGATGGCGAAGGAACACGGAGCCACCACCGTCATCGCCAAAAAGGTGCAGGACGCCAGCGAGGAGATACTGGCACTCACCGACGGCAAAGGGGCGGAAGTGGTCTACGACATCACGGGGATCGCCTCAGTGTTTGCTCCCGCACTGACCCTGCTGCGGCGGTTTGGAAAGCTGATCCTGCTGGGCGACACGGGAGAGCCCTCACAGCAGTTCCTGACCGGCGACGTGATTACCAAGGGCTTGCGTATCATCGGTACGCACGCGAGCAATCCGCCTGAGGTCAGCACTGACCACACCCCCTGGACGCAGGCGGAGATGTTCCGCCTGTTCTTCACCTACGTGGGCAGGGGCGATATGCGGGTGAACGACCTGGTGACGCATCGCTTCACGCCGCAGGAAGCACCGCAGGCTTACCACATGCTGCGCCACGACCGCTCGTCGGCAATGGGTGTGGTATTTGACTGGACAGGGCTATAAAACACAAGGGCGGGGAAAACCCCGCCCTTGCGAACCGGCTCGCCTTTCGTCTTAGCGGAGAAGCGATAGCACCATCTGCGGTGCCATATTGGCTTGCGCCAACACGGACATACCCGCCTGCTGCAGGATTTGCAGCTTCGTGTAGTTCATCACTTCTTCTGCCATATTGGTGTCGCGGATTGCGCTCTCCGACGCCGACAGGTTCTCGCGGGAGATGTTGAGCGAGCGGATGGTACTCTCCAGAACCTGCTTCTGGAACGCGCCGATGTTGCCACGCAGCTGGCTCACCTGCGAGATGGCTTCGTCGATAATCTTAATCGCGTCTTGGGCGCCCTGCAGGGTCGTCACGTCGATCGTATTGAGGTTCTTGTTAGCGACGACAGTGGTTCCCAGCTGGCTGGCACGCACGTCCGACAGCGACGCTCGCGCCACCTGCCCGGAGTTCGCGCCAATCTGGAACACCAGGCTCTGCGCCGAGACCACTGCCACTCGCGCGTTGGTCACGCCCGTATTGTTGCCCGCTTCCGTTAGCAACAACGTGTTGCCGTAGGCGTCCTTGACCTTCAAACCGCTATCGCCCGCTGCTACACCACCAGTAAAGAGCGCTGAAGTCACACCTGCAGACGTGTTGACCTGAACCGAAACTACCGCATTGACCCCCTGCGACGAGGAAGCGTTCACACCCGAGAACAGCAAAGTCGCACTCTGGTTCGCGTCGATGCGGAAGTTCGCTCCGTAGTTCACCTGCATTAAGTGCACCACGCCGCTATTGTTGGCGAAACTGAACATGGCGGTAACGCCAGTCACGCTGGTAAGCGCGTTGATGCGGTCAATCAACGTCTGCACCGTGTCGTTGCCCGAAACGGTGATGGACTGTCCGTTGATGACTACGGTGCCTCCCGAGCCGTTGGAGCCACCCGCAACCAGCGAAATAGAGGAGCTGACGCTCGCGTAGGTGGCGGTTCCAGCGACGTTGGCGCGGGTGGCAGCAGTCTGGACAGTGATGGTGACATCACCGCTTTGGACAATCTGCCCGTTGAAGGTGTTGCCGATGAAGATGCCCCCCACGCGGGCGGTGTCGGTCACCTGAGCGGTGATGCCTGCGGTTCCGTCCAGCAGTTTTTTGGTTCCGAACTGCGTCTGCTCGGCGATACGGTTCAAACTGTCGAGTGCCGAGCGGATCTGCGTTTGGTCCGCCTGAAGAGCGGTCTGGTCGTTCACACCGGTGTTGCTGGCGTGCACGGCGAGCTGTCGCATGGTGCGCAACAAGTTGTGGATTTCCTCAAGACCACCCTCTGCGGTCTTCAGAAGGTTGGCTGCGTCCTGCGCGTTGGACACCGCCTGCGACATACCCACCATCTGCGCGCGCAGGTTCTCGGAGATAATCAGCCCTGCGGGGTCATCCGCGCCGCGGTTAATCCGCAAACCAGAGGACAATCGTTCGATGGAGCGTGCGAACGACTCGGTGGTTTGCCCCAAACCACGCAGAGCGTTCATCGCCGTGATGTTCGTGTTGATTCGCAGACTCATGGTTATCTCTTCCTCCTTGATTTGACTTCTACTGAGCTTCCTGCTCATTGCCTCGGAAACGCACGCGGGTGGAAGACGGCGCTGTCGAAGCCACGATGACTACCCAACGTGCGTTTCTCTCCATTTGGTATCCCAACCTTGTAATCGGCTGGACAACCATAAAGAATCTTCCGTATAATTACGGTTAGGTGGACAAATCAGGCTGAAAACAGGTAAAGATATGGGGAAAGTTAATATCTTACAAAATGTGTGCAAGACCACGAACCGCACCCGTGTGCTTGTGGTGTTCGCGGTGCTGCTGGTGCTTGCCAGCTGCGGTGTACGACACCAGCATATGTCGGCTGCACCTGACGCTAAGCCCCTTCGCGTGGTGGCGACCTTCTTCCCCATCGCCGACCTCGTCAGGCAGGTCGGCGGCAAGCATGTGTCCGTGCATACCATATTACCTGCGGACGGAGACCTGCACTCGTTTACACCGACAGTGAAACAGATGAAGTTGTTGCAGCGCGCCGATGTCGTGTTTATGCTTGGGCTGGACGCCGAACCCTTCCTGCACACGATGCTGCGGGCGTTCGGGAAAAGACCCGCGTGCGTCGAATTAGCAGAAGGCTGCTGGACGCTTCCCGCCTCAGAAGAACATTCACATCATCACCATCATCATGACCACGTAACAGACCATCATCACGAGCATGGTGACCACGAAGGGCACCATCACGAGGAGGCAGTAGACCCGCATGTGTGGCTGTCGCTGGAGAACGCAATCCGCATGACCCGAAACGCTCAAAAAGCTCTCTCCGAACGAGACCCCGCCCATAGCGCCGAGTATCAGCGCAACGCGGACAGGGTGGTGGCGGAGCTGGAGCAACTGAAGCGGGCTCTGAAATCCCGAGCACGCACATGGACTCAGAAGAAGTTCATTGCCGCGCATGGCGCGTACCGTTATTTAGCGGAGGAGGCAGGGCTAGAGCAGGTGGCAGTATTTGAACCGCTGCCGGGCGTTGAGCCTTCCGCCCGCTGGCTGCGCGACCTGATGAATACCGCGCGTCGCGAAGGAGTGAGGGTCATCTTCGCCGCACCGCCTGCCTCGTCGCGACTGGTGGAGGTTGTCGCAGCCGACTTAGGTGTGCCAGTGTTCCTGCTCGACCCGATGGAGCGGACGTGGAACACCTCCAGCACAAGCTATCAGCAACGCATGATGCGCAATATCGAAACACTGGATAGAGCCATGCGCCGCTAGGTCGTAGGCAAGGGGTGGAACATGCAACCGTGGCAGAGCAAGTTGGTCAGGTGCCCGCTAGACCACGCGCCGATGCTCCCGAGCGAAGGAGAATTACGATGCTCTAGGTGTGAGAGGACGTTTCCCATTGTGGACGGCATTCCCAGCTTCATGCTGCTCGACCTCGCGACAGCGCATGAGCCTGAAGAGTGGCTGCGCAAGCAATCGGAGATGCAGGCACGGGATGCACAGGCCTCACATTACGATCGTCTCTTGGGGCTGTTGTTCCTGTCGCCAGTGGAAACCCGGCTAACCCTACGGGCTCTGCAAGGTAAATCGGGGCGGTTTACCGTGCTGGCAGAAATCGGCTGCGGCACGGGACGGATGTTGCAGCACTTGGCTGCGCTGGCAGAGTTCGCTATCGGCGTGGATTTTTCGCTGCAAAGTCTGCGGCTGTGCCGTCAGCGGATGCAACAGGCAGGCTTTCTCGAGAAGACGCTGCTGATACACGCAGATGCCTGTTTCCTGCCTCTTGCGGACGAAACGCTGGACGCGATAGCCAGCTGCCAGCTGGTCGAGCATCTGCCCAGCGACCGACTGCGCCTGCGGGTGGTGGCGGAGATGGCTCGCGTGCTCAAGCCGAGAGGACGATATGCGATATCCGGTTACCATTGGTCGTGGCTGAGCCGCTGGGGTGCAGCCAAACAGGGTATGCATCCGGGTGGTATCTACTATTATCGTTTCACCCGCGACGAGTTTCATGACCTGGTGAGCACACAGCTGCGCGTGGAGTCTCTGCGAAGCGTCCTCGGCTACGTGTGGCTTGCCTCAGGCAGTAAGGAGGCATAACATGGTGGACATCGTCTTGGATATGAACAACTTGACTGTGGAGCTAGGAGGCGTTCGCCTTCTTGAAGACATCACCCTGCAGGTCGAGCGCGGAAGCACGGTCGCCGTCATCGGACCCAACGGTGCGGGAAAGACCACCCTGCTGCGTGCGGCGCTGGGTCTGGTGCCGCTGGTTTCTGGCAGCATCACCCTACTCGGAGTGCCCATCGCCCAGATTGGCGAACTGCGTCGAAAGGTGGGCTATGTGCCGCAGCGGATGGAGTTCGACCGCTACCTTCCCCTGACCGTCCAAGAAATGCTGCGTGCTTACGTACCTCACGCCTCCCGATCCCAGATCGAGGCTGCCCTACACGAAGTCGGCATCTCGGGGATGGTTCACCACCCCATCGGTAAGCTATCTGGCGGTCAGCTCCAGCGAGTGGTGATTGCCCTGAATCTGTTGCGTGAACCGGAGGTCCTCTTTCTGGACGAACCGGCAACGGGCGTAGACATCGAGGGAGAGAGCCGCTTCTACGACATTATCGAGCGGCTGCGTGCGGAACACAACCTGACAGTGGTGCTGGTATCGCATGACCTGAGCGTGGTTACCCGCTACGCCTCGCAGGTGCTGTGCCTGAACCGCCGATTGCTCTGCTTCGGTCCGCCTGCTCAGGCTTTGAACGCCGAGATGATTCGTCTGGTGTACGGACAGGAGATGACACTGTATACACATCGGGAGCACCAGCCATGATAGAGATTTTGCAATATCCCTTCTTCCAGCGCGCGCTGATTGCAGCGGTGTTATTGGGTTTCAGCCTGCCGCTTATCGGCGTTTTCGTGGTCACGCGGCGTCTGTCGTTCTTCGGGGAAGCAGTGGCACACTCGGCGTTTGCCGGGCTGGCGCTTGCTATGCTGCTAATGACTCCAGTACTGCCAACGGTTATCGCCTTTGCTGTGCTGGTCACCCTTGCCATCGTCCTCACCCTGCACCGCACGGAGATACCGTCGGACACCGTGATCGGCGCCTACCTCGCCATCTGCGCGGGGGCAGGTATCCTGCTGCTGGGCATCCTGCAGGGGTACCAAACCGGGCTGTTCCAGTTCCTGTTTGGGGATATCCTCGCACTGGCATGGGAAGACGTGTGGCTGGTAGCCGTCATGTGCGCGGGGAGCGTGCTGGCGATACTGGCGATGTGGAATGCCCTGTTGCGGGTTTCTGTGCACCGTGAGATGGCAATGGCGATGGGCACTTCCGCCGCACGGGTAGACCTGCTGTTTCTGATACTGCTGGCGGTTATGGTTACCCTGTCGCTGAAGTTGATTGGTATTGTACTGGTGACCGCCATGCTGCTATTACCCGCTGCCGCCGCACGCAACCTCACGCGCAGCTTTCGGGGGATGGCAATTGCTGCCTGCGCGATTGGTGGCATCAGCAGTGTGCTGGGGCTATATGCTTCTTACTGGTTCGGCACCGCGTCTGGCGCGGCGATAGTGCTTACGGCGGCAACAGTGTTTATGCTATCGGTGGCGTTCCGGCGAACAGCATGAGTAGCGCAACCGTGTGAGGGACGACTTCGAGATGCGACACAGTGAGAGGCTTCCCCGGCGCAGATGCGGCTTTCGCCGAAGATGCCCTTTCGGCCGCTGTAGTCCCATTAGTGTTTGCAGGACTCCTTCCCGTATCCCCAGAAGTTCTCAGTGAAACTACCACCCCGACTGAATCTCGTTCGCGGAAAGGATGGTCGGCATGAGTAAAGGCAAACGGATAACACGAAGGCAGTTTCTCAAAGGGGCGGCTGTCGGCGCAGCTGCCGTTGCCATGCCTGCCGTTGTACCCGCCTCAGTGTTCGGCTCGGCTCAGCGAAGCGCACCCAGCGACCGCATCACGCTCGGCTTCATCGGGCTTGGTGGCATGGGCATGGGACATCTGAACGGTTTTTTGGGTAACGGACAGGTGCAGGTGCTGGCGGTATGCGACGTGTACGCCCCCCATCGCGACCGCGCGAAAAAGGCTGTGGACAATCGCAATGGCAATCAGGACTGTGCTGCCTACACCGACTTCCGCTACCTGCTGGACCGCAAGGACATCGACGCGGTAGTCATCTCCACGCCCGACCACTGGCACACGCTGATCAGCATCATGGCGTGCGAATCGGGCAAAGACGTGTACTGCGAGAAGCCGTTGACCCTCTTTGTAGACGAGGGCAAGGCTCTGGTGCGCGCCGTGCGCCGCTACAACCGTGTCTTTCAGGTCGGCAGCCAGCAACGGTCGGATTACTACTTCTGGCTGGCGTGTATGCTGGTGCGTAACGGCAAAATCGGCAAAGTGCATACCGTGCGCGTGAACCTGCCAGCCGGTCCGGACATGGACCCCCAGCCAGACGTGGAACCACCGCCCGACCTAGACTGGAACCTGTATCTGGGCCCCGCTCCCTGGGTACCTTTCAACTACGCACGCTTCCTGTGGAACTTCCGCTGGTTCTGGGACTACTCCGGCGGCGAGATGACCGACTGGGGGCATCACCACTTCGACATCGCACAATGGGGGCTGGGCACCGACCTTAGCGGACCCGTGAGCGTGGAAGGCAGGGGCGTGCCTCCGGTGAAAGGAATGTGCGAAACCTATGTGAACTTCGAGGTGCATTACGAATATGCCAACGGGGTGCACATGATTGCCACCACTCCGGAACGTGGCGTGCGCTTCGAGGGCACAGATGGCTACGTGCACGTGTGGCGCGGAGGCATCGATACCAGCCCCAAAGAGCTGCAGCAGATAACGTGGGGACCAAACGATGTGCAGCTGTATCGCAGCCTCAGCCACCAACAGAACTGGCTGGATTGCATCCGCACGCGCAAGAAGCCCATTTGCGACGTGGAAATCGGACACCGCTCCGTGACGGTAGCCCATATCGGCAACATCGCCATGCGGCTGGGCAGGAAGCTGCGATGGGACCCCGTGAAAGAGCAGTTTGTGGACGACCCGGAGGCAAACCGCTGGCTCAGTCGTCCCTATCGCGCGCCGTGGTACTTGAGGTAGGAGGTGCAGGCAAAAATGAAGAGAACATGGCTCACCGTACTGGCATTGCTGGCACTGGCTCTCCCCAGCGCGTGCCAGAACATGGAGCAGACCGTGCAGAAGCTGCGGTCACCCGACGATAACGCGCGACGGCAGGCGATTGAGGAGATAGCACCGTTCGGCGTGAAGGCTATTCCTGCCCTGCTGGCGATTATCGAAAATCCTGACGCCGAGCCGGGCGCATTGATGGCTGCCACGATGGCTCTGGAGAAGGTGGTTTACCAGTCCACACGCCCCGGCGCAACATCCGAGCGTAACGCCGCCGAGAAAGCGTTGCTGGCACGCCTGCAGAAGCCAGCACCGGCATCTCTGCAACACCTGCTGCTTCGCTTGATTGCAGTAGTGGGCACTTCCCAATCGGTGCCGACTCTGCAAAAACTGCTCGAGAATAAAACCCTGCGCGAGGCAGCCAGAATGGCGCTGCAGCAGATACCGGGCAAGGAAGCCACCTCGGCCCTAGAACGCGCCTTCGCGCAGGCAACCGACCCGCAGTGGAAAAGCGCGCTGCTAATGGCTATCGGCGCACGCAAACAGCCTAGCTCGGCAAAGGTCGTGCTGGATGCACTGAAAAACGCACAAGCAGAGGTGCGACTGACAGCGATTACGGTCGCCGGAGAGTTCCCCACTCCCGAAATCCAGAAGGCGTTGCAACAGATTGCTCAAAAAGGCAGCGCCAGAGAAAAAGAGGCGGCTCAGCACTCGCTGGCACGTATCGCGGAGCGGCTTCGCCGCTCCGGTGCGACGGGGCAAGCCGCCCCGGTCTTTCAGTGGCTCTATGTGAACGGCAGTACACCCACCCTGCGCGCGGCTGGGCTGGTGGGACTGGCACACACCAGCAACGCTGGCACCGCAACCTTGCTGGTAAAGGCACTCAACCACCCGAACCCCGCCATCGCCCGCACCGCATACTCTTTGCTGCAGGAGGTAAAGGTACCGGGGCTGGCAGAGGCGCTGGTGGTGCAGATGCAGAACGCGCACGGAGAGCAACGCCTGCGCTTGATTGACCTGCTAGGGTATCAATCCGGCTCTCCGGGCGTGGTGCTGCCCTCGCTGTTCAAAGCGTTCGGTGATAACGAGCCCGCGGTGAAGGTTGCCGCGCTGAACGCCATGGGACGTCTACGCCACGCCGACACGGCCTCCGCGCTGATGGTCGCACTAGGGGACGAGAACGAGCAGGTGCGTCAAGCCGCGATAGAGGCGGTGCCAGGAGTGGCATTCGCCCTGCAGAAGCAAGGCAAAACCGACGTAGCGACGGTACTCGCCCGTACCGCTCTGGAAAAAGCGCGCGACCGTGAAGGCGTGACTCGTCTGGTGGGCGTGCTGCGTGTACTGGGTTCGGCAGTCAGCGTGAAAGATATCGCGATGCAGCAGGGCATGGTGGTGAACTGGTGGATACTGGCTCCTGTGGCGGAGCGCAGCTTGCTGCG
>Ga0308414_1002516_pt1 | contig 11941 bp, 10 predicted proteins | sample HotsprSampleOS50_FD_205667 | JGI IMG/M metagenome (GOLD analysis project Ga0308414, IMG submission 205667) | Hot spring phototrophic mat microbial communities from Octopus Spring, Yellowstone National Park, Wyoming, United States - 20090730_OS50 ... | reverse complement strand
GCTGATCGCTTCCGAGGCGCTGCCCGCATGGAAGGTCGTCAGCAGCAGATGACCGGTCAGTGCCGCCTGAAGAACGGCGTCGGCCGTCTCGCGGTCGCGGATCTCGCCCATCATGATGATCTCGGGATCCTGGCGCAGGAGGTATCGCAGCCCGCTCGCCAAGTCGAGGCCTACACTCGGGTTCACCTCGGTCTGCGCCACACCGTCCACCGCGACTTCGATTGGGTCTTCCAACGAGGCAATGCTGCGCTGAATGCCGTTCGCGCCAGAGGCCAAGTCCCGCAGGCAGGCATAGAGGCAGCTCGACTTTCCCGATCCGGCAGGCCCGGTAACGACGATCGCCCCCATCGTCTCTTGGAGCAAATCGCGCAGCTTTTTCGCCACGTCCGGCGGATAGCCGAGTTCATCGATCGAGCGGAAATGCCCCGGCCCGGAAAGGAACCGCAGCACGATCTTCTCGCCGTGCAGTGTGGGCAACACACTGATTCGCAGTTCCTGAGTGCGGTCGGCAAAGATGATTCGGCCTTCCTGCGGAAGGTCGTGCCGGTAATGCACCAGATCCGCCATGACCTTTAGTCGGGCCATGACGCGCTGAGCGCTCGACGAAGGAATGAACCCGCAACAGTGCAAAACGCCGTCGATCCGCAATCGCAATTCCAGCCCGACGCTTGACGGCTGAAGATGAACGTCGCTGGCGCGCATCTCCGATGCCAGCGCGATCAGGCGATTGACCATCTGGATCGGATATTCCGAATCGCTGAGGTCCGCGCCCGCTAGTTCCAAACATAGAGAATTGAACGCATCGATCAACTGCTTGCGTTGGTCCATTTCATCCCGCCGCTGGATGGGGAGCCTTTGGAATCGAGTCGCTCTAAGATAGGCGGCCGACGTTAGCGATTGATGAAATGAGGATGCAATTCTATCGGACGGGTGTAAGGCTTCCTCGTCGGTGCGCGAGCTTTGCGCAATAGTCGAACGTTTGGCTTCGAAATCTGCGGCGGGCCCAGGCCGGCCGTTTCAGCATTCGCGGTTTCATTTAGTCCTTCGACTGGCGGTCGGCCGCCGTCGGCATCCGCGCGCCGGGATTGCCCGGCAGCGATTCGCGCAGCCGCAAGTCGCCGCGTCGAGCATCGACGAACAGGTGAGAGAACCGGCCGGCAATATTCCCCTCGAAACGCATCTTGCCGGTGCTTTCGATGCGCGGTTCCGGGCCATCAAGCAGGTTCATCGCAACGAGCAGTCCCTCGTTCTCGCCGCCGGCGCGGATCAGCCGCCCGAGTCTGCTCGCCGGATCATGGATGGTGTTATACACGATCTCGCAATCGCGCGTGTGGAAGACCAGGATTCCGTTCTCGGGCACACGGGCCAGAAAGTTGTCGCGGGCGACGCATCGCACGGCATGGATCGGGACCCCCTCGGGCCGATGAGCATTGCCGAAACAGATGCCGCTGTCGCAATCGACGATGATATTCCGCTCGACGACGCAGCCCTCGGACTCGAACCAGAGAAAAACAGCGCCTCGCGCCGTGCCCGTCCGCCCGCGGATGTTCCAAAACACGTTGTCCGAAATGACCCAGTCGCGGGCGTACATGGCGTCGATGCCGCTGATGTAGTTGCCGCCGAAGTTCTCCGCCGTGTCGGCCGGATCGTCGGAAAACTGTTTCGGGCGGTCGTTGTAGAAAAGGCAGTGCTCGATTCGGCAGCCGGCAGGCCGAATCGACTCGCGATTCTCCGGCGGCACTTTCACCCCCTTGACCCCGCGCTGCCAAACGTTGTGGATCACGCAATTTCGGATCACCAGATTCTGGACGCCGGTCTCGGAGTTGATCTTGATCGCGTTCCACCGCACGTTGCGAACGGTCAGGTCGGCGATGGTCACGCCGCGGCAGGCGGTCAGCGCGAGCAACTCGCCGAGGCGGTGTTCGCCGCCGTCGAGCACTACGCGCGAGCGATTTTGTGATTCGCCGCGCAACACGAGTCCATCGCTGCGTACGACCAGGCACCGCGGCATCGAGTAAACCCCGTCGGCCAGCAGCACAGTGGTTTTCGGTGCGGCATTGGCCACGGCCCGAAAAAGCTCGTCCGTGGTCTGCACGCGAATCACATTGCCGCTTGGTTGCGGCAGAGGAGCAGGGCGGACTCGCCACGAGAACTCCGGCGGCTCCGCGGCAGTCGCTCGGCCAAGGCCAATGACCATCGGCAAAAGAATCGCGAGCAGTCGCGTCGGTTGCATGGCGTCTCACTTTCGGGCCATGGCGCTGAACAAAGAGAAAGCGGCGACAACGCGCAAATCGGAAGGCCGCCCAACGCAGATGACAAACGATGGCCGCCGCGGTGCCGCTCCGCCTTCCCGGACGAACAGAACCGCGGCAACGTTGACACCGCCCCCCGGCCAGTTATGATAGTCGCAATGGTTGTGCCCGGCCACCGACCGCGTGGAGCGTTTGCATCTGAGTTCCCCATTTGCGTTGGGTGACGGATATTCCAACGGCGATCATTCCCGCCTGTTGTGCCAGTGTCGTGTGTCGAGAACTGTTCCCCTGTCCCGCCTTTTTTGAGGAAACACCGATGAAACGATTGATCACTCTGTTGCTGGCGATGGTGTTTGGTTTCGGCATGAACTTCGGCGCGGCCTTTGCGGCCGACGCGGCCCCGGCGAAGATCAAGGTGCTTTTGATCACCGGCGACGACGTTGGGGCCCACAACTGGCGCGAGATGTCGGAATCGACCCGCGAAGTGCTGGTCAACGCCGGCAAGTTCAATGTCAAGGTTTGCGAAGACTTGCAGATCCTCGATTCGGCCGCGGCGATCGAGCCGTACGATGTCATCCTCTTCATGGTGTATGCCACAAAGAACTCGCCCAAACTGACCGATCAGGGCAAGGAGAACCTCCTGAAGTTCGTCAAGTCGGGCAAGGGATTCGTTGTTCAGCACTTGGCTAGCGCGTCGTTTGCCGACTGGGACGAGTTCGGCAAGCTTTGCGGCCGCAAATGGGTAATGGGCAAGTCGGGCCACGGACCGCGATCGGTGTTCGAGGCCAGGGTCGTCAAGGCCGATCATCCGATCACCAAAGGGATGTCGAACTTCAAGATCGACGACGAGCTTTATGCCAAGCTCCAGGGCGACGAACCGATCGAGGTGCTCGTCGAGGCCGACTCCGATTGGAGCAAAAAGACCGAGCCGCTGTTCTTCGTCAAAACCTACGGCCAGGGCCGCGTCGTGCATAACGCTTTTGGACACGACGGCAAAGTGATGGCCGACGCCAACATTGCGAAGCTGATCGCCCGCGGCGTCGAATGGGCGGCAACCGGCAAGGTGGCCGAATAGACGCGCCAGCCGAATATCCACCCGCGGGTTCTCGCTGCTTGAGCGTCAGCGAACCTCATCGCCCAGCGGCGAAGGGGGAGTGTTCGCGTTGCGCGCCGACTCCGATAGAGCCGGCGCGCCTTCGTTTGCCGTTGGTTCCGCGCCTTGTGCGCCGCACCGCCTCGCTCCGCGTAACGCGAATTCTATCTTGCTTGGGCAGAATAGAGAGTCTTTTCAGCGGTCACTTCGATGAGGTGAAGCATGATAAACGACGCCGTCCTTCGCACCTTGTCCGCCATCGTTCTCACGGCCGTAATCGGCGCATGGGGGTGCCCGGTTGCGGCCTCGACTCGGCCCGAGCCGCCGCGGCAGAGCGTTTCGCTCGATGGGCAGTGGCAGGCGGCTGAAGGCTCGCTCGACCGAATGCCCGAACAATTCGATCGCACGGTGCCCGTGCCCGGGCTGATTGATATGGCCCGGCCCGCGTTCGACGAGGTGGGCCGCAAAAGCAGCCGGCGCGACGCCTTTTGGTACCGCCGCACGTTCACCATCGGCGGGCCCGTGCCGGCCAACGCGATTTTGAAGCTGCACAAGGTGCGCTATGGCGCCAAGGTGTTTCTCAATGGGCAGCCGATCGCGGAGCACACCCCTTGCTTCACGCCGGCCTACATCGACATTCGACCTCACCTGAAGGGCGATGGTCAACAGAACGAGCTGGTCGTGCGCGTCGGCGCTCATCGCGAGATACTGCCGCCGGACGTGCCGACCGGTTGGGATTTCGAGAAGTACCTGTTCATTCCCGGCATCTACGATTCGGTGGAACTGCTGCTTACTGGCGCGCCGATGATTCGCAACGTGCAGGTCGTGCCCGAGATCGAATCGTCAACCGCTCGCTTGGTCGTCGAGGTCGTTGGCGGGGCGGAAAAGAGCCGCTTCCGTTTGGCGGCCGAGGTTGCCGAAGCCCACAGCGGAAAGCATAGCGGGGCGGCCCAGTCAAAGGTCGTCGAGTTGGCCGCCGGGGGCGAAACGGTGGTCGATTTCCGCGTGCCCGTCGCCGATTGCCGGCTGTGGTCGCCGGAAGATCCGTTTCTCTATCAGTTGCGGTTGCGCGTGCTGCCGGTGGCCGGAAACGCAGGGGCCGACGCATCTGCCGCCGACGCCATACCCGCTCAGGCCGGCCCCGCCGACGCCGTTGCCTCGGATGCCGTTCGGCTGCGGTTCGGAATGCGATCGTTCCGATTCGATCGGCAGAGCAAGCGGGCGATGCTCAACGGTAAACCCTACATCATGCGCGGCACAAACGTGTGCATCTATCGCTTTTTCGAAGACGCCGAGCGCGGCGACCGCCCCTGGCGCGCTCAGTGGGTCCGCCGGCTTCACGAGCAATTCAAGACGATGCATTGGAACTCGATCCGCTACTGCATCGGATTCCCTCCGGAGTTCTGGTACGACATTGCCGACGAAGTGGGCTTTCTCATTCAAGACGAGTTCCCCATCTGGCTGCTCGGCAAAGCGCCGGAAAACCCGACCGCCGAAAACATCATCCCGCAATACCGCGATTGGATGCGCGAGCGATGGAACCATCCGTGCGTGGTGATCTGGGACGCGCAGAACGAAAGTTTCACCGACGAGACCGGCAAGGCGATCCAAGCCGTTCGGAACCTCGACCTTTCGCGTCGCCCCTGGGAAAACGGCTGGTCGGAGCCGCAAAGTCCGGAGGATTGCGTCGAGGCTCATCCGTACCTGTTCATTCGCGGCTGGCAGGGTCAGAAGTTCTTCCGGTTGAGCGAAATGCCCAACGTTTCGGGCAAACCGTTTCTCCACAAGAGGCAGCAAGCGATCGAAGTGCCCATCATCATCAATGAATACGCTTGGCTATGGCTCGATCGGCAGGGAAACCCCACGTGCTTGACCGACAAGATCTACGAGAACCTCTTGGGACCGAACTCGACCGTCGAACAGCGCCGAGAACTTTACGCCCGCTATCTGGCGGCGAAAACGGAGTTCTGGCGATGCCACCGCGAAGTGGCCGGCGTGCTGCATTTTTGCGGGCTGGGGTATTCGCGGCCGGGCGACAAACCGCGGCCCGAGGGCGGAGCAACCAGCGACCACTTCATCGATGTCGAAAAGCTGACCTTCGAACCGATGTTCGCCGAGTATGTCCGCGAATCGTTCAATCCGCTCGGACTGATGCTCGATTTTTGGGCGGAAGAGATTCCCGCGCAAAGCAAGCAGGCCGTGCGAGTGTTCGTTATCAATGACCGCAGCGAAGAGTTCGCCGGAGAGGTGCGGCTTTTCTGCGCGAAACACGGCGCCGAACCGGTTGCAATCGCAACGAAGCCGGTTCGCGTGGCTGGCCTGGGGCGAGAGATCCTTCCCTGCGAGTTCACGGCTCCCGACTCGCCCGGGAAATACCGCATTTGGGCGGAAGTGACCGATCCCATTACCGGCCGCGTGCGAAGCCTCCGCGATGTAAACGTCGTCGCGGCATCGCCTTCAACGGGTCGATCGTCGCAATGACGATGCTGTTCTTTCCGGCTGTTCTCTTCACTTCGCCTCGGCCGCCCGAAAAATCGTTTGATCGGGCCGCCGTTCGATGGTTACAATGAAGTCAGTTGACTCAACCGGCGCCAGTGGGCTGGTTTTCAGCTAGATGAGGCGGCGGCGTTTCGGTCTCGGGGGCGGCGAATCGTCATCCGAGGCTGTTCCAAAAGATTGGCGGGAGCGAGAACGGTGGCCGAAAACAGATTGCGGTATCCGCGACTTCTGGAGTTCAGTGCCAACTATTTGCTCGACAAGAGCATTGATGGTTTTGCCGCCGCCGTCTCCCGAGTCTATACGCAAGGAACCCTGCAACGATTGACGATTCACCCCTTGGCCGAAGTGCGCCGCGCAGCCGTGCATGCCGTCGGGCTTATCGGCGATTACGACTCGAATCATGCTTTGGGGCGAGCACTGATCGACGACGATCGCACGGTGCGCTCGTTGGCGGATGAAGCGATTCGCCGGGTGTGGAACCGAGTCGGAACCAACGACCAGCGGCGTCAGTTGGCCGCGCTCGTTCGGTTGAATGCCGCGCAGCATTATCGGGCCGCCGCACAGTTGGCTTCCGAGTTGGCGGGCCTGTGCGCCGAGTTGCCCGAGATCTGGCATCAGTGGGGCGTCGCCTGCTACCACCTCGAACAGTACGACGCAGCCGTCCGAAATTGCCACCAGGCGTTGGAGCTAAATCCCTATCATTTTCCCGCTGCCTCGCTGATGGGCCAAGCGTACATGAAGCTGGCGAATCACGCATCGGCACTCGAGAGCTTTCGGCGAGCGCTGGGTCTGAACCCCGATCTGGAAGGGGTTCGCGTCTATGTGGCCCGGCTCGTTCGCATCGTCGAAGGGAAGTGAACGGCCCGCGGCAAACGGCAGGCTCGCAACGTGCCGCGCGCGATTCCAGTTGCCCCGCTATTCGATTGCTCTCGGCAAGAATTCCAGCGGCCAGCGGGAGCGGGGCCTGGGGCCGCGCTCGGCCGTACATTTTGGCTCGCGTTTCAGACGCTTCCGCCGATGGCAAGCGCTCGGCCGGGTGCGTTCGCCGCGGCCTGCTTTGTCGCCGCGCGGCGGCAGTTTTTCAGTCAACGGTGTTGATCCGGAAGGCGATGTTGGTGATCTATGGCGATCGAGATGGTCTTCGTGTCGCTTGCGGCCGTTGCGGCCGCGCCGGCGGTCGAACCGCAGTGCCGCAACTCGGTTTTTGAAGAACTGATCGAAGAGGGACTGGCGGTTGCGCCCGATGGCGGCAAGAAGCTCGCTCTTCCGCGTCCGTCGATGCCCGAGGGCGCGTCGGCGGCTGAGCAGCGGAAGATCATCGCCGAACTGCCCGGCAATCGCCCCTACGACGACATGGTGCGCAATGCGATTGTCGCGCCGTTCGCCATGCGGATCGAGGAGGTGGAGAACCCGGCGGGCGACCCGCTGCGCCGAGTCGATGTCTGGTTTATCGCCTACGGCCGCTTGCCGCAGTTCTTCGACGAGCGGCAGGCGGCCTCGCTTGTCCAATGGGCCGCAACAGACAAGAAGTCGTCGGTCGGCGCCGTGCTTTCGGCGGACGATCTGCGCCGCCTTTCGATCGTTCCGGCGGCCGGCAACCGGGTGCGCGAGCAGTTCATTTTTCGCCAGGGGGTTCTTTTCGACCGTGTTCGCGTGGGGGCCACGTATCGGGTAATGACAACCTTGGAGCCGAACGCGGTGGTCATTGCCGCCGTGATCGATTCACGGTTCAATGAAGACGAGAAGTACCCAAACTATTGGCAGTCGATTCCCGAGTCGGGCGAACCTGCTGTGCGGCAGAAATACGTGACGGCCGGCGCGTACTGCAAAGTCTCGCCGCTGCTGGAGCCGAAGGGCGCGATCTTCGTCGAACAGCACTTCCTCTTTGCCGAACCGCAGGGGTGGTTCCGCGGCGCGCCGCTGCTGCGGTCGAAGCTGCCTCTGGCCATCCAAGATTCGGTGCGACAGCTCCGACGGCAGTTGCGGACCGGGGCCGACGCATCGAGCGAGCCGGTCGAAGGCAAATGACCAGCGGTTTTTTTGGTTTCGGGGGGATGTGCAGGCGGCGCGTCTTCCGATCCGCATGATTTCGGCAGTTCCATGGCGCCGTTCGCCGCGACTTCGATGGATCCAATGACCATTGCGGCCGTTCGCCGGTTGCATAAACGCCCAATGGCAGATGCACGCCCGAAGTCGCGCCGCACGAGCGGCCGGTTCGGGCCGGTTGCGATGGCCTTTTCCAACAATTGACGAGTTCGGACGATCCGCATTGTCGGAGCGATAGTGAGACGAGTGCGGCAATGGAGTATCAAGTGGGGGATTCAGATGGAACGGAACGCGTCCAACGAGCATCTGTCGGCCATGGGTTTGTCCGAGTCGATTCCGGACCGCGCATTGCCGTCGGCTCCGCGCGGGTTGCTGAGCGAAGGCGCTGATTTAGCTCCCGAGTATCGATCGGTGAGCGTTTCGGCAGTGGTTTCAACAGTCCTTGCGGCACTCTCGCCGGCGGCCTTGCTGCATCCGGTGTTGTGGATGTTTCCCGCCGCAGCATTCGTGCTGGGGGCTGCGGCTTGGCTGCGAATCAATCGCAGCCCGGGCCGAATCGGCCGAATCCCGGCGGCCATCGGCTGCACGGTCGGCGCGTTTGCCTTGGCGGGGGCCGTTGCCGATCGCGCCGTTTATCAACATTGCCTCTCCACCGAATCCGGCAAGTTCGGGCTTCAATGGTTCGCCTATTTGGCCGATCAAGCGCCGCACAAGGCCTACGCGCTGGCGATCCCGCCCAAACATCGGCCCGGCCTCGTTCGCGACGATGCGGTTTGGGAGTTTTATCGGGCCAACCCGCACTGGCGGCGCGAGCTTGACGCCTACGTGAAAGATCGCCTTGTTCGCACGTTGCTGGCGCTGGGGCACGACGCCCAAGTTCGATATTTGGGTTGCGAAGGGTTCGGGCCGAGCGGCGATCACCTGGCGGCGTATCCCTTCTTCGCCGTGACCTTTGGCGAAGGCGAACGGAAAACCACTTTCTTCGTCCGAATGACGATCGAGAAGCAGATGTTCGGCCCGTATGTGGGCGCTTGGCGCGTTCTTCGGGCCGAGGGCGGGGTGCGTCCGGCCGATTGGGCCGATGGAGGATAGCGGTCGTTCAAGAATGAAAATGGCTGGCTCGGCGGCCGAAGAAGCAAAGGAGCCGTTGCAGAACAGCCCCAAGTGTCGCCTCGGGCGAGTCGGGGCATCGGAGCCGACTCGTCGCCGCAGGTTTCCACCCGCCCGCGCACTACCAGATTTCGCCGCCGTTGGTATGGATTTTCGCTGGCGGGGCAATCGGGCCGGGCGCAACCGGTTTGACAGGGCAACCCGTTCCATTACAATAAAGGTCAGGGGGGCGGATCGCCTCGGGGGCAGAGTGTGCGCCGCCCGCGTTCGGCAGTCGCGATTGCCCCGATTTGTGTTCTTTCCCACCTTACGGCGAGAGTGTTTCCATGCTTTCCCTTTTCGCGATGTTGACACCAACCACGGCCCTAATCGTCGGCTTGGTGGTCTTGCTGCTTTTCGGCAATCGCCTTCCGAGCGTGATGCGATCGCTCGGACAGGGGATGAACGAGTTCAAGAAGGGACTCGAAGAAGGCGGCAAGTCGGCCAGCGAGACGAAGCAGGTCGAGGATGCAAGCGGCAAGCCGAGCTGAGCGGCCTTCCCGGAGACGGCGGCCGCAAAAGGAATGTCGCGGCGATTCGGCCGCTGACGAGATCGATCTGCACGCAATAGTTCCGCACCATTGCGAAAGCGGCCGCGGAGGCAACGTTGGGGGCGGAGTGCGTGCGGTTCCCGTTTGAACCGCTTTCCGTTTCGCGCGGTTTTATTTGGTCGCAGCCGCCTTCGCTGTCAAGCGGCTGATTGTGCGTCTGCCCGACTGGGCGCACATTCAGTTTTGTGCGGTTTCATTTAGGCTTTGCCGTGGCGGCGACTGCTCGTGCCGGCGGCGCCGGTCGCCGGTTGGCGGCGGAACCTGCGAGGCTGGGGTGTTCGAGCAAGAAACCAAGCCATCGAGGCTGCGATGACGACGCCTTTCAGCCAGTTTGGCCCTATCGGTTTTCCGGAACTGTTGATCTTCGCTCTCGTGTTGCTCTTGTTCTTCGGACATCGGCTGCCCGGGGTGATGAGATCGCTTGGGCGAGGGATAATCGAGTTTAAAAAAGGCCTTAGCGGAGAGCGCGCCGGCAATGGGCCAATCGAGGACGATTCGGATGCCAAGCCGACCAAAGCGCCGGCTGACCGGGAACCCGACGATGCGGCGACCCAATAGCCGGCCTATTCGCCCGAATCTGCGATGAGGTGGACGACGATGTTCGAACTGTTCTCGCTGATCGACAGCATGGGCGCGCAGGAAATGCTGATCGTCGGCATACTCGCCATATTGCTTTTCGGCGAACGGCTGCCCGAGGTTGCGCGAAAGCTCGGCAAACAGCTCAACGACTTCCGCCGCAGCGTTCGCGGCATTCAAGAAGAGTTTACCGGCGCTCTAAGCGGAATAGAGCATTCGACCGGTTCGTATTCATCTTCATCGAGTTCGAGCGGCCGTTCGTCGGACGACTTGGTGGACGAGTCGAGCGAGGCCACCGCCCCCAAGTTCGTGCCGCCTCCGAAACCGCCGCATCCCAGCGATCAGGCCCAGAACGGCTGATCATCTTCCCTTTTGAATGGGCCGCAGTTCGTTTATTCCGGCGGAAGGATTTGCCCCCGAAAAATCGCCGAGCCGGCCGTCGGCAGTGAATCGCCGCGCTATTCACACCGTTGGCTTCGGGCGGCCTTGATGCGGCGACGGGTCGAATCCGACCCATTCGATGCCCGCAATTCCCTCGAATCGTTTGGCCATCACTTCTAGTGCCGCCGGGTTGTTGTCCACCAAGACGAAACGCCGGCCGAGTTCGTAGGCCGCCGCGCCGGCCGTTCCGCTGCCGGCGAAGAAGTCCAGAACGGTCGCTCCCGGACGCGACGACGCTTGAACGATGCGGCGGAGAATGCCCAGAGGTTTCTGGGTCGGATACCCGGTTTTCTCCGAACCGCTTGTGGGCACAATGGTGTGCCACCAGGTATCCGTCGGGAGCTTGCCGCGAGCCGCTTTTTTCGGCCCGACTAGCCCCGGCGCCATGTAGGGAATGCGCTCGATATCATCAACGTTGAAAACGTATCGCGACCGGTCTTTGACGTAAAGGAGGATGTTGTCGTGCTTCGGCGGCCATCGGTTCTTCGGCCGCCCGCCGTAATCGTAGGCCCAAATGATCTCGTTCAAAAACGATTCTCGACCGAAAATGGTGTCGAGCAGCACTTTGCAGTAATGCGCCTCGCGGCAGTCGATGTGAAAGTAGAGAGACCCCTCCGGCGCGAGAACTCGATAGGCCTCGATAAGTCGGGGCTCGAGAAACGCCAGGTAGTCGTCGAACAGATCGCTGAACCGTCTCGTGCCCAGAACGACGCTCTCGTAGCGACGGCCCTGAAAACCCACCCGGTCGCCCTCCGTTGAACGGACGGTCTTCAATTGCGTCCGACGCTGGACTTTTCCGGTATTGAACGGGGGGTCAATGTAGATCAGGTCCACCGACGCAGCCGGAAGCGTTCGCAGCACGTCGAGGTTCTCGGCCAAGTGGATTCTGCCAATCACTTCGCCGATCATTGCGGGCCTCGTAGTGGTTGACAGCGCCCCCGTTTCGCGTGCCGCCCTTTCGCCCGCATCTGCGGCATCTCCGGCGAAACGCATCGGCAATGCCCGCGCAATCGCCGGCCCCATTCGGGCAATCGCGCCGGCCATCGATTTCCGCCGGCAACAGGGCGATCGCTCGGCCGGCAGTCGTCAGGCCTGACCGCGAAACGAGCTTGCGGGGCATGCCGCCCGTCGGGCTATTCCTGCGGGCTGTCTTGGTAGTCGCGTTCCCATTTCAAGCCGATAGCGTCTTGAATTTGGGCGAACCATCCGAAGAGCTTCGCCTGCATGTCGTTGGCGGCGATTTGGACGTAGTGCCGGTATTCGAGCGTTGTGAACGACTCCCAAAGAACATTGTCTGAGGGAGTGAAGTCCACGACGCGGATGAGATAAACGAA
>Ga0308414_1002513_pt1 | contig 11949 bp, 8 predicted proteins | sample HotsprSampleOS50_FD_205667 | JGI IMG/M metagenome (GOLD analysis project Ga0308414, IMG submission 205667) | Hot spring phototrophic mat microbial communities from Octopus Spring, Yellowstone National Park, Wyoming, United States - 20090730_OS50 ... | reverse complement strand
ACCGGGTGAACGAATTCATACGGAGTACGGCGGTGGCGGCGGTCGATCTCCTCCTCGAAGAAACGCGCCTTTTCGGCAAGTGTCATCGGCCGCCGGGCAATTCGGGAGATCCCTCCAGCCGTGGCGATCCACGCCGTGCCGTCCGGTTCCACCGCGATGGAGCGCACTTCGTCATGAGGGAGCCACCTGCGCCCTTGCCGGTACGACCAGTAGCGCCCGTCGAAGCGGATGGCGCCGATGCGCGTGCCGAACCACACGGAACCGTCACCGCCAGCGGCGATGGAAGTGAAGTCGTCGTAAGGCAGGCCCTCGGCCCCGGTGTACAGAGTCCATCTCTCTCCATCGAGCACGCCCGCCCCCTGTGGCGAGCAAAACCAGAGGCGGCCCCGGGTATCGAACACAGCGCCGCGCACGTCCCGCACGGCCCAACTGCGGCTTCCGTCCGAGGGGAAGAGCCGTTCGCGCTTGCCGCCCTTTCGCCGCATGTACAAGCCGTCCGGGCGTGCTTCCGCCACGATCCCGCCCGGACCCACGGCGGAAAGCGGCGGAGGCTCGGCCTTTTCCGCCGTCCACCGCTCCCCGTCGAAACGCGCCGCGCCGGCGGCCGTCAGAGCATGGGGGCGACCGTCCGCCCCGATCCAGATCCGCTGCACATCGTTCGACGGCAGCCCCTGCGCGGCTGTGAATTCCGTCCGCACCTCGGCCTGAAATGTGCCAACCCGCAACGGCTGCGCCAGAATGGCGGGCGCCAGTGCCAAAACACAAGCTGCGCATTTCATTGCGGAATCACCTCGAATTCGTAGATATTTTCCGAGATCTGCCTGCCGTCGGAGCCGGTGATTTCGGCCACCAACTTGTATGCCCCGGGCGTCTGCGGGCGCCATTCGACCACGCCCGCCTGCTTCACCGAGTCTTCCTCGAGCGAGACGGAAAAAACGCCGCTCGCCGCCGGCTTCCCGTCCGCGCCGGCAATCCTCCAGCGAACAGCAAGCCGCGGGTGCGCTTTCCACAGGTCGTTCACCGCCCACAGCGCGCAGCGAAAGGGCTCGCCGGCGCGCCAGCGGTCCCGGTCGTATTCGAAAAGCGCGGCCACCGGCGCAAAGCTGCGGCGGACCGTGTCGTACACCTTGGTCGGGCGGCGCTCGACATCGATGGCCGCCATGGTGACCGAAGGCCAGATGTCAATGGCATGGAAATGGAGAATGCCGCCGGCGCCGTCCGCCTTGCGCCGGCGCATCCGCTCGATTGCCAGCTGAAACAGGCGCGAGACGTACGCCTGCGTGCGCGGGATGAACTCTTCCATCGTGGTGCCTTCAGGATCGCCCCACGCGCGCAACGCCTCCGGCACTTGCAGCCTCCGCCACTCCCACTCTTCGCGGTATTTCGTGAACGGCCATTTGCCGTCCATAAAACCCTTCAGCGTCTCGTAATTGGGCAGCGCCGTTGCGCCGAGTTCGGACACGAAATCTTCTTCGAGCCTGGCGTACTGCCAGATGCTGCCCCCGTACCAGCCGTAGTACACATGGCTGTCCCCGAAGCGGCCCGTGGAACGCACTACCGGACGCCTCTGCGGATCGAGGAAGAACGGCCGCGCCGCAAGATGCTTGGTCAGGTCACGGTTATTCTCGAAGTCTTCCTCGTCGCTTGCGGCCCACAGGGCCACGCTGGGCCGGTTGCGGACATAGCGGATGTGGTTGTCATAGAGGCGCGCGGCGTGCACGGAAAATCCCGTGTCGTGCGGGTACCAGGCTTCCAGGAAGTCCTGCCATAGCAGCACGCCGCGCTCGTCAGCCAGGTCGTAAAACTCGGGATTGGAAAAATGGCAATGAAGCCGGATCATGTTCACATTCATCCCGAGCATCAGATCCATGTCCCGCTCATATTTCCGCCGGTCCATTTCGGAAAGAAACAGATGATAGTAATAATTCGTCCCGCGGATGTAGAGTTTCTTGCGGTTCAAGAAGAAATTCCAGCCGATCTTCTCAACTTCCCGGATTCCGATGCGCAGCCGGCGCCCGTCGATGGCGCGCCCGCTCCCGTCGAGCAACCGTATGTCGAGGTGATACAGATCAGGCTTGCCCGTGTCCCAGGTCCACCAGAGCCGCGGATTGCGCACCGGCAGCACGAGCCGGGGCGCCAGCGGGCTGCGCATCTGCACCGGTTCCGCCTGGAAGGTTGCCGGAGACAGCGTCACCTCCCATTGCATTGCAGGCTCGCCGTGATCTGAATCGATCTCGACCTCCACGGCGGCGCCTCCCTCCGTCAGCCGCGTATTCACCGCCACATCCGTGATGCGCGCCTCTTCATAGGCGCGGAGCCGCACGGAGCGCGTGATGCCCAGCGCGGTAATGTCGTCCGGCTTCTGATCCACCGCACCGTAAGAGCCCTTGATCGTATAAGGGCGGTGCTTCCAGTAATAATGCACCGGCGTCCAGACACGAACGAGCAGCTCATTTGCGCCGTCCCGGAGCGCGTGCCGAGGAATTTCCACTTCCCAGGAATCGATATAGCCTTCATGCCGGGCGATGCGCATGCCGTTGACGAAGACATCCGCGTAATAGTCTGTGGCGTCAAACTGGAGAAATATGCGCTTGCCCGCGAAGGAGCTCGGCGCCTGAAAAGCCCTCCGGTACCACCATTCTTTGGAGCTCACCCATTCGGCGGCGCGCGTATAGATCTGCGCCGGCTCCAGCCATTGGACATGGGCGGCGCCGGGCACGCGCACGCGCCGCCAGCCTTCCCGCGGCGGTCCCTGCCCCTTCTCCGCCCACATCAGATCCCAGTCCCCGTCCAACGGGAGCACTAACGGGTCGAACGGCGTGGCCGGCGCGTTGCGCAGCGAGGCGGCCGGCTGCCCGGCCGCAGGCTCTTCGGTCGCAGGCGCAGACGCCTGCGGAGCGGAAACCGTGGCAAGCACGGGCTGAGTGAAAATCCGGTATTCCCGGCGCGCTTCCAGCACGGTTTCCCCGCCTTTCCAGGCGGGAAATGTCACCGCAATTTCAGCCTCTCCGTCGGCTTTTTCCGCTACAAATCTGCGCGAGCAGGCGCCCCGCCAGTCGAGATCCGCATCCAGCGCCAGAATTCCCAGCGCCCCGTAATTTTCCGCCCGCTGATAGTAGACCATGTGCCCGCCGGGCAGCTTTTTCCACTCCCTCGGCCCGATCCGGGTGAAGGGCGGCTCTCCGCCGCCGGGGCCGGTGGGCCAGCGATATTCGCTGCCGTCCGCGCAGCGGTCAAACGGGACATAAGGCGCGGCGGAAACCGATGCGAACCGGAACCCCCTTGAGGCTTTCCACCGGAACGCCGGGCTGCCCGCATGCCAGGTGATTTCCCAGATCTCGCCCTGCCGCCGCAGACGCAGCAGGCCGCGCAGCGGGCCTGTTTCCAGAATCTCTACGTCTGTGAAAGCGCCCGTCCCGCCCAGGGAAGTCCACCCCGTGTTCGGCCCGTCCACGCCCGGCACGGGCGGCGGAATCACGCGCGCGGCCTCCGGCGTTCCCTCGTGGATGTCGCCCTGCAGCGATTTTCGGTCTTCCGGCGTGAGTTCGACGAGACTCAGGCGCCGGTGCTCGCCCGCGCGCAGCGAGTATGCCTCGACGATGGCCCCTGTCCCGGTGTCGATCAACACCCGGAAATGCTCATTGCCGAATTCGATGCGGCGCAGTCCGATTTTGCGCGCAAGGATCGGGTTGGCGAACTGCGGTTCGCCCTTCCGGCAGCACGTCACCGTGTACTCCGGCAGCTCTCCGGGCATGAGCGACACAGGGAACAGCAAGTGTCCCGCCGACACCTGATGCGGCACTTCCCTGCCCTGCGGATCCAGGACCGTGAAGCCGGAGCGGTGCGGCGCGAACCGCTCCAGCGGCAGCGCCACCACTTCGCCCGCGCGGCGGTACAGCCCCGTGGGCTCCTCGATGCGAACGCTCCATTGCGCCGCCGCAGCGACACAAAGAGCCATGGGGAAAATCGCAAGCCTTCGCATGAACGCTCCAGAGCAGGGCCGGCGCCCGCCGGCCGGTTTGCCTTCCTGAACACTATAGCGTATGCTGGACGAAAAAACTGAAATCTGTTTTCACATTTCACAAGGAGCCATCTTTGAGCACACTGGCGATTCTCGGCGGCGAGCCGGTGCGGCGCAGGCCGTTCAGCCCGTGGCCGCAGTATGACGAAGGCGACATCGAGCGGATTCTTCGCACGGTGCGCAGCCGCCGCTGGGGCGGATTTCCCTACCCGACTCCGCTGGCGCAGGAGTTCTGCGCGCGGTTTGCCGAATTGCAAGGCGCGCGCTATGCGCTGCCCGTTGCCAACGGGACGGTGAGCCTGACAGCGGCGTTGATGGCGGCGGGAGTGAAGTTCGGAGATGAAGTGATCGTGCCTGCCTACACCTGGGACGGCACGGCGACGGCGGTGCTGGCCATGGGGGGCGTCCCGGTGTTCGCCGACGTGGAGCCGGACACCTATTGCCTTGACGTGGAGAGCGCCCGGCGCGCCATTACGGAACGAACCAAAGCGATCATCCCGGTCCATCTCGCCATGCGTTTCACGGACATGGATGCGTTGCCGCGGCTCGCGGCGAGCCATGGGCTGAAGATCATCGAAGACTGCGCGCACGCGCACGGCGGGGCGTGGAAGGGCAAAGGCGCGGGGTCGATTGGCGACATCGGCTCGTTCTCGCTGCAGGAAAGCAAGCTGATGACGTCCGGCGAGGGCGGGCTTCTGACGACAAATTCGCTGGAGTATTATGAAGCGCTGCAAACAGTGATCAACTGCGGGCGCGCCTCGCTGACCGATCAATTCGGGCGCAGATTGCTCGGGTTGAACTACCGCATGACGGATTTGCAGGTGGCGCTGTTGTTCGGGCAACTGGAGCGGCTTGTCGAGCTGCGCGAGCGGCGCGCGCGCCATGCCGCGCTGCTGGAACGGCTGATCGGCGGGCTGCCGGGCGTGCGGCTTCTGCCGGCGCAGCCGGAGATGACCGCGCCGACGATGTATTGCTACGTCTTGCAGTACCGCCCTGCGCCGGATCGCCCTGCCCCGCACCGCGACCTCTTCGTGGCTGCAATCGAAGCGGAAGGCGTGCCCTGCGACGGGCGCTTTTATGAAGCGGTGTACCGGAGCGATCTGTTCTATGCCACGCCCGACAACTGCGCGCAGTTGCAGCGGGATTACTCGCACTGCCGCTGCCCTGTGGCGGAGCGCGCGGCGTATGGGGAAGCGGTGTGGCTGTTCCAGTTCTGTTTCATCGGAGAAGAAGAGGATGTGCGCGACGTGGCGCGGGCGGTGGAAAAGGTCGCCACGCAGCTCGACCGGCTTGCTGCCGCCGATCCGTCTCTGGCTGGGGTGAAAGCGATGGGAAGAGCGCAGCGGGCGCGCCACGAGCGGCAGAAGAATTATTGAGGCCCCGGGAGGTGGAGGGCCTCAGGAAAGAGCGGCCTCGATGGCGGCAGCGATGCGGCGGGCGCGGAACTCCACGCGATCAGGATCGGGCCCTTCCACCATCACGCGGGCCAATGGCTCGGTCCCCGAAAAGCGCACCAGCACGCGCCCGGCGGCGCCGAACTCCTGCTCGGTTTCGCGGATTTCTTGCTGCACTGCCGGAAGTTGATCGAGCGGCTTCTTCTCGCGGAAGCGGACATTGACGAGACGCTGCGGGTAGACGACGAAATCGTGCGTCAGCTCTTCGAGCGTTGCCCCGTTGGCGCGCGCGATGGCAGCCGTGCGCAAGGCGGTCAACATGCCGTCGCCCGCGGCGGAGTATTCACGGAAAATCACGTGGCCGCTCTGCTCGCCGCCGAGAGGCAGGTCCTGCCTCAACATCTCTTCGAGCACGTAGCGGTCCCCGACGGCGGTGCGGATGAGTTCGATGCCGGCGCCAGCCAAGGCTCTCTCCAGCCCGAGATTGGACATCACGGTGGCGACGACGGCGCGGGGGCGCAGGTGGCGCCCGGCAAGCAGAAGGATGTGATCGCCGTCGAGGACCTTGCCCGATGCGCTGACCAGAATACAGCGGTCGGCGTCGCCATCGAACGCGGCGCCGAAATCGGCCTTCTCGGCGAGGACGCGCTCCCGCAACGGACCGACGTGCAATGCGCCGCAGCCGTCATTGATGTTGCGCCCGTCCGGCTGGCAGGCGGTTTCGACGACACGCGCCCCCAATGAGCGGAAGAGCGAGGGCGCCAGCCGGAAAGCGGCGCCATGCGCACAATCCAGCACGACGGTGAGCCCCGTGAGTCCGCCGGGCGTGCAAGAGGCCAGGAAGCCGAGATAGGCATCCGCGAGGGAGCTTGCATCCGGGACTGCAGAGACCGGCCCCGCACCGGCGCCCTGCTCCGACAGCTCGAAGATGCGGTGCTCGATGCGCAGCTCCTCCGAGTCCGGAAGTTTGAGGCCATCGTGCGCGAACACTTTCAGGCCGTTGTCGTGGTAGGGGTTGTGGGAGGCCGAGATCATCACGCCGGCCGAGAACGGCCCGGTCCGCGTCAGGTAAGCTACGGCGGGCGTGGTGACCACGCCGGCCAGCAGCGGTTCCGCGCCGGCCTGCGCGAGGCCGGCCGCCACGCGAGCGGCAAGTTCGGGCCCGGACTCGCGCGTGTCCATGCCGATGAGAACCTGGCGCGAGCCATGGCGCAGCGCCCACTCCCCGAGAGCCGCGCCAAACGCGAACACAGTGCGGGCATCCAAAGGAGGCTTGCCTGCCACGCCGCGGATGCCATCGGTTCCGAACAGTCGCCGTTCGCTCACCGCATCTCCTTCGTTCCAGGCGGCTCCACGGCTGGGGAAGGGCGGAGCTTGTAACGAACCTTGACCTGCGGCGAGACCAGGAAATGGGCGTCCGGAGCGCCAGCGAAGGCTGTTGTCGCCACTTCTTCTTCTGCAGCGTGCAGCCGCAGGTCGATCGGGTCTGTGCGCACGGTCTCAATCGAGTCGAGGCGGCTTTTCGGCCCCGAGAGCGGCAGATTCGGGGGAGAGGCGGTCCACGATTCCAGGATATAGCCTTGCGGGATGTTCACGAAGACGGGGACGACGGCCACGTCCTTGACTTCACGGCGTTCCGTGCGGACCTGGATCTGCGAAGGGATGGCGCGTTCCAGTGTCACGCCCGCGGGCAGATCCACATTCGCGCGCTGGATGGAAAATGTGGTCACGCCTTCGTGGCGGACGCGCGCGAGATCGAGCACGACCGGCGCCGGCGAGCTCGAGATGCGCGTCAGCAGAGGCGACGGGCCGCGCACAATGAGGCGCACCTCTTCCACGAGGTTCGAACCGATCTCCAGGTGGGTGGGAATGTTGCGGTATTGCACCGGGACGGTGACCGCGGTGGTGAGCTCGCGCGAGCCGCTGGTCAGGAACCAGAGCGTGGCCGCGACGGCCAGAGAGAACAGCTTCAGCCCGAGATGCTGCGTGAAGAAGCGCTTCATGGCCGGGCGCCCTCCCGAACCGCGCTCCGGCTGCGCCCGCCTCTGACCGGATGGCTCAACCGCTCTGCCAGGCGCTCCGGCGTGATGTCGCTTTCCAGTTCGCCTGCGGAAGCCAGGGAGATGGCGCCGCGCTCTTCGCTCACGACAATCGCCAGACAATCGGAATCCTCGCTGACGCCGATCGCCGCTCTGTGCCTTGTGCCGAAAACGCGGGACAATTCCGGATTCATGGTGAGCGGCAGGAAGCAGGATGCCGCGGCCAGCCGTCCGCCCGTAACGATCGCAGCGCCGTCGTGCAGCGGCCCGCCGGGCTGGAATATGGCCAACAAAAGGTCTCGCGTCACCCGGGCGTCGATCGGCACGCCGCTTTCGATAAAGGTGCGCAGTCCCACTTCTCCCTCGATCACGATCAGCGCCCCAATGCGATGGGCGGCAAGATGACTCACTGCCAGCACAATCTCCTCGGCCACTTCCCGCGATTCGACCCGCGCCCCAAACCCGGCCCATTTTCTCTCGCCGATGCGGGTCAGCATCCGCCGGATTTCGCCTTGAAACATCACGATCAGCGCGAAGGCGGTGTACGGCGCCAGACCTTCGAGAATCGTTCTCAACACGGTGAGGCCGGTGCTGACGGCGAGCAGGTAGGCGGCCAGAACGATGCCGATGCCCACCAGCACATGCATGGCTCTCCGGCCGCGGATCAGCAGCAGCACCTGATAAATCAGCACCGCCACCAGAAAGATGTCCAGCGCACCCGTCGGTGTCAATTGCGGCGCCGTGCCCAGGATGTCTCTGAGAATTTGGGGCAAATGGGAAACCTCCGGCGTGCCGGTTTTGGCCCAAATACCGAGTGTATCCGATTGATTGCTTCGGACTCAGGCCGGCGCGCCGTCCGCCCGCCCGGGGCGATGCGCCGCCGGGGCCCTCCGGCGTCCCGCCAACCCTTTTTCGCTGCACTCTGGTTGCGCAGCTCCTTACAATGAAGAAGGAGATGAGGTGATCCTGCCGGCTGCACGGCGCCAGCGTTGCTCCGGCGGCGCAGCCTGCAGGTTCGCTCTGGCGACAGCAATTCAAGAGGGGAGGACGCGATGCGACAGCGGGCAAAACTGACGTGGATCTTCGCTGCACTGCTGGTGGCTGTGGCAGCGTGGGGGCAGGCAACCGGCAGGATCCGCGCCCTGCAGGAGAAACTCATCGCTCCCTGCTGCTGGAGCGAGAGCGTGGCGGCGCACCGCAGCGAAGTGGCCGCCGAGATGCGCGCCGAAATCGCGCGAATGGTGCAGGAAGGACGCACGGACCGCGAGATTCTGGACTTCTACAAGGCCAAATACGGCACGCGCATTCTGATGGAGCCGGAAGGGCAACTGCGCGCGTGGGCCTACACCATACCGATCCTGGCGTCCATCCTGGGACTGGCGCTGGTTGTCTGGCTCATCCGCCGCATGATCCGTCCGCAGCCAGAGAGCTCCCCCGGCGGCGCAGGCGCCGCCTCCTAGGAACCATCCATCAGGCGCAGCCGCAATCGCCGCCGCGCCCGGCACAGCCGCGCCCGGACCACCTCCGGGCTCACCCCCAGCGCTGCGGCAGCCTCCCGCGTAGTCAGCCCCTCCAGCACGCGCAGGCGGAACGCCTCGGCAAGGAGCGGCGGCAGCCGCGGCGCTGCGCGGATCACACGGAACAGCTCGCGGTGCGCGTCGAGCGCGGGTTCCCCTTCACGGACCCGTGAGGCAGCCTCCCAAAGCTCGTCCTCTCTCTGCGAGCGCGACGCCCGGCTGCGCTCTTCCATTCGGTAAGCGTTGGTGACGATGCGCCGCACCCAGATGCCGAGCCGTTCCGGCTGCCGCAGACTCCCGAGGTGCTGGAGAACGAGAAGCAGCGCCGACTGCGCGACGTCCTGCGCCATTCCATTCGGCCCGCAGAGCCGTTGCGCCTGCTGCATCACGGCCGGCGCCAGGCGGCGAAAGAGCCGTTCCAGCGCTTCCCCGTCGCCCCGGCGCGCCTGCTCCACCAGGCAATCCTCGCTGCGGCACGCGGTTTCCGGCACAGCCTCCAGGCAGCGGGCCTCGCAACAAGCCATCCCGCTCCGTTGTATCACAGGATGATCTTGTCTGAAACCGGGCCTCGCAGAGCCGCATGGCAGAACGCAGAAACCCCGCGCGTTCTGGCAATCTGGTGGACGTCATGGCCCCCTCGCCGCGAATCCGGATCGGCGCCGACGGCTTGCCCCGCTGCTGGTGGTGCGGCGCCGCGGAAGACTACGTTGCCTACCACGACCACGAGTGGGGCGTGCCTGTGCATGACGACGTCCGCCTCTTCGAGAAGATCTGCCTGGAGGGGTTTCAGTCCGGGCTGAGCTGGCTGACGGTGCTCCGCAAGCGGGAAGCCTTCCGCCGCGCTTTTGCGGGTTTTGATTTCCGCCGGCTCGCCCGTTGGGGCGATGCCGAGATCGAGAGGCTGCTGGCAGCCCCCGGCATCATCCGCCACCGCGGCAAGATTGCGTCGGTTCTGCACAATGCGCGGCGCGCCTGTGAACTCGTGCGCGAGCAGGGTTCGCTTGACCGCTTCTTCTGGTCTTATGCGGGGCGCGAACCGCGCGAGTTGGCTCGCGAGCTGAAGCTCCGCGGCTGGACCTTCGTCGGCCCCGTTACGGTGGAGTCCTTCATGCAGGCAATGGGGATGATCGATGCTCACGAGCCGGGCTGCTGGCGGAGGGGTTTTGCGGGAGGCGCGGCGCCGCGCCGGGGTTGATAAGATGCATGTTCGGCGGGCGGCGGGCCCCCTTGTCCGCGCCGCCCGCGCGAGGAGAGCATGGCCATGAATCGCATCCTGATTCCCTTGTTCCTGCTTGCCGCCGCCGGGCAGGCTTCTTCCATCAAGCCCGTTGACCTGCGCACCGAGTATCGCAAGGACCCGCTCGGCATCGACGAGACTTCGCCGCGCCTGAGCTGGAAACTGGAAGCCGCCACCCCCGGCGCGCGCAACCTGCGACAGAGCGCCTACCGCGTCATTGTGGCCAGCACCCCGGCGCTCGCGCAGTCCGGCCGCGGCGATCTGTGGGACAGCGGCAAAGTCAGCAGCGATCAAAGCGTCCACATCGCCTATCAAGGCAAGCCGCTCGTTTCCGGCCAGCCTGTGTGGTGGCGCGTGATGGTGTGGGATCAGGCGGGGCAGGCTTCCGCCTGGAGCGAGACCGCCCGCTGGTCGATGGGGCTGCTGAAACCGGAAGACTGGAAGGGCAAATGGATCGGGCGCGACGAGAAGACCTATTACAAGGACCCGCACAGTCCGTTCCAGTGGCTGCGCGACGCGCAATGGATCTGGTTCGACGAAGGCGACCCGGCCAAACAGGCGCCCGCGGAAACACGCCGCTTCCGCACGGCTCTCAATCTGCCCTCTGGCAGGGCGATGAAAACCGCCACCTTCGTGCTTGGCGCGGACAACAGCTTTGAGCTCTTCGTCAACGGCGAGTTCGCCGGCAAGGGCAACAACCCGACGCTGCCGATGGTGCTGCACATTGAACCGTGGCTGAAGCCGGGCGCCAATGAACTGCTCGTCGTCGCCCGCAACACGCGCGAGGACCAGGCGGGCGTGCTCGGCGCGCTGAAGATCACGTTCGATTCGGGCGAGCCCCTGATGTTTTACACAGGCGCACACTGGGAGGCGCTTCGCAAGGAGGATGAAGGATGGAAGGCGGCGAAGGCGCTTGGGCCTTTCGGCATGGATCCATGGGGCGAGGTCGGGCTGCGGGAGGAACAGGCGCTGCCCGCCCGGATGCTCCGCAAGGAGTTTGACGTGCAGCCGCGGCTGCTGAGGGCGACCGCGTATGTCGCGGGCCTTGGTTTGAGCGAGCTCTACCTGAACGGCGCCAAGGCTGGCGATGACGTGCTCTCGCCCGGACTCACGGAGTACGAGAAGCGCGTCTTCTACGTCACCCACGACATCACGCCAATGCTGAAACCCGGCCGCAATGCCGTAGGACTCTGGCTCGGCAACGGGCGCTACTGGCAGCCTCGCCGCCGCATCCCGCTACCCGCGCGCGGCTATGGCTACCCCAAGGCGATTGCGCAAATCGAGCTCGAGTATGCCGGCGGGCGCAAGGAAACCGTGGTCACAGACGAAACCTGGAAGCTGACCACCGAAGGCCCGATCCGCGCCAACAACGAATACGACGGCGAGGTGTACGACGCGCGCATGGAGCTCGCCGGCTGGGCGCAGCCCGGTTTCGACGATTCGAGATGGGAAGCCGCGCAGGGGGTCGAAGGGCCGCCCGGAGCCTTGCGCGCGCAGATGTCGGAGCCGCTCCGCGTGATCGAAACGCTGGCGCCGAAGACGGTGAAGGAGCTCCGCCCGGGAGTGTTCATCTACGACCTCGGCCAGAACATGGTGGGCTGGGTGCGGCTGAAAGTGCAGGGCCCCGCGGGCACGCGCGTGCAATTGCGCCTGGCCGAATCGCTGCGCGAGAATGGCGATCTCTATGTCGACAACCTTCGCGGCGCGCGCGCCTGGCTGACTTACATTCTGAAAGGCGGCG
>Ga0308414_1002511_pt1 | contig 11951 bp, 9 predicted proteins | sample HotsprSampleOS50_FD_205667 | JGI IMG/M metagenome (GOLD analysis project Ga0308414, IMG submission 205667) | Hot spring phototrophic mat microbial communities from Octopus Spring, Yellowstone National Park, Wyoming, United States - 20090730_OS50 ... | reverse complement strand
TCAACCGCGCGCAACACTCCCCGAAAATAAGGCAGCTCGCGGATATTCAACCACAAAAAATCTTTTTCAATGGATGAAGAATAGCCCAAAGCCTTCCAACCTCACCTTTCAGGATTTGCAAATTTCTCTTTGGATTTCAGCAAACAATTTTTCGTATTCTTCGGCAACCGTATCCGGTAAATAACGCTGGCGGATGGGCTGAGGATCGCGGATATAAGCGGTTCGGTTGCCCAAAATTTCCAGCAGTGCTTCTGCCAGCCCTTCTGAATCTCCAATCTCAACCACTTTGCCCATTTCATGAATCTTAACCGGTTGACGCACACCCGGTAAATTTGAAGCAATGGAAGGTGTTCCACTGATCATGGCTTCTATCTGAACCAGACCAAACGCTTCCGTGGAATTCAAGGATGGCAAAACCAAAACATCCAGGTTGGGATAAAAGCACGCCATCTGTTCAGGAGAAAGATTACCCAGAAACTGCCATGCCCCATTTTCCTGAAAACGGGCAATCCGCGGCATTATCCTCGCGTAATAAGCTTCTTCTCCCACAATGTTTTGATAGGTCCCCGCAAACTGCACCTGCGTCTGTGGATATACCTGCAACACTTTGGGTAACGCTTCTACCAGCACCTCAACACCTTTTTCTGTCGCCAAACGCGCTGCCATCCCAATCACCGGTCTGCGATCTTGAGGATTGGTGCGCAGCCGAAACTGTTGAATTGCCTGTGGAGGCACTTCAGGCAGTTCGACCGGAGGGGGGATCACCTTCAACTTGTGCAAATAACGTCTTAAGTACGGTGAATGCTCGGCATAATCTTGGGTATAGGTTACAATTCGATGGGTAAATCTGGCTGCCAGCTCATTCATGAAAAGGACAGCCTGATTGGCTGCCCAACTTAATAAACCCGGCGGCATTCGCAAGTCACAGTGGTAGGTAATTACGGTGGGTTTCTTCAACAAGCGACCGCGCAAGGCAACCCCGGCGGCATCAAATTGTGGCAGGTGTAATTGAATGACATCATGTTCACCTACGAGCCGGTTGGCGGTCAAACCAAAGGACGGCATAATCACCCCTTTGCTGACCCGGAACAAAACCGGAACCCGCACGACCCGCACTCCTTCCACGGTTTCATCCAGTGGCAGGGATTTGTCATATTGAGAAGTCATCACTGTTACCGCATGACCGCGGCGGGCAAAAGCACGCGCCAGCCGCTCTGCATAAATCGTCAACCCGGAGGTATGGGGACGGTAATAGGTCAGGATGATCAGAATGCGCATAAGCCTCAGAACAAATCCCGGTTGGTTTTTACCCACTCAAACAAGCGCTGAATACCCTCTTCGACCCCCACTTTGGGTTTCCAACCCAGTATCTCTTGGGCTTTGCGGGTATCAGAAACATATACCCGTTGATCACCCGGCCGCCAATCCCCTCTTTTAACCGGGATACTTTCCCCGAGCAGCTTTTCGAGCAAGGGGCCAAATTCCTGCCAGACAGAAATGGTAAATTCAGCGCCCCCTCCAATGTTAAACACCTGACCAGCCGCAAGATCAATCCGCTCGACGGCCAAATCATACACATCACAAAGGTCTTCTACAAAAAGAACATCCCGCACCTGCTTGCCATCCCCATAAATTGTGATGGGCAGCCGCTTGACAGCCGCAATGACAAACCATGCCACCCATCCCTGATCTTCAATCCCAAACTGCCGGGTTCCATAAATACAGGACTGGCGCATGACCACCGTCCGCAAACCGTAAATCCGCGAGTAATCGCGGGTGTACTGGTCACCACAGCCTTTTGAGCAACCGTAAGGAGAATGAAAATCCAGGCCAAAAGTTTCCGGAATACCATACGGAAAATCCACATAAGCATAGCGGCTTGCCAGCTCTGTAACTTTGACCTCCTCCATGCCGCCATACACCTTGTTTGTAGAAGCGTAAATCACAATTGGATCACGCCCGGATAGCCGCGCGGCTTCTAAAACATTGAAAGTTCCCATAGCATTAATCTCAAAATCATTGCGCGGATCAACCACCGATGTTGTCACCGCAACCTGCCCGGCCAGATGCACAATCACATCCGCCTCGCTGGCTGCCTCTTGAATGGAATGCGCATCGCGGACATCTGCCTGAATGAGCCGAAATGAGTTTTCGCCGTATGTACTTTTCAGCCAGTCCAAATTACGTACAGCGCCGGCCCGGGATAGATTATCATAAATGATCACTCCTTCGCCGCGTTGAAGAAGTCTGGCAACATAATTTGAGCCAATAAAGCCCGCCCCGCCGGTAATTAAATAGTTTCTCGGCATAGAAGTTCCTCCTTCATCTTCAGGATGATGTTGGATTGATGACTTTGGCTTGAATATCCCTCAAGAATGTACCCACCGATTTTCCTTGTCTGACCAGTGCAGTAATGCCCAAAATACCGGTAACAACAAATTGTATAAAATGCAGCGTGATAGCGTATGCCAGCGCCGCAGTTTGATCCACTCCCAAAATGGTCAAGGCCCCAACAATCGAAGCCTCAAAGGTGCCCAGCGCTGCCGGCGCAGAGGGTATGGCAATTCCCATTGCAAGAACCGCATCGGTGAACATTCCCCACCAAAATGGAGCCTGAGGATTGATTGGCAAAAGAAAAACATAATAAGTGGAAACCGCAACCCCCCACGAAGCCCCAATCCACATCAGGCTGAGAATAAACTGGCGTGGATCAGAAAGGGTTGACAATCCCTGCATTAGAGCGCTCAATTGCGGAACCACCACCCTGCGAACGAAACCCCACTTTGAACCGATCTTCTCTACAAGGCTAATGACCCATCGCTGATTACGGGACATGACAAATAACAAAATAAGCCCGGCGATGACCAGCACCAGCGTTAGGAGAGCAACCGAACGCGCCCATGCCATGCCCAATGCCAGCGGCAGGGTTGCCAGTAACAAACCAGCCGCAATGGCAAGATCAAAGGCTCGTTCGATGATGATGCTGGAAAGCACCCGCGCCGGAGATAATTTGGCAGCCTGCCCCAGCAGCAAAGCCCTGCCAAACTCACCCGCCCGGAAGGGGAACAAATTATTCAACAAATAACCCTGATTGATCGCCCAAAAAGTCTGGCTGACCGAGGCATGATTTCCCAAAATCACCCGCCATGCCACTGCCCGAACAACCAAAAACAGAATGGTTAGCAATACTGCTGCCAGAATAAACCCCAAAGGTATTCTGGCAATTGCCGGCCCTAATTCCTCCCACTGAGCCAGCCTGAAAACCACAAACAACGCAATCAAACTGATGATAACACCGGGCAACCAGCGACCGATGTTACCGGATCTTTTGCTGGATTGTTTACTCAATCTTCCTCCAAGCGAAGAATTGCCATGAACGCTTCTTGAGGAATTTCCACATTCCCCACCATTTTCATTCGTCTTTTACCGCGTTTTTGTTTTTCAAGCAATTTCTTCTTCCGGGTAATATCACCGCCGTAACATTTTGCCAATACATCCTTCCGCAAGGCTTTGACATTTGCACGGGAGATAATCCGTCCATTTGCAGAGGCTTGAATGGCAACATCAAACAGTTGGCGGGGGATCAGTTCTTTCAACTTGCTGACCAGCGCCTGCCCCTTGTGGTAGGCATTGTCACGATGTACAATGGTAGCCAAAGCATCAACCGGTTCACCTCCCACCAGCACTTCCAGTTTGGTCAGGTTGCCGGGTCGGTAATCGGCAAAGTGATAATCCATCGAAGCATAACCGCGTGTCCGCGACTTGAGCTCGTCAAAGAAATCTACAATCAATTCGGATAAGGGAATCTCGAAACTCAATTGCACTCGCGTTGGAGCAGGATATTCCTGCTCCTTAAAGATCCCGCGCCTTTTCTTTACCAGCTCCATCACTGTGCCGTAGTAATCCACCGGGGTGATAATTTGTAATATCATCCATGGTTCACGGATTTCAGCAATTTGAGATTCATCCGGCAATTGCGCTGGGGAGTCGATGCGAATCACTTCCCCGCTATTCAGTACGATTTCATACTCAACCGAGGGCGCTGTAACCACGATGTCCAAATCATATTCGCGTTCCAGCCGCTCCTGGATGATTTCCATGTGAAATAGGCCCAAAAAACCACACCGAAAACCAAAATTCAGAGCCTGAGATTTTTCGGGTTCGAAAACCAGCGAGGCATCATTTAATTGTAGTTTTTCCAATGCCTCTTTTAAATCTTCGTAATCTTCCCCTTCCACCGGGTAAATACCGGCAAAGACCATGGGTTTGGGATGTCGGAATCCGGGTAATGGTTTGTCTGCCGGGCGCACTGTACTGGTAATGGTATCCCCTACCCGGCACTCCGATACCGTCTTCAATCCGGTGGCAATATAGCCGACATCTCCGGCCTGCAAGTCCTTGACCGGTCTCATATCCGGAGCAAATACCCCAATCTCAACCGGCCGAATATCCACATTCGTGGACATCATTCGCAACATATCCGTTGAGTTGATCTTCCCGTGCATCACCCGCACGTAGGCCACCACCCCTTTGTAAGAGTCATAGTGCGAATCGAAGATGAGGGCCTGCAACGGCGCATCCACCTCTCCTTTTGGTGGTGGAACTTCCTTTACCACCATTTCGAGCACCTGATCTACATTGATACCTTCTTTTGCGGATATTCTCAAAATTTTTTCGGGTTCAATGCCAAGCAGGTTATGGATATCTTCTGCAACCTCATCAACCCGCGCAGATGGCAAATCAATTTTGTTGATTACCGGCACAATCACCAGGTCAGCATCCAGTGCAAGGTACAAATTAGCCAGTGTCTGGGCTTCGATGCCCTGGGTCGCATCCACAACCAGCAAAGCGCCTTCACAAGCCATCAAAGCACGGCTGACCTCATAACTGAAATCCACATGCCCGGGTGTATCAATGAGGTTGAGTTCGTAAGAATCTCCATTTTGAGCCTGATAGATCATCCTCACCGCCGAGGCTTTGATGGTCACCCCCTTCTCACGCTCAAGATCCATCGAATCCAGCACTTGTTCCATCATTTCACGGTCAGAGATCGTGCCGGTCAATTGCAGCATCCGATCCGCCAGAGTGGATTTTCCGTGATCAATATGAGCAATAATGCAAAAATTGCGAATGCGGTCTTTTTCCATAATCGAGGTTAGTATACCCTAATTACCCCCAAAGTAACAGAGCGCACCCTCACGGTGCGCCCTGTTCAAAGCCGGTTCGGTTTGCTTATCAGGCAATCGAAAACAGTCGCATCCGCACTTCATCGGATCGTTCAATGGCAATTCCCCTCTTGCGGACGTTCTCTCCAAGTGTCATAATCGCCTGCGACAATTCTGCGCTCTTATTGACCCGTAAAACAGGTTGCCCCAGCGCATCCGATTTTTGAGTTAATTCCGGATCATCCGGCAAAGTTACGGTTACGGCATGTTTTAGCCGCTCGCTTATTTTTTCTACGGTAATCGGGTTGTCAGAATTGAAGCGATTGACAACCATGGCAACTCTATCACGCGACATTCCAAAGGCATCCCATAAATCCAGGAACAAACGGGTATTTCGGATGGCATTAATCTGCTGAGAAGTTACCAGCACCACCACTTCCGCCGCATCCAGCGCGGCTAATACCGGGTCCGAAATGAATGAGTCGGTATTCACTACAATGTAATCATAGTAACGGCGCAAGAATTCAAGTATTCGGGTGAAATTCTCACCGCTGATTTTTTCAGCAAATTCAGGACGGGGCGGAGCCGGTAATATATACAGCCCGGTGGCCCGATTCAGGAGCATGACACTTTCAACCAGTTGCAAATCCAGATCGTAAAGGCGGGGTACCAGGTCCAGCACCGACAATTGCCCCAGTTCATTGAAGAACAAATGGACATCACCAAATTGCATACTTCCGTCCACCAGCACAACTCGGGCTTCATGGTCAATATCCATCAATGCCAGGGCAAGATTGGCTGCAATCGTTGTCGTTCCCACCCCTCCTTTGGGACTGTACACCGTTATCACCTGACCATTTGCGCCTTTGCCACCCATCGGGGCTGGTGCTGTTCCGCCTGGCCCAAGTGCTGGGACGCTGCTCTTCTGTCGTTCAGAACGAGCCAGCGCAGCTGCACGGTGTAATACATCTGACAATTCTTTGATGGATACCTCATGGGTGATAAAGTCACAGGCACCCGTGCGGATGGCCTGCAAGACAATATCGGTATAATTATCCTGTGAAATCAGCACCACCTGGGTATGGGGGAATTCTTTACGAATAATTTCCGTCAGGTTGATGCCGTTCATGTCCGGCAGGTTGTACTCTATAAGCGCCACTTCCGGCTTCAAATCGCGAATTACTTCAATGGCTTCCTGCGCAGACATGCATGAATTGACCAATTCAATATCATCAATCAAGCCAATTGTTTTTTGCAAGTGTTTGATCATTTGTGGGATATTTTCAACCAGTATGACCGATATTGCACCCAGATCACTGTGCATACCCACCTCCCGATGGCCGGTTCCGTTATTTTTACTGTCATCTAAAAATTGGTTCATTGTGCACCCCCGTCAGGTTCCTTTTCATTATACAAACAATGATAGCAGAAAACAACGTAAAAGATTCAAGATTTAAGAAAATTATAAACAATTTTTGCAATTAAAGTAATTATAATGATTAATGTGTTTCAGGAGCAAAAATCAAGGGATTGATTTAGAGGAAATTTGTGTATAATGAATAAGGGGGACTCAATATGAACACCCTCCACAGTCAAGAATCATCTGATTATCCCAAATCAGAGCGTGAGCAATTACAGAGGGCAGCCGTGAACGATTCATCTTCTTTAGAAACCGATCATCCTGATGTTGAGATCGAGCCTGTTGACTCATCTTTTACCGAAACCAAAAAGCCGGAAATAGAGGCAGCCACAGTTGTTGAGCAGAAGACCTCAACGGAAGAGGTCGTTCCCGCTGAAGAATCAACTCCGGAACTTCCACCCGCCAAACAAAACTGGCTTAGCCGACGGATTCAGGTAGTAACCGATACGATTGAAGAGTGGAAATTCCTTCGCCGGGAGATTCGAGCATTCCCTGCTCGCACAAAAATACGGATGAAGGAGATCGAAAATCACTTTATGGTTTATCGGTTGACTTTTGCCAACCTGACCTACAAGGCTCCTCGCATTGAGGAAGAAATCCAGGAAGTTTATAACAAAATCATCAGCCAGATGCCCCTCCTGGAAGAACGCACTAGAAAGCGCTCTCTTCTCTTCCGCAACTTGCAAACTTTAAGGGAATTGCATCAAGAATGGCTCAAAGTTGCGGAGCAGCAAGATCACTTGATTGCCCTTTTACAAAAAGCCCCCAAAGGCATGGATTTTTACAATCGCATGCAGATTATTCGCGAGCAGCGCAGACAGGAAGAGCTACGCCAGAAAGAAAATCAAGAGCGCATTGAAGCCGCTTACGAATCCCTCAAAAAGGCATTGAGTTATGTGGAGCATCAGTGCAAGGACGATGAACCCATTGTTTATGGAAATGAGGTTCTCACCCTTGAGGATGCCCAAAAGGTGTGGAATGAGCACATCACCGAAATTCTCACCATGAAGGATTTGAAAAATGCCAGCGTGGAAACCGTCCTTGCACGAATCCGCTCATTGGAAGAGACCATTCGTGAGTACCCCAGCCTATCCAAGCAAATTCAGAGAGTGGGGGAGCGCTTTTCCCGCCTGATCGCTTTGCATGACTTGCTTTCCTCCTATGGAAAGAGAATCATCCCGCAGGCGGAAATTTCGCGGTCTTCTACCATAATGTTTGAGCAAATTCCTGCTCTCTGGTCAACCGGTCAATACCACAATCTTAAAGTTCTACTGGAACGGGTAGAAAATTTCCTGAATTTCTACGAAAATACAGTTGAACTTGAGGTCGCCATAGGCGAACGCCGCCGCTCCGGTTTTACACAGGGTTTGGCCCCCTCCATTATTCCGGGGGTGGGTGGTTTATCTCCGTTGATTGGACTTGCACGTGTATTGGTTGCTGCCATTGATCAGCGCGACCGCTACATGATTGGCCATTCTGAAAAAGTTGCCCGCCTTGCGGTAGAAACCGGTAAAAAACTGGCCTGGTCAAGTGGCGATCTTGAATTTCTTGAAATTGCTGCCTTGCTCCATGACATTGGAAAAATCTCCATCCCCGAAACCATTCTGACCAAAGTCAAACCCCTGACTTCGCAAGAATGGAAGATGATTCAGATGCACCCATATTACGGGGCTCAAATTGTCAAACAAATGAATGTCTTCAACCGAATTGTGCCATGGATCTACCACCATCAGGAGCATTGGGACGGCACTGGTTACCCCGATCAGCTGAAAAAAGAGGATATCCCTCTGGCCAGTTCCATCATCGCTGTCGCTGAAGCCTTCACTGTGATGACCGCAGAACTTCCTTACCGAACTGCAGTAAACACCGAAGAAGCGCTCGAAAACATTAAAGAATCTGCCGGAAAACAATTTGCCCCCGAAGTTGTTGAAGCATTTGTGGAAGGCGTGGTAGAATCAACCCAAGAGAAGTCTAACAATCCTCAAAAATAAGTCCCTGATCCCCTATGACCAAAATTCAGCCTTTCATTCATTACGCACCCGAAACTTGTGCTTTTTGTAATGGCAATGGGAGTGGTCGCTGCCGAGATGGCAATATCTACGAATTATGCCCGGTATGCAACGGAATCGGTACTGTTCTGGTGGCACAGGAACCCAAAAAGTGCGCCTTCTGTTCCGGTGGCGGCGGCGGATTATGCAAGGACGGTTATGTGTATGACCGCTGTCCGGTGTGCAAGGGTTCCGGTTGGGCTTATGTATACGAGGAAGAAACTGAATAGCCTGAATCTTCTAATTCGCGGGGGTAAGAACCAACATGAGATTCTTCAAACCGGTCTTTGCAGCAGTTTTTGTTGGTGTAATTTTGTTTTTGGTATCCAACATTATTCCCCTCAAAAACCAGCTCGACCAGATTCAAAAAAGTCCAACTTCGGCTATTGCTGATCTCCCCCTTCCCCTTCTTCGCAAAACAGAACAACCTCCATCCATCAATTCGGCATCTTTAATGAACGCCGAATCAAATATTGCAAATCAACTACCCCAAAATCAAACCAATCCCACCTTCACACCCACGGCAACGCTGGTAGCCTTTACCCCTACACCGACCTCCTCATCATTTGAAGAATTCGAACCACGCCCTCCAGCGGACATTGTAACTTGTGCCGAAATCTGGTCTGTTCCGGAGATTCCCCTCAACTTACCACTGGTGCTGGAATACCCCCGCAGTGTGGAAGAATTGTACACCGAATACAATTACTACTATCTGGCTGCCATGTTAATCCAGAACAAGGTGGTTGATGCCAGCCAATGCCCTTACAATGGATTGCAATCTGCTACGACTGCAAATCAATGTGGGGTGGAAGTTGCCCGGCCGGTGATCATCGAATGGCAAAACCAATACGATTCAAAGATTTTTGAAACCGGCGTCAATTATGGGGTACCGGCACGCCTGTTGAAAAAGATTTTTGCAATCGAAAGTCAGTTTTGGCCAGCAATCTATATTGATATTCTGGAAAGCGGATTTGGACAACTCAATGATACCGGCGCAGATGCACTTTTACTGTACAGTCCGTATTTTTATGCCCAATTCTGTCCGCTCATCCTTCATCCCAGAACATGTGAGCAGGGTTACCTGGGCATTCCTGAATCGGGGCGCGCCTTGTTGCGGGGTGCGCTGGTTCGTCAGGTGAATGCCACCTGCGCAGATTGCCCTCAAGGGGTTAACCGTCAGCGTGCGCTGAGTAGCATACCCATCTTTGCCGAAGTAGTCAAAGCCAATTGCAGTCAAATCAATCAAATTGTCCGCAATACTACCAGTAAAAAATCCGGTGAAGTTGCCAGTTATGTGGATTTATGGAAATTCACCATGGCAAACTACAATGCCGGCCCCGGCTGTACAGCTCGGGCAATTGAAAGTGCATGGAAAGAAGAAGGAGAATTAACCTGGAACATTGTATCCAGTTATTTCACTTCTAAAGAATGCCAGAGTGCGCCTTTCTATGTTTCCGATATTTTCAAAGACTGAATCGGCTGATTGGTCATTTCCTCAATAAGTGATATCGGATTGGACAATCCCTGACCTTGCAGTGACAACCAAATCAAGAATTCAATATTGCCTTTTGGGCCGGTAAGGGGAGAACGCATCAGCCCGCGAATGACCCATCCCTCGCGCTGGCAAAAATCAACGATCTCGCTTAAAACCTGCCGATGTACCTGCGAATCACGAATAACGCCCTCTCCACGAGCGGCTTCCTCTTGACCGGCTTCAAATTGGGGTTTGATTAATGCAACCACCTCACCTTCATCGTCGCTTAACCAATGCCGGACAACCGGTAGAAGGATTTTCAAAGAGATGAAGGATGCGTCTATCGTCACAAAATCAATTTTTTCATCAAATCCCTTCAGATACCGCGCGTTGGTTCTTTCCATTACAACCACACGCTCATCACGCCGCAGCTTCCAGTGCAAAACGCCATATCCTACATCCACCGCAAAGACCCGCGCTGCTCCGTGCTGTAACAGACAATCTGTAAACCCACCGGTGGAAGCTCCCACATCCACACACACTCTGCCCGTCAAGTCGGTCAGTCCAAATTCAACCAAAGCCGCTTCCAGCTTTTCTCCCCCTCTGGATACAAATCGGGCCGGTTGAATGACCTCAACCTCCAAACCAGGGTCAACCATTTGCCCGGGCTTCTGCGCAATGGTTTGACCTACCCGCACCTGCCCTGCCATAATCAGCCGTTGGGCCTGACTGCGGCTTTCTGCCAATCCTTTTTCCACCAACCATACATCCAATCTTTTTTTCATACGGATATATTCTAACTTGCTTTCATCCCACCTGCGATTTTATTACCCAAATCAGTTATTAAAATTTGCGGGTAAATTTGAATCAATATGATATGATTGGGGTATGCTTTCTGCCTTAATCAAAAGCATGCGACCGCGCCAGTGGAGCAAAAATGTCTTCGTCTTGGCTGCGGTTGTTTTCGATAAGAAATTACTCAATCCTGAAGCAGTCGGCAAATCGCTGGCAGGAATGGTTTTATTTTGCCTGCTTTCCAGCAGTGTTTATCTCATCAACGATATTTTGGATGCCGAAGCAGACCGTAATCATCCCCAGAAACGAAACCGGCCAATTGCTTCGGGAAAACTACCTGTGCCAGTTGCTGCGGCCGCAGCGGTTGGTATTATCCTTATTACGATCCCGGTATCGTTCCTGCTTTCAACATTGTTCGGATGGATCGCCTTAATCTATTTTCTGGTCAACCTGGCTTATTCCACCCGCCTTAAACACATCCCCTTGATTGATGTGTTAATTATCGCAGCAGGTTTTGTTTTACGAGTGGCGGCAGGGGTCTCGCTCATTGAGGTTGAGCGCTTTTCACCCTGGTTATATGTGGTGACCACATTATTAGCTCTTTACATCGGTTTTGGAAAACGTCGCGCCGAGTTAACCCTGCTCCAAAATGATGCAAATAACCATCGTCGAGTTTTGGATGGTTACAACCTGGCTTTACTTGACCAATTGATCACCATCGTTTCGGGTACAACGATTGTAGCCTACAGTTTATACACCTTCTCAGCACCCAATCTTCCAGATAACCACAGTATGATGCTCACCATTCCGTTTGTCATTTACGGTATCTTTCGTTACCTTTACTTAATTCAAGTTGAACAGGCAGGCGGCGCGCCGGAGGATATTGTCCTGACCGATAGACCTTTACAGGCAGCCATCCTCTTGTGGGGTTTATCTGTACTTTTTGTATTCTACTTAAACTAACCCATTATGCCTGCTGTTACTGCCTCCGCACCTGGAAAAGTCATTTTATTCGGTGAACATGCAGTGGTGTATGGCCAGCCGGCAAT
>Ga0308414_1002509_pt1 | contig 11952 bp, 8 predicted proteins | sample HotsprSampleOS50_FD_205667 | JGI IMG/M metagenome (GOLD analysis project Ga0308414, IMG submission 205667) | Hot spring phototrophic mat microbial communities from Octopus Spring, Yellowstone National Park, Wyoming, United States - 20090730_OS50 ... | reverse complement strand
GGTCCTGGATGCGCACATGTCGAGCAATAACTTTTAACTGCGCATTTCCAAGCGCACCATCTGGCACAACATCAACGGTTGGCGTGCGCTTCAGGCGATAGCCGGCGCTGGCTGCAGCATCCACCAGAAGTTCGCGAAGCGTTTGCGCCAAATTCGGATAATTGCTCTCTATCTGGCGCTGCACATCGGGGCTGACATGGACAGCATAATGATCGGGCGCGAACGGGCGCGTATCAGCGTCAGTGGACGGCTTCAGCCCGTCCTCCATAGCTCGGGTCAGGTGTAGAGCCATGTCACGGGCGCGAATACGCCTGCCAAAGAAATAGGCGAAGATTCCCTCTATGGTTTTTTCGAGGCGAGCTTCAATTTGGGCAATCTGTGTCTCGTTCATCGGCCGGCATTATAGCTGAAGCCGCTGTAGGCCAGCAATGCACAACACCGTTTGTCCTAACCCCCGCAACTCCTGTACAATAAGAGGAGTTTCCGATTGCGGGGGTTTGCCTGCGTCATACGAAAGGCCGCTGCTCATGAAAAAGTTCTTCACTTGGCTGCGTAACTCGTACAACGGCATATACCCAGTTCTCAAACCCAGCATCCCATCACGAGGGGCGTTCTTCGCGCTGGTTTTCGGCGTCGTCGCGGGGTTGATCTGGGCTTACGGGATTGCGCCGACGGTGTTCTACGATGCGGACCCCAGCACTTTGGAGCGCGGCTGGCAGGATGAGTGGGTGAGCCTGTTGGCAGATCGGTATGGCCAGGCAATCAGCGCTGGCGTGCCCAGCCCCGAGTTTGAGGCGCAGATCGTGAACAGCCTCAGCTTTATAGAAAACCCTACTGAGATCGTTGATCGCCTGGGTATCCAGGTGAGTGGGTTTCGCGCTCTCGCCGAACGGGCTGAACCGGGGCGCCCAGCGCCTAGGCCAAACACCCTGGAAAATGTGCTGCCCTTCATTGTTGCGCCTTTGGTTCTGATCGTTTTGTTCTTCATCGTCAGCGTGTTGTGGGGGCTGCTAATTCGCGATCTGCTGGTTGAACCTGTTATCAAGCGGCTGCGCGGCGGTCGAGTTGTGTCGGATGAGGCTACCCAGAAAACCATTGATGCGATCCGTATGGCTAAGCAGGCAGAGAAGCTGGCGCAGGGAACGGCGGCTGACAGCGCGCTGGGCGAGCCAGTGATTCGCAAAATGTCTGTGTATCTGGCTGGCCGCGGCCAATACGATGAGTCGTTCAGCATCGAGGACGCCAACGACATGTTCCTGGGCGAATGCGGCGCTACGATTGCTGAGACCATTGGCGCTGGTGATACGCAGCGAGTAACTGCGATTGAGGTGTGGTTGTTTGACAAAGAGGACTATGTTCGCACAGTTACTCAGGTGCTGGCCTCTGAGTATGCCTATCAGGACCCCGCCCTGCGCAGCAAACTAGAAACCAAGGGCGATTTGGTGCTTATGCAGCCGGGCGCAACAGCAGTGCTGGAAACCAATACCCTGCGGATGCAGGCGCGGATCGTTGATATGGCTTATGGCACAGGGCCTCTGCCGCCCAACAGCTATCTTGAAAGGTTTACGCTTGAGCTGGCAGTGTGGCAGAAACAGAGCGCCCCTGCTTCTGCAGTGCCATCACCCGCGTTTGGCGCGCCGGCTCCGGCCCCATATTCACCTCCGGCTGCCTATACACCGCCAGCGGCCGCGCCCACGCCTTACACCAGTCCGCAGCCGTATTCTCCGCCTTTCTCGCCATCTGCTCCACCGCCGGCAGTACCGCGCCCGCGCCGCGATGACGACGACCCCTTCGGCGGCACAGGGGATTTCACCCCGCTGGGTGGCAGCTGACTCAGGGCGTTATTGATTGACGAAGAAAACAGCGCCTCTTGTTTTGTTGCAAGAGGCGCTGTCAATGCAGTCAGTCAGCGTCATCGACTGAACTTTAACGCACGTGACGTATCCTGAAAGTGATACTGCCTGCCGGTGTCACTGCTTGCACGATGTCGCCCTTCTTTCGACCCAACAAAACCGATCCGATAGGACTCTCGTGGGAAATGCGACCCTCGCGCGGGTTGGCCTCGGCAGCGCCCACAATCACGTAGGTCTCGTCTTCGTCACTACCTTCCTCGCGAATTGTCACTTCTGATCCGATCTGGACCGTATCCGACGTGGCGTCCCTGCTGATAATCTGTGCGCTGCGCAGGATATTCTCCAGGTACTGAATGCGACCCTCCACCAGCGCCTGCTGCTCGCGAGCATCGTGGTAGTTCGCATTCTCTTTCAAGTCTCCGTCCTCGACCGCTTCACGCAGTTTGCGCGCCAGCTCAGGCCGCCGCACGGTGGTCAACATAATGAGTTCCTGGCGCAGTTCCTCAGCGCCTTCAGCAGTAAGGTAGATTTCATCCGGCATGGCACACACCTCTTGTCCAATTACAGCGTCTTTGGAGAAGCGTCAGACTTGGGGCTGTTGAATCAGCTCGCGCCGCTGACTGGCGAGCGCGAGGACGTTCTGGCGGTGAAGCTGCTCCACTGCCCCGTTGAGCAGCGTGCGGCTGATACCACAGTCTTCGATGCTGATCTCATCGAGCAGCGCCGCCGTGTCTGAGCTGAGCAGCGCGTCATCTACTGCTGCCTGCAGCCTGTGCAGGTAACCGATGTCGGTGCGCAGCTTGTTATCTATCTCGCCGCGCAAAATGACATCGCCGTGCCCTTGAATGACCATATCGAGGTTTTCGGCCCGGAGTGTTTCCAATGAATTAAGGAGGTCATCGAAACTGCCATCTACGAAATAGGGCACAGGCATAATGGTATCGGCGGCAAACAGCACCCGATCCTCCTTCAGCAGGCAAACGATCGAGTCTGCGCTGTGGCCAGGTGTATGCCACAGCTTGAGAGTTTTGCCGCCAAGATGAAGTGTCAGGTTGCCGCAGTCGAACACGATGTCGGGCAGAACAAGGTGCACGCCGCGCAGCTCCTCGGTGGATGCCTGTGCGCGCTCAAGGCTGGAACGTCCCCGACGATCGAGAAGCTCGCGGCAGAGCGAGTGAGCGATCACGCGTGCTCCTGGGAACAGGCAGGTTCCAGTCGTGTGATCGGCGTGGAAGTGTGTGTTGACAACATATGTCACTTCAGCGCCCAGGCGCTGCTCAATAAAGCGCTTCATCTGGAGTGTTTCCTGAGGATAAACCAGGGTGTCAAGCACGACAGCGCCCGCTGTCGTGAGCACCACGCTGGCCGTCACCTGGGCGTAGAGATCGCTGGTAAACACGTAGATATCGTCGGCGATTCGCTCGCGCTGCATGGTGTTCGTATTTTCCCAAAAACTGCGGAGATTATAGTGCGAGTATAATTCGTTGAAGGCTGAAATTCAAGGCAGCGGGCCGTTAACGGGCCGACACGGGAACCTGGGCTGCCTGGTCAAGACCGAGGCGGGAGCTTGCCAGGCACAGCGCAATGATGAACCAGAACAGGCTGATTGACGCCTGAAAGTCGAGCCGGAAAAAATACAGGTCGGCGGCGGCGTTCACAAGGGCGGCTAACAGCGCGGCGTGCAGCCCCAGGTGGATGGTATCCAGGTCAGGATTGTTACGGACAAGGCGCCAGGCGCGCAGCCCATAGACGTACACGCCGAGAACGGTGGTCAGGAAAATGCCCACGCCTACCAGCCCGATCTGGTTGGCCATGATAAGGTACATGCTGGCGACATCGGTGTACAGGTCGCGTTCTGGCGTGCCCGTAAACCCAACGCCGAAGACCGGATACCGGCTGATAAGACGCAGCGAGTCGCTGTATTCGCCCAAGCGCATCTGCGTGGCCAGATCAGAGGCAGTAAACGCCTGTACAAAGCGATTTACGAACACCTGAGTTTGCGGTAGCAGCAGAAGAAGCAGCACAGAGACCAGCAGCAGAGGAATGTAGCGGCGGTAGCGCGCGAGCACCATCACTGCCAGGCCGGCAGCAAAAGCCAGAATTGATGCGCGGGAATAAGTGAGGAACAGCGCCGCGCCTACCAGCGCCATTTGAAGAACAATCAGAAACCGCCAGCGCAGCGCTGGGCGGCTGGCGAACAGTTGTGACGCTGTTAGTGTAGCGGAAATAGCCAGCATTCCACCGAGCGCATTGGGGTCTACCCAAGTGCCAATAGCGCGCTCGTTGAGGGCCGGATTGTCCTCGATGTAGCGGATTACACCGCCGTTGGGGTAGCCGATGCGCGCGAGCCGGACAAGAATGTTCTCCGCGGTTGTGTCTGGCAGGGCGTACAGCGCAAGCGTGATGAGCGCCTGCGCGCCGATTGCCAGCAGGAGCACCAGTACCAAGCGGCGCAGCGCGCCCACATCGCGCAGCAGGTCTACAAGGACAAATACCATGCCGATGCTCACCAGTGTTTCGGCAAACTGGCGCAGTTTGGCCGATGTCGGAAGCGCATAGCGAAGTCCCAATGCAAAGCTCAGCATTAGCCAGAGAACGTAGAGCGCGATCAACGCGTGGACTGGCGTAAGACGAAACCGTGAACGTCGGCCTGTCATCCATTGGAACAGATACACGATGAGAAACGTGCCCATAGCTGCATCGAGCAGGGTGGGGGTGAAGCCAACGCGCACTGGCAGTGTGCCAAAGGGCAGCAGCGCAATCACGGCTATTACAGCATACAGAGCCGCTGAGACGTTAGTCAGCACATAAAGCGCCGCTAATCCGCCGAGAGTCACGCCTGCTGCGATGAGCGGGTCAAAGGCCGCCAACAGCAGGCCAATCAGACCGCCGCTGACGCCGACAGCGGCGCCAGTCAGCACAGCGCGCGCAGTCGGGCTGCGGCTGGCAAACCAATCCTGAAGGCCGTTACTGGCGTACACTTGGCCGCCTCACCCGGGCAACAATGAACGCTGCCGCCAGTATACCTAGAGCGGCCCAGGTCACAAGGCTGAGCGCTGCGCCAATGGCAAAAGATCGTGGTGTGAAGGCCATGCTAATCGTATGGCTGCCGGCTGGAACAGCTACTGCTGATAAGCCGCCGTAAGCGCGCAAGATAGGAACCGGCTGGCCGTCCAGGCGCGCTTCCCAACCTGGATATGCAGGGTGCGCCAGCGTGAGAATCGCGTTTTCTGGCGTATCAACGGCAACGGTGAAGGCTTCCGGTGCAAAGTCTGTCACCTGCGCACTTGCATTGGTCGGCACAATAGAGGGCAAGTTCACGCTTGGCGCTGCATCAAGGATGACTGACGTGCGCGGGTTGAAGTTTGGATCAGCCAGTAGGGCGCGCGCAAAAGCGTCACTGTCTACGATTTCTGCCTGATAGACGACGTGAGCATACGGGCGTGGGTTTGCGAGCCTGTGCAGGTTAACTGGGCCATAGCGGTCTGTGCCGCGCCCGACGATTTCTGACTCTACTGGCAGTTGTTCCCAATCCGAGTATACATAGCGGACGGCGAACAGTTCCCAGGCGATGGGGTTGATCTTTTCCGGCTCGATGATTTGAAACGGGCCGTCAAGGAAGAGCGGGCTGATGCCGCGCATATCTGCCAGGCCGTAAAGGCTGCCGTAGTTGTCAGTAAGACCGCGAAAGCCGTCTACGCGGAAAGGCGCGTTTGGGTCAGCAAGCGCCTGCGCAACCAGCGGCGGCGGCTGCATGGAGAGCTGCTCGGCGGGCGGAATCGGGTCGTAGACGCGGTCAGAGTCCATGTTAACGCTGAACAGCTCGAAGACCAGCAACGCCAGCAGAAGCCCCAGGCGCACAGGCTGATTGGGGTTGGCGAGCGCGTAAGGCAGGGCCAGCAGCGTGAGCACGGCGATCAGAGCGCTGAAAAACAGGGCATTGAGGTAGAGTTCGTACTGTTCACCGTTACCGAACCACGCCAGCAGAGTCAGCAGCGCACCAAAAGCGAGTATGAGCAGCAGCAGAGTCACGCCCTGCTGGATGCGGCGCGTGTCTTTGAAATCCTTCAGGCGATCCCAGGCGGCGATGTGCGCTGCGCCTAGACCGGCCAGCACAGCGACGCTGCCAGCCACGATGTAAGCGGCGCGTTCCTGGCCGCGGAAGTAACGCAGGCCCGGCAGCAGGTTATAGAGCGCAGGGTAGAGTGCGCTGCCGGCCCCAAAGCTCAATCCCAGCGCAGCCAGCGCCGCCGCGGCCCAGAAAGCGCTCTCCGACAAACGCCGCCACACCGCGATTGCGGCCAGCGCCAGCCCGACAATACCTGCGTACAGCGGCGAGAACAGGCTCATGATGCCGGGCACAAACGCCTGAACAACGTCACGGAAGGGAAAGCCGTTGCTTTTGGCCTCGAACGTGTAATCCACACGCGCCGTTAACGGCAGATACTCCAGGCCGGGCAGCAGCGTGACCGCTGAGGTGCCAACCGCAACTGCGCCGAAGAGCGCAACTGCGACCGCAGCGCGCGTCCATGGCTGGCGCAGCCGGTAGACCCGATACGCACAGTAGCCGATCATGAGGCAGGTTAGGAAGTAGCTAGTTTGTGGGTGACCTGCCAGCCAGGACAAGCCCAACGCCGCGCCGCCCAGCGCGAACCAAGGCCAGCGCAGCGGCGCAGCGCGGGTGGCTTCCAGGATGCCAAGCAGCGCCAGCGGCAGCCAGATGCCTGCCTCCAGGATTGCCAGCTGAAGCGGCGGATAGCCGGCGAGGTAGCCGCCGTAAGCCGCAACAACAGCAGCGACCAAGCCGCCGAAAACACTGCCCTGCTGTCCAAGCGTCATGCGCCGCACCAGCGCGTACATGAGCAAACTGTAGACGAGCACATGGGCTGTCATTTCAAGCTGCAGGGCGTGATAAGTCCAACCGGCGCCGGAGAGGTTGGCCAGCGCAATTGTTGCCAGACGGGGCGGATAGAACACGGCTGCCTGCGTGTCGGCAATGAAAGGCAGGCCGCCGTTGTTGTAAGGGTTCCACAGCGGCAGCTCGCCGGCGGTCAAGCGGGCGTACTGATAACCGCCAAAAGCGACGAATTGGCCGGAAAAGTCGCCGCGCTTAAGTGAGGCCTGGTCTCCAGCGACCGGTGTGAACAGCCGCCAAAAAAACATCAGCCACAGCGCAACCAGCGTGAAAACGGCAAGCGCATCTGTATTTCGCATAGTCACGAAGCAGCCTCTGGCATAATGCGCACACGCGTCAGATTGACAAAGTCAAAAGCTTGGCCACCGTCAGGCGTGAAGATGCGCAGGCGCGGGTAAGTGCCGTCAGGCGCTTCCCGATACAGGCCGACTTCAATCTCGTAGATGCCAGGCGGCGCGCCTGGGCTAACAGCCAGCGTATGCGCATCTTCGATAATTGCCCCCGGTGTCCAGGTTGAAGTGGGAGCATTCCACTGCGCTGGCATACCATCGGATGCAGCATGCTTGGTCAACGTGAGGGGATCGAGAATGTTGGCAAACACTTTGTAGTCGTCGGGAATTGGCTGCAGCGCGCGCCAAAACAGCGTCAGCGTAACGCTGTCGCCGGCGGCAGGGCTGAGGTCGGTTAGCTCATAACCGACCAACTCAATCAGGCCGCCAAAGTTCACGCTGAGCGGATTGGGCACGTCAAATTCGCTGGCTCGTGGGACAAGCTGCGCTTGGCCAACAATGAGAACGTCGCCTCCATTGGGCAGGAGCAGACGCTGCCCAGTAGGCAGGTGATACCAGCCAACTGCTACATCGAACTGCATTGGAGCGTAGGCTGCGGGCGGAGTCCACACCGCGACCGGGTTGCGCCATGCGCGGCCTGGCTCGAGGTCGGATGTCGCCAGTGCCCCCTGTCCGGGGTACACGTCGCGCTGGCTGAAGATGACACCATCCGGCGTTACCAGATGGACAAATAAACTCCAGTCGCGGGCAGGCGTTTCAACGACTTCCCAATCGAGCACCAGCTCGACATAATCTTCAGGCTGCACACGTTCAGACACAATTTCTACAGCAAGAAGCGCAAGCGCGCCCGGTTCGTTGTCGCGCGCGAAAACCGCGACAGGCTGCCCTGCACTGGTGATCTGCTGTGGGGGAGCGTAAGCTGGGGCAATCACAAGAAACGGTGTGACAGCCGCGACAAAAGCGAACCAGACAACGACTCCGCCCATCATCCAGCCGCGCAGCCGCGCTGGCAGCCACCAAACCAAACCAACAGTCAGCCAGAGCGCAATGCTGCTCAGCGCGCCGAACACCAACCGGCCTTGTGAGGCAGGCGTTTCGGCTGTCCAGCGCAGGTATGAAACGAATGTGACCAGTGGCCAGGCGACAGTCACAGCGGCGGGCAGCCACTGCTTGCCATTGAGGTTCAGACTGTGAGCGCGCCAGCCCAGGCGCGGCGCGAGCGCGCTGTGCAGCCAGAACGCGGCCGCCCCTACCAATCCAACCAGGCCGATGGCGTTAAACACCGCATAAACAACCTCCGGAAGCGGCACGTTCATACCGCCGAAGAACCCCCAGAAAGCCTGTGTAAAGCTGTGGCGTTCACTCCACAATTGAGCCAGATTGGCCGGCACAGCGCGCCGGCCTACGATGTCAAGAAACGTGTTTAAGCCGGTTGGGTCACCGTAAAGCTGAATATTGCGTATATACCACCAGCCGGCAATGGCGACGGTCAGCCCACCGGAGATTAGGCCGCCGACGACCAGCGGCCGCCAGTCGCGGCGGCGCAGGCTGACAAACAGCAGCGCCAGCCCTACCAGCGGGACAAGGAAGCCGATGTTGAACTTGGCCAGCAGGCCTGCGCCTGTCGCAGCGCCGAGCAGGGCGCAATCGCGCCAGTTGGGCGCTCGCTCAAGCAGCAGCAGGCGTACAATAAGCAGTGTGAGCAGGTTGCCCAGCAGATTGCTGAGGTTGTCGTTGTTGACTGAGCCGGCGATAAACAGGAACATCGGCAGAAAAGCGACCAGCGCAGCAGCGCCCAGATAGATTACCGGGTGAGCTGGAAGGAGCATGCGGGCGAGGAGATAGGTCACCAGCACTGTACCCAGTCCCAGCGCGACTGAAAAGAAGCGCGATACGTGCAGCGCCAGCATTGTGCCGCTCCAGGGGAAGGCTTCGGCATCAGCTTTGTGAACGATCATGTTGACGTTGCCATCGGGCCGTACCACGCCGATGTCAGCGTGGGGGTTGATGCGGCGCACGTTGTCCATATCGCTGGTATCTATCCCAGCCGTGAGCGCCGCCGCCAGCAGGTAATACAAGGGCGGCTGGCTGCCCTCCTGCCGCCAAGGCCCGATATTGGCTGAGTCCTGTAAGGGAAGCTGGAAGCTGTTCTGGGCAAGGTGACGCACTAGGGGGTAGTGCCACAGCTCATCGGAGACTTCGAACGGCGGCGAGACGACGCTGTACGTAAGCGCGAGCGCAACGTATGCCAGAAGGACTGCGCTGAGAAGCAGGCGTTCACGAGCCAGGGTCATCGCTGTGCCCCAAGCACGCGCTCGAAGAAGCGGATGTAGCAGTCGGCAATCTGCGGCCACTCAAATAAGTGCTTTAGGTTTTCTGCTTCAGTTCGCAGCGCGTTCTGCAGTTGAGGCGACTCGTAGTAACGGCGCAGTGTTTGAGTCAGCGCAGCGCTGTCGTTAGGTGGGACCAGCAGCATGTTATGCCCGTCTCGGAACAGCGTAATCTCAACACGAGAGGTAGTAGTCGTAATCGGGCAGCCATAGCGAACAGCGGCCATCAGACTGCCGCGCCGCAGCGAGACACCGTCCCGATAAGGCAGCACAACCATATCGCTGGCCTTAAGAAAGCTGCCGACAGCAACTTCATCCTGGAGGTAGCCGGTGAAGCGCGTGTAAGGGGCCAGCCCCAGGCGCGCCACCAACGCTTCGATCTTAGCGGCGTAAGCAGCGTTCGATGGGTCGCTGGAACCCACCTCGCCGCCAATGACGACCAGCCGCGCCGGCACGCCCATTTGACGCAGCGCGGCCAGGGACTCAAGCAAGACGTCTAACCCCTTGCTGTAATTTACGAGGCCGAAATGAGCCAGCAGGAAATCACCAGCGCTGGCGCCAGCTTGTTTGCGCCAGGGGACGGGGTCGAACGGCTGGGGAAGCTCAGCGAGAATGTTGCTGGCGATTGGGATAAGAGCGGTATGAGGCAGGTGGCGAACCTGCATCTCATCTTCGTCATTGGTGACAATCACACCAGCAGAAGCCCGCGCCAGCCGCATAACTATCCAGTCACGCAGGAGGCCAGCCTTCGGAAACAGATAGGGGAAGCGCAAATCGTGAAACGTAGTTACTACAGGTACGCTAGCAGCATCCGGCAGAAAATGCACCCATGGTGACATGTCGAACGCAGCCGTTTGAAACTGCACGCAGACGATTTGCAAGCGGCTGTCTCTAGCCCAGCGGCGTACGGCCCATAGGCTGGCTGGCCCCCACGCACTGATGCCCGCTTCAAGCGGCAGATCGGTGCTGTGCGTTCCAGCGCGGCTGAACAGGTACACCTGCTGATTCTGGTCAGCCAGGTGACGCGCCAGTAAATCAGTGTAAGCGCCTACGCCGCCCTGCATCGGCGGGTATTCCCCGGTGACAATACCGATGCGCATCAGCTTATCCTCAGACCAGTGCGAAGCACCTGCCAGTAGGCGCGCACACGCTGGCCGCGCAGGTCGCGCTTGTGGCCCAGCAAACCCTTAAACGCCTCCAGCGCCAGCTGCCAAGTATAATTAAGCAGCAGAAAGAGACGCAGCGTCTGCGCCACAAGCCGCCCGTGATACTTGCGATAATAACGCAGCTTGCTCTGCTGAAAGTGAATGTGGCGCAGCGCAACGACCTGATCGGTGCTTTTGCCGCCGTGATGCACGATTTGCGCGCTGCCGAAGTAGACCACGCGCCAGCCGACGCTTTTGGCGCGGCGACACCAATCGAGTTCCTCAGAGAACATGACGAATCCCTCATCTAACGCGCCAATCTGCTCATAGACAGCGCGGCGCGCCATCAGCGCGGAACCCTGCACCCAATCTACATCAAGCACCGCGGTGTCAGGCGGGCCGACAACGTAATACCGGTTCAACACAGCGCGTGGGGCGAACGGCTGCAGCCATGTGCTCTCCAAAAAGGCGACCAGGACGGTGGGAAAGCGCCGGCGTGTGGACTGTGTGGTACCGTCCGTGTTGAGCGTGTGCGGGCCTATAACTCCTACGTCCGGATTTGTGTCCAGGAAAGCAACCATCTGCGGCAGCGCGCCGCCGACAATCTCCGTGTCCGGGTTCAGCAGCAGCAGGTAACGGCCGCGCGCTGCCGCCAGTCCAATGTTGTTGCAGCGTGTGAAGCCCAGGTTCTCGGCTTGCGACAGCAGGCGAACCTGCGGGTAGCGCGTCTCCAGCATGGAGACGGTGTCGTCTGTGCTGGCCGAGTCAACGACGATTATCTCGGTCCGCAGTCCGTTTGGGGTGGTGTGAAGACTGCTGATAACACTCTCCAGGCATTTGGCCAGCAGTACGCTGACGTTCCAGCTCACAATCACAATGGAGAGGTCAATCAAGCCCGCAGCCATCCTTTCCAGCGCAGGCCAATTGTACCAGAAGAGTTTACAGAATTTCACCGCTCCGGACACACTTTGATAACAATTGGCAGCGATGATGGCAGCAGTTTACAACACAGCATCGCGCTGTAAAGCTGTCGAAAGGAGAGAGACGACATGAACATCAGGAAAGCTGTGATTGGCGGAGCGCTGATTTGTGCGCTGGCGTTGGGCGCAGCCGCTGTAAGTGCCCAGTGGCGCGGTCCGCGTCCCGTTCAGCCCGGCGGTGAGATGGGCGATTTGCTGGCGCTGGTCGAGGAGCAGACCGGCCTCAGCATCCCTGAGGTCATGACGCGGCTGCGCAGCGGAACCACACTGGCTGCCCTGATCGAGGCCAACGGCGGCGATACAGACGCAGTTATCGCAGCAGCAGTAGAAGCCGCGACTAATCGCATCGAAGCCGCGGCAGCCGCGGGCAGGATTACTCAAGAGCGGGCCGACGCGCTGGTCGCACAGGTTGAGGCACATGTGACAGCGATCGTAAACG
>Ga0308414_1002505_pt1 | contig 11959 bp, 3 predicted proteins | sample HotsprSampleOS50_FD_205667 | JGI IMG/M metagenome (GOLD analysis project Ga0308414, IMG submission 205667) | Hot spring phototrophic mat microbial communities from Octopus Spring, Yellowstone National Park, Wyoming, United States - 20090730_OS50 ... | reverse complement strand
CTTGTTTTCTGCAATTCCGTTTTAATCGCACTATATTAGTATTGAAATATTTCGACATCTCAGAAGCCAGTGCTGATGAGGGTGTTTTAATCGCACTATATTAGTATTGAAATATTCCGAACAATGATTTTGTTGCTAATTCTTCTCCGTTTTAATCGCACTATATTAGTATTGAAATGTTATTGACTACAAAAAATACAACGTTGATGACTTGGTTTTAATCGCACTATATTAGTATTGAAATTTGACTGTTGCAGCCCTTCAGCTTTGATGGTTTCAGTTTTAATCGCACTATATTAGTATTGAAATAATCGCAGGATTTGAAACTGTTATATCATTTTGCAGTTTTAATCGCACTATATTAGTATTGAAATACTGCTTTTTTTGCGACACCCCCAGAAGCGTCTGCGTTTTAATCGCACTATATTAGTATTGAAATCATTTAAAAAGTTATAATAAGCTTCATCATCATTATGTTTTAATCGCACTATATTAGTATTGAAATCGTATTGTGCTATATGCCCCGCTGTAGTAGGGATTGTGTTTTAATCGCACTATATTAGTATTGAAATTTAATTGTATAATTAGCTATATCAAAGTCAACGCTGTTTTAATCGCACTATATTAGTATTGAAATAGCATAAAATTAGTAAAATCTGCTGCAGTTGTTTGGTTTTAATCGCACTATATTAGTATTGAAATAAGTATTGCACGTTCCCGCCCCTGGATTTCCTGTGATTGTTTTAATCGCACTATATTAGTATTGAAATATTAGCTTTGTAGTTACAAGATTACTGTCGTAATTGTTTTAATCGCACTATATTAGTATTGAAATACATTCCCAGCTTTGACATCTCAGAAGCCAGTGCTGTTTTAATCGCACTATATTAGTATTGAAATGACACAAAAATATGCTTATTGCTTATTGAAGCATCGTTTTAATCGCACTATATTAGTATTGAAATGTCTATAAAAGTAGGAATAATTTTTTCTTTATATAGTTTTAATCGCACTATATTAGTATTGAAATTCTTCCACCTGCAGCGATGGAATTTTAAAGTTTACTGTTTTAATCGCACTATATTAGTATTGAAATATCAAATCTCCATCGTTACCTAAATAATAAATTTTGTTTTAATCGCACTATATTAGTATTGAAATAAAATTTGCAAAAATCGTTTATAAGCAACGTTTTGGTTTTAATCGCACTATATTAGTATTGAAATAGCTGGCGAAGTAGTGCTGATAGACAGAAGCTACGTGGTTTTAATCGCACTATATTAGTATTGAAATTAATATTGCAGCGTTTTTAGATAAATCGTCAACACTGTTTTAATCGCACTATATTAGTATTGAAATTTGAAATTCTTGACCACATCGTGTTGTTGCAGACTGTTTTAATCGCACTATATTAGTATTGAAATATGTTGTTGTAACTTTTCTCTACTGGCGTAGTTGTTTGTTTTAATCGCACTATATTAGTATTGAAATAAGTGAATACTTATAATTTGTTGAACGCATTTGACGTTTTAATCGCACTATATTAGTATTGAAATATCGCAAAGTTTTGCAGCACACAACAGACACTCTGGTTTTAATCGCACTATATTAGTATTGAAATATTGTTAAAAATGTAATTCGTGAAATTGTGCTGTAGTTTTAATCGCACTATATTAGTATTGAAATCTTGCTTTGTAAACTTTGTTGTTACTAACATAAACTAGTTTTAATCGCACTATATTAGTATTGAAATATGTTGTTTAGATTTTCTTTAATTTGGTATTCGTTGTTTTAATCGCACTATATTAGTATTGAAATTTCTTTTGCTATATACAAAAGTTGTTTTTTTAGTTCGTTTTAATCGCACTATATTAGTATTGAAATGTTTTGAAAACTACTGCTGTATCATATTTTGTTATTGTTTTAATCGCACTATATTAGTATTGAAATATTTCAAAACAAAGATTTAATAAATAACACTAAATTGTTTTAATCGCACTATATTAGTATTGAAATAAAGTATGCAACGGTTTCGGGAGTGTTTTCGTAAACGTTTTAATCGCACTATATTAGTATTGAAATCTCTTCTAATCCGTTGTTTCCGAGTGATAAAACCTTCGGTTTTAATCGCACTATATTAGTATTGAAATATAAATAATGTGTCTGCTTTTATTCCTCGCCCAATGTTTTAATCGCACTATATTAGTATTGAAATAACTGCTTTTTAAGATTATCATTGTTGCTGTAGTCGTTTTAATCGCACTATATTAGTATTGAAATTTCTCGTCTGCTGCTTTGTAGTATAATTTGTTAATGTTTTAATCGCACTATATTAGTATTGAAATAAATCAAAAACAATTGGAGACCTTTCAGCTGCAGGAGTTTTAATCGCACTATATTAGTATTGAAATTCATTATAATTTTCTACCTTGTAAAGATAAAACAAAGTTTTAATCGCACTATATTAGTATTGAAATTCAGCAAGCAAGTATGAGTAATCAATCACGCATAGTTTTAATCGCACTATATTAGTATTGAAATTTTTTAAAAGTTTTAGGAATGCCTAATTCTATTTCTGTTTTAATCGCACTATATTAGTATTGAAATGTTCTTGCAGCATTTTAAACATTTCTATTTGCGTTGTTTTAATCGCACTATATTAGTATTGAAATTCGAAAATATAGATTACGTCGCACTTTGCAAGCAGTTTTAATCGCACTATATTAGTATTGAAATATTAGCTGCAACGCATTAAAAGCGTTTGCTGCTTCAAGTTTTAATCGCACTATATTAGTATTGAAATTTATTATAATTATCGTAAAAACTTATTATCATTTTGGTTTTAATCGCACTATATTAGTATTGAAATAAACACAATTGTTGATACTACAATTGCAGGTTTGGACGTTTTAATCGCACTATATTAGTATTGAAATTGTTTTGAAATTGTAAAATAATCATTTAAGTTATAAGTTTTAATCGCACTATATTAGTATTGAAATTGTTTTGAAATTGTAAAATAATCATTTAAGTTATAAGTTTTAATCGCACTATATTAGTATTGAAATATCCAGTCTGGATGCGGTAACCAGCCACCTACATTGTTTTAATCGCACTATATTAGTATTGAAATTGAAGTTTTTATAAACAAAAAACAATACAGCGAAGGTTTTAATCGCACTATATTAGTATTGAAATGCAAGACCTGAAAAAAGAGAGAGACAGCTACAAAAAGTTTTAATCGCACTATATTAGTATTGAAATTAATCTTAAACCTGTCTGATAAAAAAGCCCTTGCAGTTTTAATCGCACTATATTAGTATTGAAATTCTTCCACCTGCAGCGATGGAATTTTAAAGTTTACTAGTTTTAATCGCACTATATTAGTATTGAAATACGTTAAAAAAACGCAAATAGAAATGTTTAAAACGCGTTTTAATCGCACTATATTAGTATTGAAATAACACTGTATCAATTTTTTCTTTTATTATTGTTTTAGTTTTAATCGCACTATATTAGTATTGAAATACTTTTTTAAAATCTGTAGCAGCACTTGTATTCAAGGTTTTAATCGCACTATATTAGTATTGAAATGCTACAATGGTATTTAATGTTAACTAACTTGAATTTGTTTTAATCGCACTATATTAGTATTGAAATGAATTCTCGAGAATTCACTATTCTCCGTTGTTGTGGGTTTTAATCGCACTATATTAGTATTGAAATTTTGAAGTTGCGATAGCAGTATTGCACGTTCCCGCGTTTTAATCGCACTATATTAGTATTGAAATTATTCATAATTTCCTACGTCGAACAAGTTCACTGTAGTTTTAATCGCACTATATTAGTATTGAAATTTATTTATATCAATTGTTAAAAATGTAATTCTCGAAGTTTTAATCGCACTATATTAGTATTGAAATTTCATTACATACAACGCGTGTATTAACGCAACTTTTGTTTTAATCGCACTATATTAGTATTGAAATACTTTTTCTTTTTTCTCTTGCTCTTGTTTTTCCAAAGTTTTAATCGCACTATATTAGTATTGAAATTTTTTTAACATAATTTAAAACTTTTTCATCGCCTGGTTTTAATCGCACTATATTAGTATTGAAATGTTTTTAAAATTCGCATCTATAACGCAACAAGCACAGTTTTAATCGCACTATATTAGTATTGAAATAACTTCGGTGCTAAACGCATATGGAGCATCAGCCAGCGTTTTAATCGCACTATATTAGTATTGAAATCAAATATAAATAATATGTTTTAATTATGCAAGCACTGTTTTAATCGCACTATATTAGTATTGAAATTAATCTAGAATATTATATTGGAGCATTTGGATTGGGTTTTAATCGCACTATATTAGTATTGAAATTTGTGAATAGCCCATAATTTTGCAAGTTTCAAGCTGGTTTTAATCGCACTATATTAGTATTGAAATTAGTAGTTTGCTCCTTTTATTTCTTGCGTTTCTTTTGTTTTAATCGCACTATATTAGTATTGAAATATCGCATCTGAAAGCATTGAAAGCAAGTCCAAGAAAGTTTTAATCGCACTATATTAGTATTGAAATAATTAATTACGTTATTTAAGTTCTCTTTTGCTAAATCGTTTTAATCGCACTATATTAGTATTGAAATTTGTTTATAAATACTAAATCATTAAGCATCCTTTTGTTTTAATCGCACTATATTAGTATTGAAATTAATATTGATATGATCTTGCAAAGTGTAGCAATAAGTTTTAATCGCACTATATTAGTATTGAAATGAATATAAAGGATATAGCCCAAAAAGCGTTTAACTGTTTTAATCGCACTATATTAGTATTGAAATAAATTTACGTTACTAATTCTATAGCCCCTATCAAAGTTTTAATCGCACTATATTAGTATTGAAATATATATTTTACAAACAATTTTATTGAGTAAATGGCAGTTTTAATCGCACTATATTAGTATTGAAATATTTCAACGATTAGAACACGTCGCTTATCTGATGCAGGTTTTAATCGCACTATATTAGTATTGAAATGCAAAAAGAAGCAATAGGAGCAGTTGATGAAGCTTAGTTTTAATCGCACTATATTAGTATTGAAATCAGAATTTGGGATGTTTAAATAAAATTTTAGGGAGTTTTAATCGCACTATATTAGTATTGAAATGAAATTAACGTATACAATCCAATAAATCTCGACTAGTTTTAATCGCACTATATTAGTATTGAAATTCATAACAAAGATTTCTATTGCTATTACTATTACCGTTTTAATCGCACTATATTAGTATTGAAATCGAATAAAACAATGAATTTAATTAATGCTTTAAGTTTTAATCGCACTATATTAGTATTGAAATACTGAAACTGATTTGAAAAGATGGGGGGAAACTTGTTTTAATCGCACTATATTAGTATTGAAATTTTGTGTAATGTTCGATGAATTTTGCAGGAAGCTCTGTTTTAATCGCACTATATTAGTATTGAAATTTTGCTTGCTCTGTTATCAGAGCCCTTTTGGCAGCGTTTTAATCGCACTATATTAGTATTGAAATAAAGCCTTATCAAACCAGCCCTGCGAAGCATTTTTCAGTTTTAATCGCACTATATTAGTATTGAAATGTATCTGCACGGCTCCAGCTCCAACTCTTCTAATCAGTTTTAATCGCACTATATTAGTATTGAAATGCATTTTCGTTAAAGTATAATATTTGAGAATTAGCCGTTTTAATCGCACTATATTAGTATTGAAATTTTTCTAAATTTAATTCAAATTCTAAGTTTTCTTCGGTTTTAATCGCACTATATTAGTATTGAAATAAGTCTTGCAACGCTACTTTTGCCCCTGTATCATCGTTTTAATCGCACTATATTAGTATTGAAATAAGATTTTGATGGAGGCTACAATGCTAATTGGAATTGTTTTAATCGCACTATATTAGTATTGAAATATCATTACGATTTTTTTGTAAAGTATTTAATATTATGTTTTAATCGCACTATATTAGTATTGAAATGTTGTCACTGAAATATCGACTAATCCTGCTTTTGCGTTTTAATCGCACTATATTAGTATTGAAATAATAACTGTTACAAATATAAACTATTTGTTTCAAATGTTTTAATCGCACTATATTAGTATTGAAATTTTTTTAATTCCTTTTTTAATTTTGTCAAACAACCGTTTTAATCGCACTATATTAGTATTGAAATCTGTGCTTGTTTCTTTTAAAAATTTGTTGTATAAATGTTTTAATCGCACTATATTAGTATTGAAATAAAGAATTTTAGCGAAGCAAATGCGTTCAAGTTAGGTTTTAATCGCACTATATTAGTATTGAAATGAAAAGTTGTCTTCTGCTCGGGCTTTGCTAAACTTAGTTTTAATCGCACTATATTAGTATTGAAATATTCTCTTGCACAAGTAACACTTCCCGCCAGCTGGGGGTTTTAATCGCACTATATTAGTATTGAAATAACATTTTCTTGGACTTGCTTTCAATGCTTTCAGAGTTTTAATCGCACTATATTAGTATTGAAATGTAATATATAGTTTAAAGTTTTCCATTTTTTTGTTGTTTTAATCGCACTATATTAGTATTGAAATATCGTTAGCATAATGAACCCCTTCAATTGGATAAGGTTTTAATCGCACTATATTAGTATTGAAATTTCTCAACTTGGCAAAGAAGACGTTTGCATTTGTTGTTTTAATCGCACTATATTAGTATTGAAATACTGTTTTGCCGTGAAAATATTCTTCGTTTTTCTTGTTTTAATCGCACTATATTAGTATTGAAATTCGTTAATGTATAAAGTTTTCCATTTGTAATAATTGTTTTAATCGCACTATATTAGTATTGAAATGTTTTAACAAGCAGCGACGTTTGGACTATCTCAAGGTTTTAATCGCACTATATTAGTATTGAAATGTTGCATACTATAAGGACGCAGCACTTTGTCATCAAGGTTTTAATCGCACTATATTAGTATTGAAATATTGCTTACATTTTGCATCGCTACAAGCAGCATTCGGTTTTAATCGCACTATATTAGTATTGAAATAATGACTTTTGAAGAAATGGAATCAGCAAGGGATTGTTTTAATCGCACTATATTAGTATTGAAATTTGCTTAAACTTACATTTTTATAATTTATATTATCGTTTTAATCGCACTATATTAGTATTGAAATATTTACACTTGCAAAAATAAATGACAACATAGAAGGTTTTAATCGCACTATATTAGTATTGAAATGCACTTTCTATAATCACTTTCTTGCCTGATTGTTTGTTTTAATCGCACTATATTAGTATTGAAATAAGATTTTGATGGAGGCTACAATGCTAATTGGAATTGGTTTTAATCGCACTATATTAGTATTGAAATAATTTGCAAATTATAGTGTGCCTTTGGATTGGACGGTTTTAATCGCACTATATTAGTATTGAAATTTGTAAAGTATTTAATATTATAACATTTCTTGTTCGTTTTAATCGCACTATATTAGTATTGAAATTTTTTAATAAATGCTATTTCTTTAACTTATTTTAGAGTTTTAATCGCACTATATTAGTATTGAAATATATTTTGCATCCTCCAAAATTCGCTACTTACACTACGTTTTAATCGCACTATATTAGTATTGAAATACATTTACTTCTCTTTCTGCAAGCCACAAATCCATTGTTTTAATCGCACTATATTAGTATTGAAATTCATTATACTGCGTCCAAGAAATCTTTACTGTTCCGTTTTAATCGCACTATATTAGTATTGAAATGCTGTCCAAAATGCAGTCCACGACAGTGTTCCAGATGGTTTTAATCGCACTATATTAGTATTGAAATTTCTTCTCTTGCTCTTGCTTTTCGAGAATTGCTTTTGTTTTAATCGCACTATATTAGTATTGAAATAATAGTATATAATCACGTTTTGTTTCGTGTGAGAAAGTTTTAATCGCACTATATTAGTATTGAAATAGCTTTTAAATTCTTCTTTTGAAAATGAAACTTCGTGTTTTAATCGCACTATATTAGTATTGAAATTCGCAACCATCCCGCCTGTTCTCACTGTTTCAAGTGTTTTAATCGCACTATATTAGTATTGAAATAAAACAGAAACGTAAAACCTCTGCTTGAATTGTTGCGTTTTAATCGCACTATATTAGTATTGAAATTTGAAGAAGGGAACTATGATTTTCAGGATGACGGAGTTTTAATCGCACTATATTAGTATTGAAATAATCTTAAATCTAAGTGCTTCGCGTTAGCATTTGTAGTTTTAATCGCACTATATTAGTATTGAAATGACTTTTGTATGTAAATTTTTGCAGAACTACATTGTGTTTTAATCGCACTATATTAGTATTGAAATTTTGTTAATTCGCTTATTAGTTTTTGCAATGCTTTAGTTTTAATCGCACTATATTAGTATTGAAATTTCTCGTCTGCTGCTTTGAAATATAGTTTGCTAATAGTTTTAATCGCACTATATTAGTATTGAAATGAAACATACACTGTAGCACTGCTTCCTGAAGAAACTGTTTTAATCGCACTATATTAGTATTGAAATAACCTGTAGTCGATATTGCAATAAACTTTTTTCATGTTTTAATCGCACTATATTAGTATTGAAATTTTTTTGTAGGACTGATCTACGTTTTGGGGGATTTGTTTTAATCGCACTATATTAGTATTGAAATGTGCAAGCAAATCAGGAAATCCCGAGCTTGCTCCAGTTTTAATCGCACTATATTAGTATTGAAATAACTTTTTTAAAAACTTAAAGAGCTGAATGCTGTAGTTTTAATCGCACTATATTAGTATTGAAATATTACAGCGTAGTTCTACAAAAAATTAATAAAATAGTTTTAATCGCACTATATTAGTATTGAAATATAATCGACCCTGAGAAGTTGTCTTCTGCTCGAGCGTTTTAATCGCACTATATTAGTATTGAAATGAGTTTTAATCGAAAATTACATAAAAGACAGAACGGTTTTAATCGCACTATATTAGTATTGAAATTAACGTCTGCAGAAAAAATTAGAATTTTGTATGGAGTTTTAATCGCACTATATTAGTATTGAAATAAAACTAATCGAAAAAGCAACAAGAGGCGAGTATAGTTTTAATCGCACTATATTAGTATTGAAATATCGAAAAGAGACTGAATCGCACAAATCAACGCATCGTTTTAATCGCACTATATTAGTATTGAAATTTTGTTAATTCGCTTATTAGTTTTTGCAATGCTTTAAGTTTTAATCGCACTATATTAGTATTGAAATGTAGCCTCTATCGAAAAGAGACTGAATAGCACATAGTTTTAATCGCACTATATTAGTATTGAAATCAGAATTAGCACCAACGTTGTATAACGTAGTTCCAACGTTTTAATCGCACTATATTAGTATTGAAATACGGAAACGTAAACCAAGAAAGCCAGTGGACGCAGCGTTTTAATCGCACTATATTAGTATTGAAATTTCAAATTTTTTTGTGTTGCTTTAGCTGGAATTACGCGTTTTAATCGCACTATATTAGTATTGAAATAACAACTTGAAACAAATATAATCATTTTGTTTCATGTTTTAATCGCACTATATTAGTATTGAAATGTCCAGTAGAGAGTATTAAAAATTTAGCAGCAAATGTTTTAATCGCACTATATTAGTATTGAAATGCAGTATGGATGCAGCTGCTTTGAATACTTTGTTTAGTTTTAATCGCACTATATTAGTATTGAAATTTTTTTATTTGCTTTAGTTCTAAAGTATCTTCGCTTGTTTTAATCGCACTATATTAGTATTGAAATTTAGAAATTATTACAAGTTTTTGGGATGCTGAAAAGTTTTAATCGCACTATATTAGTATTGAAATTTTGTATCAACTGCAACGCTGTTTAACCTTGCAAGGTTTTAATCGCACTATATTAGTATTGAAATGAATTTTGCATTTGATACTGCGTTTTCAGCTGCTGGTTTTAATCGCACTATATTAGTATTGAAATTACTGCACTATATTTTTATAATAATTTTTATATGCTGTTTTAATCGCACTATATTAGTATTGAAATTTATATTTTTCTAATTCTTTGTTATAATTTTCCAGGTTTTAATCGCACTATATTAGTATTGAAATAATATATTCTAAAATTAATTGAAAAAGCAACAAAAGTTTTAATCGCACTATATTAGTATTGAAATTGTAACTCTGTAGCCTCTTCTATCCAGATTGCATCAGTTTTAATCGCACTATATTAGTATTGAAATGATGAAAAACGCCTCGCAAAGCTGGTTTGATAAGGCGTTTTAATCGCACTATATTAGTATTGAAATAAAACAGGGCTTAACTTCTTTAAAATCAAAGAGTTAGTTTTAATCGCACTATATTAGTATTGAAATACTTTCACGCTGTTTAATCTTGCTAAATATTCAAAAAGTTTTAATCGCACTATATTAGTATTGAAATGGAGAAAAAATCACTGAATTGATGAAAAACGCCTCGCGTTTTAATCGCACTATATTAGTATTGAAATGAATTCTCGACAATCAATTTACCTTTTATCAATTTTGTTTTAATCGCACTATATTAGTATTGAAATTTATAATTTCCGTTTTCATCTTGTATTAATTTGTAGTTTTAATCGCACTATATTAGTATTGAAATGGAATTTGGGGCTTCTGCTAAAATCGACGTAAACAGGTTTTAATCGCACTATATTAGTATTGAAATGTTTAGATCCGTCTTCAAGCACTACTTCGCTACGTCGTTTTAATCGGACTATATTAGTATTGAAATGAAGATACAGCACTTTTCACAAAGCCCACCACCTTGTTTTAATCGCACTATATTAGTATTGAAATTGACTTTCCAAATCTTCTGGCCAATTCTTCTCTAAGGTTTTAATCGCACTATATTAGTATTGAAATGATCTAACAGCATTTCTAAAAAAGAAATAGGCAAAGTTTTAATCGCACTATATTAGTATTGAAATTTTTTTAAATCTTCGTTTGTAATATTGTCTATCAGCGTTTTAATCGCACTATATTAGTATTGAAATAATTTTCAAGAGCTGCAATGTATTGAGCAGGTAAGGTTTTAATCGCACTATATTAGTATTGAAATAATTTTCAAGAGCTGCAATGTATTGAGCAGGTAAGGTTTTAATCGCACTATATTAGTATTGAAATGTTCTTCACTCCCAGAGTTCCTACATTTCTGAGCCGTTTTAATCGCACTATATTAGTATTGAAATTAAAAGTTTTAGGAATGCCTAATTCTATTTCTTCGTGTTTTAATCGCACTATATTAGTATTGAAATAAAGATAAGGCATCAATTTCCCCTTCTGTTATAATGTTTTAATCGTACTATATTAGTATTGAAATATAAGAAAAACAACAGATTTGACTGTAGCAGAAAAGTTTTAATCGCACTATATTAGTATTGAAATCTTGCTTCTGTTATGTTTACTTTTTTCTCTTCAAGTTTTAATCGCACTATATTAGTATTGAAATAAGCAATATGCGTGAAGTTAAATACAAAAAAATTCAAAGTTTTAATCGCACTATATTAGTATTGAAATAAAATCAATTACTCTGTAACCAGCTGCCAGAAATGCGTTTTAATCGCACTATATTAGTATTGAAATAATGGCTTTGACTACAGAGAAGCTGACTATATGGAAAGTTTTAATCGCACTATATTAGTATTGAAATCCCCTAAAACGGAAAATCTTCATCGGTTTCTTCTTGGTTTTAATCGCACTATATTAGTATTGAAATAAATAATCAAAAGTAAGATTTGGACGCTCGTGAACTTGTTTTAATCGCACTATATTAGTATTGAAATCTACCATCCCGCCAGTCCGCACTGTTTCAAGCCCCGGTTTTAATCGCACTATATTAGTATTGAAATTTGGCATTAGCTTAAACTAAAAATTAAGA
>Ga0308414_1002502_pt1 | contig 11963 bp, 12 predicted proteins | sample HotsprSampleOS50_FD_205667 | JGI IMG/M metagenome (GOLD analysis project Ga0308414, IMG submission 205667) | Hot spring phototrophic mat microbial communities from Octopus Spring, Yellowstone National Park, Wyoming, United States - 20090730_OS50 ... | reverse complement strand
GACAAGCCATCAGGAAGAGGAAAGGAGCTAACGTCTTCTCCTGTGAAAAATTTAGCAGTTTCAAAAGGATTAAAAGTTTTACAGCCTACTAGTTTAAAACTAGAAAGTGTTGTTTGCGAAATTTTGAGCCATTCAGTAGATCTACAAATTGTCTATGCTTATGGAGCACTTATTCCAAAAAAAATTTTTGATGCACCTACTTTTGGAACTATTAATTTACATGGAAGTATATTACCTGCTTTTCGAGGAGCTTCACCTGTACAAGCTGCCATTTTAGAAGGACTTACAAAAACTGGTTTTACTTTACAATATATAACAGAAGAGCTAGATGCAGGAGATATTATCTCTACAGGAGAAGTTGAAATTACTGAAGAAGATAATTTTGGGACAGTTTTAGATAAGATTACTAAATTTGGGACAGAAGAAATTTTACGTTTATTAAACAATTTTAATGGAAAAAAATTTCCCTCTTACCCACAAGATCACAGTAAAGCTACCTATTGTAAAAAAATTTTACCAGAAAGTAGAAAAATTAATTTTTTAGATTCAGCTTGGAATATCCATAATAGAGTGAGAGCTTATAATCCAGGAAATATTTGTTATGCCTTTTTTCGAGAAAAACGTATCAATATTTATAAAACTCGCTTAAGTGATCAAACTTCTAATTTAGAATCTGGGACACTCATAAAACTTGATAAAAAAACAATTGGTTTTATTGCAGGTGATAGAAAGATTTTAATTCTTGAAGAAGTTCAGCCTGAAAATAAAAAGGTTATGAGTGGACTTGATTTCTTAAATGGAATTCAATTAAAAGAAGGAGAAAAGCTTTTGTGACAGAACTCAATCAACATTTTAAGGAGAAAAAAAGATCTTTTTTAGAGTATGTTTTTTTCTTTGCCTTTGGATTATTTTTGTTTTTTTTATCAGCTTTTTTGGTAGTTTTGCTTCGCACTAAGGGAAGTTCTAAATTAGTTATGCCCGATCTTATAGGTCAAAATTATCTAGATGTTCACAATGAACTACTAAGATTACGCTTGAAAGTCCAATTAGAAACTAAGCGATTTATGGATAAAAATGATGGGGAAATCTTATATCAGTCTATTCCAGCTGGAAAGGTTTTAGAAGCAGGTAGCAAATTATATCTCACTGTAAATATTGGAGTAGATAGAATTGTTGTTCCTGATTTAAAAGGTCAACAGCTTATAAGTGCTAAAGCTTTACTGGAAAAGATTCTTTCAGGAGAAACTTATGTAAAAATGGAAATTGGTGGGATTACTTATGTTCCTGCTTCAGGAGGTCTTGCCCCTGGTACTATCTTAGAGCAAATCCCAGAGCCTGGAAAAATTACTACTACTCGTGAAAAAATTTATTTACTAGTTGTAGAAGATAAAACTCAAACTTCTTCAGTTAACTTTGAAAATTTACCTTTTCCTCAAGTTGCTTATTCTTTGAGTAAACAACAAAAAAACTTTCGTTTAAAGGAAATTTTACCTACTCAAATTCTTTCTCAAAATGGTTTAATTGCAAAAGTCGAGCAAGTTAATTCTATTTATAATTTTTCTGTATATTATTATGAGATTGATCCTAAACCTGTTCAAGGGTATGAAAAATTTGTATTTCACCCAAAAGAAACAGGAGAGTATAGTGGTAAGCTTTATTTAAAAGAAGAAAAGGAAAAACCCATGAAAGAACTTTTTTCCAAATTAAAACTTGAAATGAATCAAGACTTTCCTTTTATCTTTTATAGGCAAGGTGACGTTCGAGTTGATATTGAAACAAATGGAAAAGTAGCAAAATCTTTTAACTTTGAGGCAGATTTACAACGATGAAAATTTCCGCTTCGGTACTTGCAGCTCCAATCACTAGTTTAGAAAGAATTTTACCAAATTTAGATCCTAGTGCAGTTGACTATATCCATGTAGATGTAATGGATGGAAATTTTGTTCCTCAAATTAGCTTTGGGGAAAGTATTACTGGAGAAATGAAAACTCTCACCCACATACCTTTAGATATACATTTGATGGTTGCTCATCCAGAAAAAGAGGTGCCTAAATATTTTTCTTTAAAACCTGAATTTATTACCTTTCACATTGAAACTACTCATTTTTCAGTTCGGCTTTGTGAGCTCATTCGTTCCAGTGGAATTAAAGTAGGAATTTCTTTAAATCCTTCTACTCCTCTAGCTTGTATTGAAAACCTCTTACCCTATCTAGATTTGGTGTTAATAATGACTGTAGACCCTGGTTTTTATGGACAAAGTTTTGTAAAGAGCGGGTTTGAAAAAATTGCTAAGGCTAGAGAAATGATTTCTAATTATACTATTTTATTAGAAGTAGATGGAGGAGTTAACGTAAACAACATTCATCAACTTTCTAGCCTAGGTGTAGATATCTGCGTAGCAGGTTCAGCTGTATTTAAAACAGGGGATCCAAACCTCAACGCCAAAACCTTAAAAAAAGCCTGTGAAGTTAATTTTCAAATTACTTAGGTCTTAGCTTTTTATAATTTTTTCTATAGTTTGTTTAATGTAAAATAGTAAATAAATAGTTGAGTTTTTAATATCTTGATATACTCTTTAGAAGTGTAAACCTAAAAGGTAAAAGTTAAAAATCGTATTCAAAATTACTTGGTCAAGTAATAAGACAGCTGTTTGTATTTTTATAGGCTTTTCTTTTACAGTCGAAAATCCCTCATCTTTTTTGTAAAAAAGGTGAGGGATAGATTTTCAAGAGTCTACATTGGTTATTTTTTACAACCCTAAACTTCTACCAATAATTTCTTTCATAATTTCTGTTGTACCTGCATAAATAGTTTGAATTCTTGCATCTAGATATGCTCTTGCAATTGGATATTCCATCATATAACCATAGCCGCCAAAAAACTGGAGACATTGATCTGTATGACGTTTTTGCATCTCTGTAGCATACCATTTTGCCATAGAGGCTTCTGCAGTAGTTAGTTCCCCCCTCATGAAAGCTAAGATAGCTTGATCAACAAAAGCCCTACAGATTTCTGCTTCTGTGCGCATTTCTGCCATTTGAAATTTTATATGTTGAAAGGTGCCTATAGGTTTTCCAAAAGCATGCCTTTCTTTGATATACTTTAAAGTAATTTCTTGAATTAAAAAAGTAGCTTCTACTGCTGAAATAGCTAGAGCTAGTCTCTCTCGTGGAAGTTTATTCATAAGATAACGAAAGCCTTGTCCTTTACGACCTATTAAATTTTCTTTTGGAACCTTAACATCTGAAAAGTGTAATTCTGAAGTATCTTGAGCTTTAAGACCAATTTTTTCTAAGTTTCGACCTCTTTCAAAGCCTTCCATCCCAGCCTCAATCATTAAAAGACTCATAGAGCCATCACCTGTTTTTACAGCAGTAATAATTAAATCTGCAAGTTGACCATTGCTGATAAAAGTTTTTTGACCATTTACAAGAAAGTAATCACCTTTATCTATTGCAGTAGTGCGAATAGATTTTAAATCAGAACCTGCATCGGGCTCAGTCATGGCAATAGCTGTAATTTTTGTTCCAGCTGCAGCAGGGGGAATCCATCTTGCTTTTTGTTCTTCAGTAGCATAGTCCACTAGATATGGGACGTTAATATCATTGTGAAGAGAAATAAAAAATCCCGTATTGCCTACCCGAGCAGATTCTTCCATAATAATGACGTTATATAAAAAATCAACTCCACCACCTCCATCTTCTGCTGGCACATCTGGACACAATAGTCCCATATCTCCTGCTTTTTTCCAAACTTCTCTAGAAACCATCCCTTGTTTTTCCCATTCAGCATGTTTGGGGGCCACTTCTGTTTCAAAAAACTTTCTAGCTACTTCTCTAAATTCTTCGTGTTCTTTTGTAAAAGGTAGTGCACGTTTCATAAAATCTCCTTTTTCTTCTCTCCAAAAAAAAATAATTAGCTATGTTAGGAACAAAATTTTCACTTTGAATTTTGTTTTTTGTCATTTGTGAGAACTTGACTAGATTTCAAAACTAGAAACACTGGAAATAAAAATTTATTAACTTTATATTGAAATAGACTTTGTAAGGGCTTTACAACACATTCATGAATACTTTACTAATTTGCGTAAGCTTCATTTATTTAATGATGACGATACAAAGGGAAAGTAAGTTAAAAGTTTACTTTGTGAAGGAAACAAAAAAGCTTGTCTTAAAAAAAATTATAAATTTTATTAATAACGATATGAAAAACCTAATTTTACTGCTTATTTTATTTTTTCCTTTTTGTAACTTAAGTAACCATCCTAGTTTAACTAAATCTTGGGATTTAAAGCAATCTTGGTTTGTATCTGCTAAACAAGCTATTTTACTACATAAACAAGGCGGACAATTTTTAGATGCTAGAATGAAAATACTTTTTTTTCCAAACCCTGTGCCAGCTATTTCTGTAGATTGGAAAGATTTTTCCAATCAAGGTAAGTTAGTTTCTAAAGAGGAGATTTTAAAAAAATTAAGACTTCTTTCTGTAGATTTAAATAAACCTATTTTAGTTTTTGGAGATCCTATTTTGGGATGGGGAGAAGAAGGAAGAATTGTATGGATGTTACGTTATTTAGGAATAAGCCATTCTTACATTGTAGATGGGGGAGTAAGAGCTTTAAATCAAATTTATAACATAACTATAGAAGATGAAAAACTAGAGCTTCCTTTTCAAATAAATATTAATGTAGAAGACCTAGAAATAAATAGTGAACTCGTACGTAAGAATTTAGAGAATAAGGAATATATTTTTATTGACGTTCGCGAAAAAAGAGAATTTTTGGGACAAACTCCTTACGGTGAAAAAAGAGGAGGGCATTTACCTAAAGCTAAGTGGATATATTATAAAAAATTTTTAGACTCTGAAGGTTTTGTATTAGAATTTAAAGCTATAGAAAGACTTTTAGAAGAAGTCTCTATTTCTAAAGAAAAAATCCTTGTAACTTACTGTACAGGTGGAGTGCGTTCTGCTTGGTTTGCAAGTGTGTTGCGTACTTATGGATATAATGCAAGAAATTATTCCGGCTCTATGTGGGAATGGTCAAATATGGAATCTAGCTTATATCCTTTAGAAAAATAAATTTTTTTAAAAAAAATTTCTTGAAAAGATTAGGTTTTTTTGAAAATGTATATCTAATTCTTAAAGTTATGGAGGATATTTTGCTAGTTTCAGATTTATGCAATATATATGAGTCACTTAATCAAGATATAGCAGAACTCAAGCAAACTCGCAATAGAATTCCTTCAGATAGAGAGTATAGCGAAGTACTTAAAAAAAGTATTACTCTTGAAATTGAGAAGTATGAAAACTTAAAAAGTAAGCTCTTGGACTTAGAAGTTGAAGTACCAGTTGGACATCCACTTGAAAAAATTTCTTCTAATTTAGATGATTCTTTTTATTGTATGCCTTGAGTTATGCGAGAAGAGGTATTCAAGGTAGCTGACTTACAGACAATCTTTGAATCTATTGAAAGAGACATAGCAGAGTTAAAAGAAACTCTAGGTAGAATCCCTAAAAATCGGGATTATAGTTTTCCTATCATAAACTCTATAAAAAAAGAAATAGAAAAGTTAGAAAAGAAAAAAGAACTCATTTTAAACTTAGAAGTAAAATTACCTTTAGATGTTTTAGATAAAGGTGAAAAACAAGTAGAAGAGTCTTTTATTTTACAACCTATAAGTCCTAAAGAGCAAACTCCCAAAAAAATTATAAGAAGGTATTAAAGTATGAAGTTTCAATTGTTTTTTTTAGTTTTAATTTTGTTTTCAAATGCTTGTAAAAGTGGGGAAGAAGAGTTAGCAGTTTTTGAAGGGGGAAAGATTTTACGAAAAGAGTTACGTGAGTTTTATTTGTTTCGTGGCATTCCCAGTAACGAAAATACAACTTCAGTAAAAACTCAATCTAGTATTGTAGAAAACTTAGTTGTTCAAAGTTTAGCTGAAAAAGAAATCGTAAAGAAAAAATTAGATGAGTCAGCTCTTTATAAAAAAGCTTTAGAATTATCTGAAATTCAGTTAATAGCTAATTTATATAAGAAAAGTTTTCTTGACCAATACAAGTCAAAAGAAAAACTAGAGTTAGCAGATATTCAGTTTTTATTGGTACTTCCTAACCTAGACGATCCTGAAAAACATCTTGAAAAACTCAATTCTCTCAGTTCTGATAAAGAAATTTTTTCCTATATAAAAGAAAATACAGCAGAAGATCAACGTAAGCCCTTGGGTGGATTTTTTGAACCTATCTGCATAAATTGTCAAGATGATGTCTTTGTTCCTGCCTTTAAAGAAGGTTTAGATGCTAATGACAAAAAGTTTAGAACTACAAAATTTGGAGATAAAGTATTTATTTATCGAGTTGTTGAGAAAAAACTTATTTCAGCCTCTGATCTTGAAAAATTTCTAGTAAAAAGATTTTCTAAATTTAGAGATTTAGCACTAGAATTTCAAAATAATACTCAGTCAGAAAAAGAAAAGCAATTAGCAAAATACTACGCTGAAGATGAGCCTGCTTTAACTAATAAAGCTAGGATGTTTGCTCAAAGAATTCTTGAAACCTTTGAACAAAAAGCATGGCAAGATGAGTATGAAAAAATCCAAACTAAATTAGGCTTTAAGCTTTCTGAAAATCTCAAAAATGAGACTGTAGATTTTTCAAAGTTAAATCCTGATACTGTTTTATTTGAAATTCAAAACAAAAGTTTTACTCTAAATAATTTAAACCAAGAATATCAAGACTTTCGACAACTTGTAGGAAACCAAGGGCAAGATAAAAACGTAGAGATGATGAATTTTTTACAGAGCATTTCTATTCCAAAGTTTCTTTTAGTAGATACAGAAGAAGGCAAGAAAGTAAAAGATTCTGAAAGATATAATATCCAGTGGAATTTACTCAAGAAAAATATAGCTTGGAGTGTGTATTTAAAAGATATTCAAGATAAAATGGAAGTTTCAGAAGAAGAAATTAAAAATACTTATGAAATGGGAAAAAACTTTGCTTATGCTGAGGATATTCCTGGACAAGTTGGTAAAAAAAGACCTCTTCCTTATAACTCTGTGAAAGGAAGGATTAAAGAAGAAATTCAAAACAATAAACTTAGAACCTTAGTAGAAGGAAATATAAAAAAGTTAAAAGAGGATTATAAAGTAATTTTTTTCCCTGAAAAGCTAAAAGCAGGTGAAGTATAAAAAAATTTAAGGAAATATTTTTTTTTTAACAGAAAAAATAATATTTTGCCGTTATATATAGTCAAATAGTATAGGTAAAAAAGAAATTTTTATTAAAGGAGAATTTCATGAAAAATCACATTTACATGCTTAGAAAAAAAAGAGGAATAAAGCAGTATGATATGGCAAGAGCTTTAGGAGTTTCTCCTAGTTATCTTTCTAAAATAGAGACAGATACCCAGGAGCCTACTGAAAAGTTTAAAATCAATGCTGCCAAGTATTTAAAAACTACTGTAGAAAAACTCTTCAACGATCAACCTGTAGAAGAAGTTTATCCCGAGTTTGTCAATGGTCTGACAAATAAACTTTGGGCTAAAAGAAGAGAACTTGGAATGAAGCAGTATGACATGGCTAAAAAACTAAAAGTTTCTACTCCTTTCCTTTCTAAAGTAGAGCTAGGTTTAGTAGAGCCACCCGAAGAGTTCAAACAATTAGCTGCTAAAGTTTTTAAAATGAGTAAAGAAGAGCTTTTTCTTTCTAAAGTAGAGTATTAAAAAAAAATTTCCCGCAGAGCAAAAGTTCTGCGGGAAGCAGAGATAAGGTGAATTTTTTCTATTTAATTCTTTTATTTACTTTTCCGTTGTTTGCTGTTACTTTTGAATATATTGATGGAAATGGAAATCAATACATTCTAAAGGATGATATTTTAGAGTATATCCCAATTCAACCTGAATATAGTTCTTCTGGCTTTTATAGTGGAGGAGAACCTTTTTCTGAAAAATTAAATCCAAAACAAAAACAAGCTTTAGAGAAATTATTTTTAGAGTCCAAGTCTCTTCCAGAAAGTCAAAAAGAGCTGTATCATAAAAAAGGATCTGGGTTAGTTGTGATAGGGCAAACAAGTGTTTTGGTTAAGCAAAATTCCTCCTATCAAAAAAAACTGGAATTAGAATTGAATAAATTTAAAAAGAAGTGAGCCTGTTATAAAAAAGTAAATAATTAGTTGATTCTATAATATGTTTTTGATTTTGGGAAATATACCAATTGCCAAAAGTATTTTCCTATTTTGCTGAAAATGAAGCTTATTTGGTAAAGTTTAAATTTAATTGATTAGGAATTTTTTTTGACGTTTTGGTATAGTAAGATTAAAATTCAAACGGCAAATTTGTTTGAGTTGCAAGTTTGTAGTTGTTTTTTTTTAGTTTTGGGGTTTTTTGCTACAGTCGAAAGTGTAAAATCCTGTGGATGTAGCGTCGTTTCCCGAAAATCTGCTGAATTAGTCGAGGCCTTGAGAGGTCGGCTGAAGTAACTCCAAATATCGCCTTCCCGATATCTACAAAGTCTGCCAAAAGCGACAAGTCTAGCTCCACTAAAAAGCTAAACAACCAACAACGAGAGACTCCACACCCATAAGCTAGGATTCCCAACTCATACCAATCCGCATCATCCGGCCTAAAACAAAACTTCTGTAAATCTAACCCTTCTTCCTGATATCTCAGCTTTGGCTTCCCCTGAAACGGTAAATATCCCCGAGCTAAAAAACCTCTATACTTATCTAAAAGCTTCTTTAAACCCTCTTTCAACTTATACGACTTCTTCTTAGTTTTAGAATTTTCTACAAAAGGAATTACTAAATTCAACTTTTCCACTAAATGCATAGGTATAAGTAAAGTTGAAACAGTAGATCTTTCAAATTCCTTTAAATCTACCTTTTTCTCATGTTTACGGTGAAAATAACTTATCATAAAATAAATCCTCCCTATTATTGAATACAAAAACTTAGCATTTTATTTGTAATTTTGAATATTTTCACAAAAAAAAATTCTCATCCTTTAATTTTTTTTTGTATAAGAAAATTGAGGACTGACAAGGCATCTTAAAAGGTAGAGATAATAAAAAAAATTAATAAAAAAATTAGTTTATTAGAATATAATAATATAATTAAGTTTTTAATTTTTAAACAAGTTGAGTTTTTATAGGATAGTCATAAATGAAGTTAGAATGAAAATTAAAATTTCAGTTTTTTTATAAAAAATTTAGTAAAAATTTTTATTTCAATAAATATTTATTGAAATAGTTTGATATGATAAGAAAGCTTTTTGTAAAAAAATAGTTGTCAATAGGAGTCTGAGAGAAATCTTTTTACTAAAAAATTTTGTACTAGGTGAGTTTTTATGGGTTATATATAGAAATAAAATATTTATAATATACAACAGTAAAAAGAAAATTTTTATTTTTTTCCAATAAATTAAGAAATAATTTTTTATTTACTATTATCTTCTTTTAGTTTTTGAATTCTTTCCCTTGCAGTAGCGTGTATTTTATCAGCAAATTCAGGATACTTATTGATTACACGAAAAAAACTCTCGCTATCTAATGAATATAAATCACAGTAGCTTAAACTTTTTACACTTGCAGTTCTTTTTCCACTAAACAATAAAGCCATCTCACCAAAGTAATCTCCTGCTTTCATTCTTGTATAGACAAGATTTTTCTTTTCACTTAAAACTTCTACTTCTCCAAAACTTATAAAATACATTTTATCTCCATGTTCATCTTCTCGAAAAATATAGTCCCCTGGCATAAAAATTTCAGGTTTAAGTTGTAAAACAATTTCACTGATAATTTCTTCGCTAGCTTCTTTAAAAAGTTGAATTTTTTCAACAATGCTCTTGTTTAAATATAAAGCTACTTTCATCCTAAGCGAGTAAGGTAGTTCATTCATTATAGAGCTTTCATCAAATCCTCTTTTCTTATCCCAAAGGAATTTATAGTAATTATATATGCTTTCTTGTAAGTCTTTTGGGATTTTTTTGTAGTTTACGAAAGTATTTATTTTTTCCATTTTTTCTAAAAAATGCATTTTTGCATAATCTAAATTGTTTAAAAGAGAAGTAAAATTACCTATGACATAGCCATAAGCTCCTACACCTATAACCATTACACATATTGTAAATAATTTTTGTACTAAAGTTTGAGGAGTTATATCTCCATAACCAATAGTTGTAAGAGTTGTAATAGTCCAATAGAGTGCATTTACATAAGCTGTAAGATCTCCATCTTTTCTACTTACTCCTTCAACAAAAATCCATAGAAGAGCAATCCAATGAGCAGTAATTGAAAAAGCTAGTCCAAAATTTATAAGCCTTTGGTAGGTAATTTGGGATGGTTGAATTTTTCCCATATTTTGTAAATTGCTAAAAATTTTTATAATTTGTAAAATTCGAGCTACTTTCAAAAATGATAAAAAATGAAAGCTATAAGCAGGAGGATAAAAATAAGCAATAATTTCAAAAGGACTGGCTGAAAGAAAGTCAATCCAAAACCAAAATACAAAGTAAGATCTTTTACTATTTGTATCTGCCTTTAAGTTTTGAAATAAATTTATAATTAAGTCTATAATAAAGCAGAAATTTACAAAAATATTAAAATTTAGGATATAGGGCTCTTGGAATTTAAAAATTAAATCCATTGGGATTTCTATAGTACAGTATAGGATTAGAAAAATCATGAGATAACTCCAATATTTTTTTCCTTTAGAAAGAAATTTTTTTAAGGGAGTGGTAGTTAATTTGATTGATTTCATATCTAACCTAGAATTTTATAAGCTATATTTAAATCTTATACAAAAGTAAATAATATGCAAGTTAAAAATGAATATCCTTATTTAAGTAAACTAAATATTCAAGAATTTTTAAAAAATTCTCAGGCAGGTATTTTAAAAAAGTGGGGACAAAATTTCTTAATTGATCCCAACATTCTAAGACAAATTATTTATTTACCTAGTCAAGAAAAAATTTTTAACTCTGAAATTATTTGTGAAATAGGACCAGGTCTGGGAGCTTTAACACATATTTTAGTTACTTTTGAAAAACCTATTGTTTTATTTGAAATTGATCCTATATTAATCAAACATTTAAAATCTCAGCAATATTTTTCTTTAAAGAAAATAACTCTCATTGAGGGTGATGTACTAAAAAATTTAAATAGTATTTCAAACTATAAAGCTTTTGTTTATGGAAATTTACCTTACTATATTAGTTCAGAAATTCTTTTGAACTTAATGAAAACTTGTCCCAAAATTACAGGAGGAGTTTTTTTACTTCAAAAAGAATTTGTAGAGCGAATAACAAAATCTCATTCTTCTATTTCGATATTTTTAAAGGCATTTGGAATTTGGAAGATGGAAAAAGAGGTCTCTGCCAATTGTTTTTATCCAAAACCTGAGGCTACTTCTGCTATTTTATCCTTTTTACCCTATAATCAACCTAAGCTTACTATCACTGAGTTAGAAACTTTAGAAATTTTACTCAGAGCTTTTTTTTGGGGAAAACGAAAGACTCTACTAAAAATTTTAAATTCTAGTCCTTTTATCCCTAATTCAAGTCGAGAAGTTTGGAAAGAAATTTTCTTACAACACTGTAATAATTTATACAGAAGACCTGAAGAACTGACAGAAGAGGAATATTATACTTTAGCTAGACTTTGTTCAAAAGTATAAAATAACGTTAGTGCAATTTTTAGAAAAAATTTTAAATCATGAATTACGGAAGATAAATGTTTTAAAAAGGTGAGTGAGTAAATTTTAACTAGTGTAAACTCACCAAAATACAAGTCTGAAAAAAAAATCCAATCTATACGTAATTTTATAAAAATACTTAATATATAAATCCTTATATTTTCTTAAGTAATCGTTTAAATTCTGTTAGTGTCTTAGCTTGTATAGATAAAACGAGTATTTGTTCTAATTTTTTAATATCTCGAACTTGCTGAATCCTTTTTAAAATAGACTCATCTGTT
>Ga0308414_1002501_pt1 | contig 11968 bp, 10 predicted proteins | sample HotsprSampleOS50_FD_205667 | JGI IMG/M metagenome (GOLD analysis project Ga0308414, IMG submission 205667) | Hot spring phototrophic mat microbial communities from Octopus Spring, Yellowstone National Park, Wyoming, United States - 20090730_OS50 ... | reverse complement strand
TTACCGATCCTCTCCAATTTCCATTTCCTCCGACATTATAATTCACATAGTCATTTTAGAAAATGCCATTTTGGGATAGGCTCTTAGGTACAATAACAGGTCATCATGGCAAGAACCACAGGTTTGTTCATGGATGTGCCACACGTGCAAAAGCTGCGAGCGCCGTCGGGAAATGGAGAGTTTCTCGTCGTTCCGCCGTTCGCCGATTTGGTTGCGCTGGCACAGAGTCATGCGTCACGGTTGGCCGGTTGTCCCGCAGAGATTGGGGGAGTGCCGCGCTCCCAATTGGCTTTTCAGGCACGAAAAGAACTCCTCCAGGCCGCTGTCGAGTGGACACAACGATACGACGAATCCGCCGCGATCATCGGGCACTCTGACGGAGCGCTACCAACCGTTTACATGACCGGTCATCAGCCGGAGTTATTTCATCCTGGCGTCTGGTTTAAAAACGCGGTCCTCCATCAAGCAGCGGCAATTGGGAACGCTGTGGCCATTCACCTAATCGTTGACAACGACACAATGAAATCTTCGTTTGTCCGGGTCCTCGGGGGTGACCCGGAACATCCGCAAGTTGTCAACGTACCGCTCGACGGAGGCCCGTCTGGGGCGCCGTATGAGGATCGGTTAATTCATGATCGAAGCGTCTTCGACAGCTTTGGCAGGCGCGTCAGAGAATGTATTGCCGGAATGGTCAGGGACCCGATTATCGACGAGTTCTGGCCTATTGTTCAGAAATGCGCAACAGCGACTCAACATTTAGGCGATGTCATCGCGCGGGGCCGCCATTTGTATGAAAAACGCTGGGGATGGAGAACGCTCCAGGTCCCGCAAAGTGTTGTTTGCGAACAAATGAGTTTTCTGCGTCTCGTCGTCCATCTTTGTTCAGACTACGAGCGTTTTCGGGAGATCCATAATCGCGCAATCCGGATTTACCGTCGAGTGCATCGCTTGCGTTCCAAATCCCATCCATTCCCCGAACTTCAGCATGTCAATGAATGGTGTGAAATTCCCCTTTGGACGTGGACAACCGAGGAGCCTCTCCGTCGCAGGGTTTTCGTTCGCCGGACGAGGAACGTTCTGGAAATCACAGACGGTACCACCTGGATCCAAGAGGTTCCAGGGGTCGTTTGCGGCTCTTTCGATACGTTTGTAAGCTGGTGGCGGGATCAGGCGAGAAAAGGCCGTCGGATTCGCAGTCGGGCCGTCATCACAACGTTATGGGCAAGGCTGTGTCTGAGCGACCTTTTCATCCATGGGATCGGCGGAGCCAAGTACGACCGTGTGACAGACGAGATCATTCGAGACTTTTTCCAATGCGAGCCACCGGGATACTGTACAGCAACGGCCACACTGCAACTGCCGGTACCGTCTCCCAGGATCGAAACTCACGATATTTCTCGGTTGCGTCAGCTCATTCGTGAGATCGAGTTTCATCCGGAACGCTTCATTTCTCTTGAACAACTAGCACCGCCACAACGAGAAGTCGTTGAGGATTGTATCAATCGCAAATGGCAGTGGATCCAGCAAACCGCATCGTGCGGTGATGCCCGCCAAAGATTTCTTGCAATTCGAGAATGCAATCGAGCCTTAGGTGCGTTTTTGGCCAGTGACCGTCAGCAACTCGAGCGACTCCTGAAGTCGCTGCTGCAACAAATGGCTTCCAAGCAGATCCTGACATCGAGGGATTGGCCTTTCTGCATTCACTCTGCCCAACAAGTTGATGAGCTTTTCCATTCGTTTGAGCGATTGAGTTGCGCCCACTGATACTTGACGGGCGACATCCTGTCCGGTTAGCATTTGAGCAAACCTTGAACCCGGGTGAGATCGACTTTCCCCGATCATCTGATGAACCTTTGCGCAATCACATGACTTTTTAGCCTAAGGAGCCTGTCATGAAAAGCAACAAATTGACCCGTCGGAATTTTTCTCAACTCGGGCTGGCGGCTATCACATGGTCGGCGTTATCACGTTCCCGCATTTGGGGAGCAAATGACCGCATTCGGCTGGGATTCATCGGGGTGGGGAATCGCGGCGGGCAGCTCCTCGATGCCTTCCTGGTTCATAAAGATATGGAAGTCGCCGTGCTGTGCGATGTTTTTGAGCCATACCTTGAACGCGCCCAGGCCAAGCTGCCGGCAAAGGTCCCCCAGGAAATCGACTTTCGAAAGGTCCTCGAGCGAACGGATGTTGATGCCGTCGTGATTGCAACTCCTGATCATTGGCATGCTATTCAGACGATCTGGGCATGCAAGGCTGGAAAAGATGTGTATGTCGAGAAACCGCTCTCCATCACCGTGGTTGAAGGTCGGAAAATGGTGGAAGCTGCGCGGAAATACAACCGTGTGGTCCAGGTTGGAACACATCGCCGCTCGTCGAAACTCTACGCACAATTGCACGAACTCATTAAATCAGGCAAGATCGGCAAGGTTACCGTCTCTCGTGCCTATCGTTTGAGTAACATGTTTCCGGGTGGCATTGGGAAAGCACAACCGTCCGATCCACCGCCAGGTTTGCATTGGGATCTGTGGTTAGGGCCTCGCCCTGAACGGCCATTCCAGGAGACGATCGCGCCATACAAGTTTCGCTGGTGGGACCTGTATTCGTCACAAATGGCAAACTGGGGAGTTCACTATTTGGATGCTATGCGATGGTTAACCGATGAATTGGCACCTTCGTCTGTTTGCGCCATGGGTGGGCGGTTCGCCGTTGATGACGACCGCACCATCCCCGACACGATGGAAGCCGTCTTTCAATTCGCGTCCGGTCGCTTGGCAATTTTTGGACAATATGAGGCATCCAGCGTCCCGGCGATCGCCCAGGGTGAGTTGGAACTCCGCGGGACATTAGGCGCGGCCTACATTGGCGGCCGAAAATTCGACATTATTCCAGAACGCGGCGGCCAGTTCCAGGATCCCAGCCCGAGATTGGAACCCATTACGGTCGAGGTTCCCGCTGGCGAGAACGACATGACGGTGGATCACGCACGCAATTTTCTTGACTGTATCAAATCCAGGGCCATGCCCAATGCCGATGTTGAAATCGGCCACCGCTCGACAACGTGTAGCTTGATTGCCAACATCTCGTATGCTGTCGGTGCTCGATTGGACTGGGACCCCGTCAAGGAACGTTTCACCAATAACGAAGCGGCCAACAGCTTCCTCCATTATGAGTACCGGAAACCGTGGTCCCTTGATTAGGGTCCTTCGGGTTGGGACAAATGATTTCGGCGTAGAAGGTGTCTCGTCCGCCAGGAGCGCGGGCGGAGCATCATTTGGTCAGCTTAAGTAGAAGGTCACACGATGACTCCTCAACCGGCAGTAGGTGTCTTCCTTCATGCTTTGGGTGGCTTTGCCGCCGGGAGTTTTTACTCGCCTCTCAAGCTGATTCGCGGCTGGGCGTGGGAGAGCCTTTGGCTAATTATGGGTCTTGGTGCCTGGCTCGTCGCCCCGTGGGTTGTGGCGTATTGGACGATTCCGCGGCTCAGTGAAGTCCTTTGGACGAGTCCTCCCATGGCGATCATTTGGGCCGCCGTCTTTGGTGCCCTGTGGGGGGTAGGAAATCTCACGTTTGGGCTATCTGTGCGATACCTGGGGATGGGATTGGGGTATGCTGTGGCCCTCGGTTTTTGCATGGTTTTTGGGACGCTCATCCCGCCTTTATATGCCGGTGTGTTCGGCTCCGCATCGGATAAGGCGAAACTCATCAATCTCGTGGCAACCACTCCGGGACAAGTCGTCCTTCTCGGAATCGCGGTGTGCCTCGGCGGGATTGCCCTCTGTGGCTGGGCAGGGATGCGCCGCGAATCGGAAGTGAAAAATGGTCCTGCTGGTCCAGGAAAAGCCACTTTTGCCTTGGGAAAGGGGTTTCTTGTGGCAACGATCTCGGGCATCCTGAGCGCTTGCTTTGCCTTCGGCCTGGCTGCCGGAAAGCCCATTGCCCAGACAGCTCACCATTTGGGCGCCGCGGAGGTCTTCTCCAATAATGCCAGCCTTGTTGTGATCCTCGTCGGCGGCCTGCTGAGCAATGCAGCATGGTGCGTGTTCCTCAACATCAAGAATCACTCTTCCGGCGATTACGTGTCTGGCCCAATACCTCGACAGATATTGAATTATGCCTTGGCGTTTGCCGCCGGTGTTGTCTGGTATTTCCAGTTCTTTTTCTACGGGATGGGGACGATCAAACTCGGACCACAATATGATTTTTCGAGCTGGTCAATCCATATGGCATTTATCATCGTCTTTTCCAATCTTTGGGGGATTGTCTTCAAGGAATGGCGCGACACTCGATTGTGGACTCAGATCCTCGTGCTAATCGCCATTGTGGTGTTGATTATTTCTACAGGCATAATTGGCTACGGCAATTATCTTGACTTGTTGTTACAAAAAAGCACCGTCGGAACGTAAAGGATCAGAACATGAACCAAAAACCCGATTTGCAGTGGTGGATTCACGCCATCAGGTGGCCTTCTATCTTTACATTTGCGTTAATGTCCACGTTGCTGTGCCTAACAGGTCCGCGACAACTTCAAGCGATGGAAGAGCCAAGCCTCCAGCCGTATTCTGTCTCCTGGGAACAGCTTGATGGGAGTCTCATTGACTTGTCTTTTCTTTTAGACAAACCAGCCGGGAAGAATGGGTTCATCACGGTTCGCAATGGCCACTTCGCAAAACCCGACGGTCAGAGAATTCGCTTCTGGGGAGTCAACGTATCGGGGAGAGGCTGTATCCCGCCGAAGGAGCATGCACCGATCATTGCCGAGCGCTTGGCCCGTTGGGGAATTAATTGTGTGAGATTTCATTTTTATGATCGTCCGGCCCCTGATGGGATCATCAGTGCATCACGGGATGACACGAGGGAACTTGATCCCGAACAACTTGATCGTTTGGATTATTTCGTCGCTCAACTGAAAGAACGCGGAATCTACACGGACCTCAATCTCAATGTCGCGCGATCTTACAAACCTGGGGATGGGGTGCGCGACCATGAATATCTTGGCTTTGCCAAAGCCCTGACCTATTTCGATCCCCGGCTGCTGGAATTGCAACGAGAATATGCCCGACACTTGTTGACCCATCGTAATCCCTACACCGGGAACGAATACCGCCATGAACCGGCGGTGGCCTTGGTTGAATTTGTCAACGAGAACTCGCTCGTTGAGGCATGGATGGATGGACGCCTCCGCGGAATGAATACGCGGAAGAACCCTGGAACATGGACAGATATCACAGCCAGTTACGCGGAAGACCTGACGCGGCTTTACAATCAGTGGATGGAGGCAAACATACCGGCCGATGTTCGTTGCAGGATTGCGAAAGAGGCGGGCGTACCGGAAGGACAGCCCATCCCACGTTTGACGCCGGATCAGTTTGGTAAGGCCTCGCCAGAACGCTTTCACACGGAAGCGCGTTTCTATATGGATATCGAGCGTCAGTATTTCACCAGCATGCAGAAATTTTTACGCGAAGAATTGGATGTCAAACAATTGCTCATCGGAAACAGCGATCATGGGCATCGCCATTCCGGTTATCCGATTGTCGTGGGGACCTCGCTTCTTGATGTTGTCGATGGGCACGTTTATTGGCAGCATCCTTCCTATATTCGTGATCCCAATACTGGCCGAAATATTGGGTTCCGAATCCCGAATACACCAATGGTGATCGATCCCCAACATTCAACAGTCGTCCAACTGGCGAGGACTCCAGTGTCCGGCAAGCCTTATACAGTTTCCGAGGTGAATCATCCCTTTCCCCATCAATATGCGTGTGAAGGAATTCCGATTCTGGCGGCCTATGCAGCCTTCCAGGATTGGGATGGGATTTTCTGGTACACGCTCGCCCACTCTGAGATCGTGGAGATTGATCCACGAATTGGCGGCCATTTTGACCTGGCGTTCGACCCCGTGAAAATGTGTCAGTTGCCTGTCGGGGCTTTAGCCTTCGTGCGGGGTGATGTGCAAACGGCGAAAGAAACAATCCATCGCTCATACACTGCCGAACAAGTGAGAGAGAGCATCCGCCTTGGAAATCAACAAGAGCTTTGGCCATTTTTTACCCCGGGTTTTCCCCTTGCGATGCCGCTGAAACATGCGGTCAGGGTCAGTTCGTTTGATGGGCCACCAACGGCATCTTTCCCCGACGTGGCCGAGAATCCAATCACCTCAGACACCGGTGAGATATCCTGGTGGGTAGGGAACGATAACACCGGCCTTGTGGTCGTCGATTCATCGCGATGGCAGACCCTGGTCGGTCACTGTCAAACTGCCCGCGGAAAAACGAGTAATCTTCGTCTTGAAGTTACGAATTCTTTTTGTGCTGTTACACTAACATCGCTAGATGAACAGCCCATTGCGCAGGCGAATCGTCTGCTGCTCACCGCATGTTCTCAAGTTGCTAACCAGGGGCAGGTCTGGAACAAGGAACGGACGTCATTGGATGATTGGGGAAAATCACCAACAGTCATCGAACCGGTCAAAGGGGCACTCACACTCGTGAACATGAAGGCGGCAGGAATTGGCGTTCAACCTTTGGATGCCCAGGGTCGTCCCCAGGGCGCGGCCTTTGCAGCACATAAAAACGACGAAGGCTGGCTTATTCCGTTAGGCAATACAGTAACAACATGGTATCTTTTGACTATCGAAAGAGATGGAACGTCTTCATTCGAATAAGTTGTTTCCTGGGGCGTCAGACCAGGATTTCCTCAAAATCGTCTGGTCCAGTTGATGTATGCCGACACATTGAACGAGAGAGACAACATGGAGACGATTCGCGAAATCCTCCGGGGATTCTTCGTGTATGTCCTGTATCCCACTGTCGTGGTGGGGCTTTTCTTCTATCTGATCGCTCTGCTGGTCTTTCTTGTGAGACGTGCCAAGTCAACATCGGGGGCAATCCGCCGCGCGGTTGGAAGCGTGCTACCCGTTGTGATCCTGGTCTTTCTTGTATCGACGGGAAGCGACTCCCAGGACTGGCTACGAGTCCAGCTCAATAGCTTGGCCACGGCACATCGGGCGGCCATTGGTGTTATTGCCGCCCTCATTCTTATGGAGACAGGCAAGCAACTCGGACGTACCGATGCCAATTCGGCTGTTGCCGCTTACGCCTTTTTTGTCTCATGTTTGCTGGCAGTATTACTTTGGGTCCTGATGGGCGGATTGCTTGTCGAACTCAACTGGACCCTTTTTGCCTTTATTTTGACCGGCGGGCTGCACATCATGTTCCGGGGGCTTCCCGGTTGGTTTGACACACCCGGCACGTAGCGCACATTGCGAGAGACCCGACCGGGGCTTCTCAAAGATTTGCTTCATTCTGTTCCGAAGAAAGGCCAGCCTGACGTCGGATTTCCAAATTGATGGCCGTCCAATCCCAGTCGCCATATCCCTGCGCAACGGCGCTGAGGTAACGATCACGAAGAACACTCAAAATCGGCATGGGAGTTCTCGACTCTGTGGCTGATTGCAGGGAGAGTTGGATATCTTTGAGCCCAAGTTGAAGTCGGAACAAGGGTTCACGGAACTGGCCGCTAAGCAAGTGTCGGCCGTAGCCCTTGTAAATGAAGCAATCGAACAGAAACTCCGTGATCGTGTCGTAAAAACATTGCGGCGAGAGACCATTCTTTTCCACAAATGCAAAGGCCTCGCCCAGCGACTCGACAACGGTTCCGATGAGAAAATTCGAGGCAAGCTTTGCAACATGGGCCGCCTCTGGAGCATCGCCTAAATCAAGGACTTTCCGGCAAATGGGTACGAGCAAAGGTTTGACACGTTCTCGCTCTCTAGCAGGTCCGGAGACGTAAAATGTTTGCCGCCGCATGGCCACCGTATCCGGTCGGCCCATCACCGGAGCAGCCACATAGACACCACCCTGGCGCTGATGACGTTCAGCCAAAAGACGTGCCATCCGGGGTGAGATCGTACTCATCGAAACGTGAATTCCATTCCGACCCAGACGCTGGAATATTGCCACGTCGCTGAAGATCTGATCCAATGTCGGATCATCGGAAACACAGGACATGACGATTCCATCAGGAACGACAGCGTCGGCCGGACTGTGAGCTTCGATGGCTCCTTTCTCCAACAGCGGGATCAGTTTTTCACGAGTTCGATTGTACACCCTGACTCGATAACCCAGAGCCAGCCAATTCTCCACCATGGCGCGGCCCATTTGTCCGATGCCAATGAATCCAAATTCCCGATCAGTTGAATCTACTTGTGCCATCTATCTGTCTCCCACCAGTTACTCTCAGCCTAATCTCATGTCATTTATATGATTTCTGCCGTCAGGATAGTAACAGTGTTTGCATCTTGTTTGTAGGCAGGTCTTCTGAGCTCGGGTCAATTAAACCAAAGCCATACTCTTGGAGGGACGCGCTTCTCACGTCCGCCGCACAATACCGGATCATCCATCGCGCTTCAGCGGGCACCCCTCCGACTCGCGGTGGGACCTGCCTATCAGGTCCTCAAACCAGCATTTGCCAGTCTATCCGGTTCCGCGGGCACGACAAGTGTGCCCCTCCGCCCGTTGGAAAGACCTGCTTGTCAGGTCTTGTGGACTTCACTTCCCGAAAAAAGGATAATTCGGGTCAATTCCGGCGGGCAAAAATATCTCACGGGAAACTCGCCGGCCAGCCCGCGCGTTACATACATGGCTGTCGGTCGGCGATAATGCAGACCATGAGCGTAGCGCACCCCTTTCGCGCTTGGTGCGATGATGGGGCCAAGGCCAGGCAGACAGATTTGTCCCCCATGGGTGTGACCCGCCAGCATCAAGTCAACCTCATTACGGATCGCCCAGGAAAACTGGTCCGGTGTGTGTGCAAGGAGAAGCCGCAATGGAGCACAGCGATCGCCATTGACGGCTTTGGAAAAATCGGGGGGCGGTCCAAACCACGGAAGCTCATTTCCCCCAATAAGAAAACTGATCCCATCACATGATATCCGAACAACGCGTCCCCCGACATCAATCAATCCTGCATCGGAAAGCGCCTTACGCACCGCAAAAGCGTCTGCCCGGAGATCGTGATTCCCCAGAACAAAGAAGACCCCGTGTTGAGCACGAAGACGCGACAAAACGGCCGCAGCATCACCGATACAGTCAGGCCGATCAACAATGTCTCCTGTGACAAAAATCAAGTCTGGTCGCAGACCATTTGTGTGTTCCACGGCCTGATTGTAATAGTCCAATCCAATCTTGCCGGTGAAATGCAAGTCAGAAAGCTGGACAATCGTCATGCCCTCCAGATGTTTTGGAAGCCGGGCGACGCGAATACCGACGTCCACCTGTTCACACATCAATGATTCATTACCAGGCAAATGTAGCAGGAAATGCCGCCTTGCGCCGTTCCGTGTGCGTTCTCTTGTGCGGTCTCTAGCGATTTGCACCTGGCGATACCTTTCTTCACGCAGGCCCGCAAAAAGACGTTGAGCAGAGTTTGGCCTGCGCCGCCTGTTTGATGATTCCAACTTTTGGACTGAGGTTTCAAGCTTCGTTTCAGAGCTGAAACGGTGCCCGGCATTATGTCCAGGCCTTCGTCTCCATCCTCCTGGAAAACCACTCCAGCTCCGTAGCAGTTGTCCTTGGGTCCAGTCTCGCCATTGGAAAAACGTTTTGCCAACGATGTTGGAGTAACCGAAGGGCTTCGGTATCTCGAAGGCCAAATCCCGCGTCGTGAAATGGTGAACCGGTGGGTGGGGCCTTGTTCGCCTCCAAACGCGCCAAAGAACGCTGTAGGGGAGGGCCAGCCAGCATGCAAGAACATAACCATCCGCCAGTACCGGTATCACTGCTCCGGGAATACGAGCTGTCGAGTATTCATTGACAACCGGCCAATCAAAGAGAGGCAAATCACGTCGCACGATCAACATCACAAGCACAGTCGGGATCGTAGCGCCAAGGGCAACCAGAAGGGCCGTCATACGGCTGCACACACCATACGACAGGCCGATCCCGTGAAGCCGGTTCCAAATTGCTGCCCAAATGGTCACATGACCGAGACACATCAACACTAACAGAGCGAATGTGATATAAGTCATCCTGCTACTTGATCATTACTACTTGATCATTAGGCATATTGACTGCAACAATGGGAGAGTTGACTTGCCGGTCATTTTGTGGGTGATCTCATCCCAAACCAAACAAGGAAGGGAATGCCCGTGCACGCCAGGAAAACGCGAATAATCTATTATACCACCTCCGGCACCTTGGACGGTATAGCGATGACCGCTGAAGTTTCGGGATTTCGGAACTCTTACGACAAGCGATAATCACGATAGTGCGAAGGCGCTGCAGAGGATCTCGGTTATCGTGTCCGGTTGCGACAAACCCCTTGGAAAGGTCGTCAAAGGAACCCCACAACAAGGGAGAGCCATCGTCGATGCCAACAACAGAACATCCTTGCACAAACGGTCGAGTATGGATCGCTGCTGGTGCGATTGTCGCCGGGGTGACAATCATACTTGCGGCATTAAAAGATCACGTTTTGCGGGATTGGCTAGCGATTCCCGAAACCCGGATGTTCGACCTCGCCCTGCAGTACCAGTTCTATCATTCCCTCGGTTTGATGATTTGCGGATTGGTATCGCAAGTTACGTCTTCCCGAATGAGCAATCTGATCGGCTTATTATTTCTCTTCGGGATCGTTGGATTCTGCGGTGGTCTTTACCTCCGGATCGCTTTACCGGCGATGGAGATCCCGTGGATTATTCCTGTTGGTGCCATTTCGTGGGTGATCGGGTGGTTTCTTTTAGCACTGGTTGTGATCAGTGCCAGAAGTTGCAGAAACGTTTTATGACCTGGTCGTGGTCCAAATGCCGTGCGCTGGCGAATCGTATATCACGTTTGTGCGGTCCCTACGATCGGGTTATTCGACAGATTTAGGACTAGCTCAGCGGCGTTTGTAAGCTAAAATTAACATAGGCAATGAGGATGTGCCTGATTATCATTTGGGATCGTCCAAAATGGCGAATACCTTCGCCCAGTGAAGGGGTTCGAGATAACGGAATGAACCGTCGCTCATACACGTCCCGGATCTTTGTTTGTGCCGATGGGGGCGAAGGGGGATTTCCTCTTTCGTATTCGAACCTTCGATCGCAAACGCGTGTCTTTTTGTTGCTGGTCACTCAGGGCGTGCTTGTGGTTGCAGGTCAGGTTTCTTCGTCCGTCACTGGACAGTGCAAAAGTGTTCGTTCCGGTGAGAATGTCATACACTCGCCGGAATCATCGATGTCCCTCGGTCTCGCAGTTTAGGAGGTCAACATGGAACTGCGCATCCAAACCCGTCGTGTGAATCTTGATGAGGCAACACGTGAGCTGATCGAGCGTCGTTTTGGATTTGCGCTCGACCAGTTTAACGGCTGGGTGTCAAGTGTGGATGTGACGCTAGAGGACGTGAATGGACCGCGGGGTGGCGTTGACAAACAATGTCGGATCCTTGTCTCTCTGCGGGGGGGAAAACATATCAAAATCGAGGACCAGGATGCCGACCTCGTCTCTGTGATCAACAGGGCCGCCGATCGTGTCAGCCAGGTTGTGGCCCGCGAGCTTGAACGAAAACGTGACCGGAAAGGCGGCATGTCTGCCGGAACCGTTATCGAAGAGTAGGAGTAGTGTTGTGATAACCGGGTCTTAGAGGCCCTCCGGCGAGTTATGTAAGCAACCTGGTCACGAGCATCGTGTTTTCGTCTGGTGGAGGACGTGCAAGGCGGGGATTTACCGCTGCACGGACTCCATTTTGCTTTACCCGCAAATGATTCACTGATCATTTGGGGGGGAAGGTCTTGTGTGCAGCACGAACTGTGGCCAGCAGGTGGAGAATAACCTTCGTTATCAAATGGAGAACCGGCTGTGAGTGAACGATTTGCTGTTCGTGTGGCCTCGCCGAAATTACACTTCAATGCCGCTCACTTCGTGGCGTTTGGCCCAGACGATTGTGAACCCATTCATGGTCACGACTTCCATGTGAGTGCCCGCGTTGA
>Ga0308414_1002500_pt1 | contig 11969 bp, 11 predicted proteins | sample HotsprSampleOS50_FD_205667 | JGI IMG/M metagenome (GOLD analysis project Ga0308414, IMG submission 205667) | Hot spring phototrophic mat microbial communities from Octopus Spring, Yellowstone National Park, Wyoming, United States - 20090730_OS50 ... | reverse complement strand
TCAACGAGACCAGCGCGTCGTAGCCACCACCCTTGAAGACGCCCTCAAAGTCACAGATTACGATTTCGACACCCCCCTGAAAAAACTCTTCTCCCGCCGCTTGCGCTCACTCAGCGCCACCGATGGCTTCCCAACACGCATCACCTGGCAGACCGACGACCCCCAGGGCATCAGCCTGGTTGAAATCCAGACACCAGACCGCCCCGCCCTCCTGCACGACCTGGCCATGACCCTCGCCCGCTGCCGGGCCAACGTCGTCCACGCCCGCATCTCCACGGACAGAGGCGCTGCGGTCGACAGCTTTTATCTCCAGCTACCCGACGATGAGCCGCAGGAGCGAACCATAAAAAAAATCACCAAAGCCCTTACCGACAGCGCCGACGGCTGGTGGCTGCGCCTCTCTCAGGACAAAAAAAACTGAGCCAACACACCCCTCTTTCCGCTTCCCTTCGCCAGCCTTGCCGGCATAGTCAAGGCTGATGAAAACACCCCTCAAAATTGCCGTCACCGGCGCCGCAGGCCAAATCGGCTACGCCCTCCTCCCCCGTATCGCCTCAGGCGCCATGTTCGGACCCGAAACTCCCATCATCCTTCAATTGCTCGAAGCCCCTGTGGAAAAAGCCATTAAAGCCCTCGAAGGCGTCGCCATGGAACTGGAAGATTGCGCCTTCCCGCTCCTCAAAAACATGCTGTTAACTGATGACCCAAAAGTCGCCTTCGCCGAGGCCAACTGGTGCCTGCTGGTCGGTGCCAAGCCGCGCGGACCCGGCATGGAACGCTCCGACCTGCTGCAGGACAACGGAAAAATCTTCACCGCCCAGGGCACCATCATCGACCAGGTCGCCGCCGATGACGCTCGCATCGTCGTCGTCGGCAACCCCGCAAACACCAACTGCATGATCGCCGCATCCTGTGCCCGTCGCCTGCCACCCGAACGCTTCACCGCCATGGTGCGGCTCGACCAAAACCGCGCCCAAACACAACTCGCCAAAAAAGCCGGCTGCGACCTCACCGACATCACCGACATCTACATCTTCGGCAACCACAGCCCCACCATGTTCCCCGCCTTCGCCAACGCAAAAATCAGGGGCCTGCCGCTGCCCCAGGTCATCACAGAGCGCGCCTGGCTGGAAACCACATTTTGCGAAACGGTCGGCAAGCGTGGCGCCGCCATCATCGCCGCCCGCGGTGCCTCCTCCGCCGCATCCGCTGCCAACGCTCTCATCGACCATGTTCGCGACCTGGTCACACCAGGCCGCGTGCACAGCGTCGCCGTAAAAAGCTGCGGAGCATACGGTTTTGACCCCAACGTCTGGGCCGGACTGCCTGTGCGCACCACCACACCCGGCTGCTACGAAATTGTCAGCAACCTGCCCATGGACGACTTCGCGCTCAGAAAAATCGCCGCCACAAATGCAGAACTCATCGAAGAACGCAACATGGTCACCTCCCTCATCAACTAAAAAAACAAGCCACTTGCAGCCAGAAGCCACGCCCAATACACCGCTCAACCCGCAAAAATGTCCCTCAACATGATCGCCGGGCACTTCGATACCTCCCAAAAAGCACTCCAGATCAACCTCGACCCGGGCAAATACGGCACTTTTGCAGAAATCGGCGCCGGGCAGGAAACCGTGCGCTGGTTCTTCAAAGTCGGCGGCGCCGCCGGCACAGTCGCCAAAAGCATGTCAGCTTACGACATGACATTCAGCGACGCCATCTACGGCCCGGCCCCGCGCTACGTCTGCAGAGAGCGCCTCAAAACCATGCTCAATCACGAATTCGAACTGCTCGAACAACGCCTGGGACCGAAAAAAGCCGACACCACCCAGTTTTTTGTCTTCGCAAACACCGTGGCCACCACATCCTACCGCAGAAAAAACGATGGCCACGGCTGGCTAGGCGTCCGTTTTCAAACCAAACCCCAATCTGAACCCTCACAAATCCTCCTTCACACCTGGGCCTGGCAGCGCAACGCCGAAGTGCAGCAACACCTCTTCGGTGTCCTCGGCGTCAACCTCATACACGCCGCTTTCTACTTTTGGCAGGAACCCGAAAGACTCATCGACAGGCTTTATGACAACCTCACCAAATCCGATGTCGAAGTCGATTACCTCGCCTTCGAAGGCCCGGCCTTTCAACAAAACAACCCCATCCGCATCGGCTTGCGACTGGTGGCCGAGGAGGCGACAAACGCCGTCATCATCCGTCCCGATGGCAGCGTCGTGATGCCCGCCGACCACCTTTACAAAAAACCCGTGCTGGTGCAACGCGCCCGCTGCCAACCCATCACACTGGCTCACATCGATATTCAACGTTGTGCGCTCAGCCGCTTTCGCCAGGAGCATCCCGACAAAAATACGGACATCGTTTCCCTGTTTGAGCTACCACTCCAATCCATCCAGCGCGACGACGAGGGCAACATCCTTGAAGAAGACTTCATGCAGCGCGTGGCCATTGCCCGGGCCACCGGCACAGACCTGCTTTTCTCAAACTACTCCCGCTACTTCCGCCTCAGCGGCTTTCTACGCCGCTACACACGCGAGCCTCTGGCCTTCGCTATGGGCATCGGACAACTCAGCGAACTTCTGGACCCCGCCTCCCACACCAGCCTTGAAGGTGGAATGCTGGAAGCGCTCGGTCGCCTCCTCCAGGCCTCGGTCACACTCTACATCTATCCGACAACACGCTCATCGGGAGAAATCCTCACAGCCAGAAACTTTCGCACATCAGCCGGCGCCCAGTCCCTCTACCAATACCTGCTCGATAACAACCACGTCGTCGCACTCGAAAACGCCGACCCCGCATACATGAAAATCCACACCGACGAGGTGCTCGACCTGTTGCAAAATGGTGATCCCCGGTGGCAGAAGCTCGTGCCGCAGGAAATTGCCGAAATCATCACCGAAAACCATTTCTTCGGCTGGGGAAAAGTGCGAATACCACCACTGCGCAAATAAAAGCCGCACCAGTCGGCCCGGTCGCAGATCATCACCGCCCCCTCACATACCCCCAAAAAATCAACAGCCCGCTGCTCTGCAACATCTCAAAAAACAACAGGCAGCCACAGTGTTGCATGACCGCGGCAAAACCGCCAACCTGCGGCGCGTCCAACCCCACTGCATCGGCAACAAATCAAAACTTGGCGCCTCAATATTACTCCCGTAAAACACCCACCTATGAAACTCACACTCATCGGAACCGGCTACGTAGGTCTCGTCACCGGTGCCTGCTTCGCCGAGGTCGGCCATAACGTCTTGTGCGTCGACAACAACAAAGACAAAGTCTCCCTCCTCAAAGCCGGCAAAATCCCCATTTACGAGCCGGGTTTGGAAGACCTCGTCAAAAACAACGTCGCAGCCGGTCGCCTCGCCTTCACCGACTCCACAGCAAAAGGCGTGGAACACGGTGAGGTCGTATTCATCGCCGTGCCCACCCCACCGCAGTCGGACGGTTCCGTAGATCTCACCTACATCGAAGCCGTCGCCCGCGAAATCGCCCAGAGCCTCAAACCGGGCCACTATCGCGTCATCGTGGACAAATCCACCGTGCCCGTGAAAACCGGCGAAAAGGTTGCCGACACCATCAACCGTTACTCCCAAAAAGGCTGCGAGTTTGACGTCGTCTCCAACCCCGAATTCCTTCGCGAGGGTTGTGCCATCGCCGACCTGATGCAGCCCGACCGCATCGTCATCGGCTCGCGCTCCCAGCGCGCCACCGACATCATGAAAGCCATCTACGAGCCCTTTCACTCTCCCACCTACATCACCGACATCAACTCCGCCGAACTAATCAAACACGCCGCCAACTCCTTCCTCGCCCTCAAAATCTCCTACATCAACGCCGTAGCCGCCATCTGCGACGCCGCCGGCGCCAACGTGGACGAAGTGGCCGACGGTATGGGTGCCGACAAACGCATCGGCCGCGCCTTCCTCAACGCCGGCCTGGGCTACGGCGGCTCCTGCTTTCCCAAAGACATCAAAGCCTTCATCCACATCGCAGAAGAACTCGGCACACCCTTCCACCTGCTCAAAGAAGTCGAAAAAATCAACGCCGGGCAGCTCGACCGCTTTATCCAAAAAATCAAAAACAAACTCTGGGTGCTCAAAAACAAAACCCTGGGAGTGCTCGGCCTGGCCTTCAAGGGCGATACCGACGACATCCGCAACTCGGTGGCCATCGAGTTGTGTCACCGCCTCCTCAACGAGGGCGCCAGCCTCCGCGTCACCGACCCACAGGCACTGGAAAAAGCCCGGCCCGAACTGGGTGAGGCCAACATCACCTACTGCCCGGACACCTGCGATGTCTTCAACAACGTGGAGGCCGTTATCGTCGCAACCGAATGGAAACACTTCCGCAACCTGCCCTGGAAAACCCTCAAAGAAAAAATGATCGCCCCCATCGTCTTCGATGGTCGCAACCTCCTTGATTATCGCTCGCTTCGTGAGATGGGATACGACTACACCGGCATCGGCCGCCCCTGAAGCCCGCCCGCCTCAAAACAAAAAAATCAAACCCGCTGCAACACCCATCCAAAATCATGGCGTGCCGCATACAGCCCTGTCTACACCGGCACCACCACTTCCGGGTCGCTCTCCAGAAACAAAAAAACTTTTTACTTGCCGCATCACAACACGCAAATAAGGTAAATTTTTATCCTCGGGGTCGTAGCTCAGTTGGTAGAGCACCACAATGGCATTGTGGGGGTCAGGGGTTCGAATCCCCTCGGCTCCACGTCTTCCCCCGCGAAGCCCGCGCAAGTCGATCATTTATGGCGATCCCAATTCCCTCGTTCGGGGCCAACTCGGCCAGGATGAACGCCACTTGCGGGTCATTGTCCAGCTCTCGCAATGAGCGATAAAGCTGCGCCGCGGCACGGGTTATTTCGCCAACGGGGTTGATGTCGTGAATGGCTCCCGGAAGTTCTCCGGCGGGGCCGCGAAGCAGCAACCATCCCGCCCTCTCCGGAGGCAGTTCAGCGTTGATAGGTGGTGTGGTGAACAAGCGCCAGTCCGACTTCGGCATCACGCGCCAGTTTTCCCGCAATATGTGCAGCGGCTTGGCGGGGCAATAATGGGCAGGCAAAGAACCGGGTGTTGCCGGATCTGCCGCACAGAGGCCCCTATCCGCTGCCGCCGTGCTCACAGGTGCGCTTGCCACCTCGGCGATTTGCTCGGCAGTGATGAGTCCGGGCCGGAAAATTTTTAAAGCACCCGGATTTGCGGGGTCGGGTCCCACGATGGTGCTCTCGATGCCGCAGCGGCACGGGCCGCCATCCAGAATGGGCGGGCACTGCTGTCCAAATTCTTCGAGCACGGCGGCTGGTGTGGTTGGGCTGATCTTTCCGAAGCGATTGGCGCTGGGCGCGGCCAGCGGCACCGCGCAGGCCCGGAGCAGATCCAACGCCACGGGATGGTCGGGACAGCGCAGGGCCACTGTGGTTTGCCCGGAGGTAACTATGCCGGGGATAATGTCATCTTTGGGCAGCACTACTGTGAGCGGGCCGGGCCAAAAGGCTTCCGCCAACTCAACAAGACCGGGATGAGCATCCCAGCGGGCGTATTTGCAAGCTGTCGTCAGGTCCGGCACGTGCACGATCAGCGGGTCGGTAAGCGGGCGGTTTTTGAGGGCAAAAATTTTCTGCGAGGCTTCCGCTGAGAGAGCATTGGCGGCCAGTCCGTAAACTGTTTCCGTGGGGATAACGACCAGGCCGCCAGCCGACAGGATGTGTGCCGCCTGGCGGATGGACGCGGCGGTGGGCGGCAGAACTTGGTTCATGGTTGCGTTGCCGATTGCGAAGTGTCTTGCGCAGAGGGGAAAATGCGTTGCTCCGCGGGGATGTTGAGTTCCTCTTCCAGAGCACGGATCTCGCGTTCCACGGAGGGCCACATCATGATGCGGTCGTCTTTTCTTTCCGGATAAAGTTTCCACATTTCCAGCCACCACTGGTAAGCCTCCCAAAGTTTTCCGGCCCGGCGCAAATCATAGCCAACCAGACGCCGAATGTATTGCGGAGCCTCCGGGAATGAGGCGGCTTTTTTAAAATATTCCGCGGACTCGGCAAATTTTTCCTGTTTCTGGCTGATGAGGTAGCCCAGTTGGAACCACAGATGCCAGGTGTCGGGGTTTGCCTGCACGCCGCGTTCGAGAAGTTCCCTTCCGGCGCGGATCCATTCGCGCTGGGCGCGGAGCCGGGCGGCCTCGCGCGGTTCGTTCGGGTTGATGGAGGCGGCGTAGGAGACATTCCACGCCAGATGCCATGCGGAAAGCTCCCAGAATTTGATGTTTCTGGGCTGGAGCGTGCAGGCCACTTCCAGAAGGCTTTTCATCCGCGTCCACTCCTGCTTTTCCCAGTGCTCGTGGGCTTGGATGAAAAGCAAATTGGCAATAAAGCCCCGGAACCCGGCCAACAACCCGATGGCAGCACCCTGCCCGATTTTATCGCGAATATCCTGGGAAATCGGAATACGCCCGCCAAAGCGAAGTTCTTTCTGCGTATCGTCGATGTTTTTTTCGATGGGGATCTTCACCAACCCCCAGCACAGCAGCAGTATAATTGCTGTAATCTGGCCGCCGTGGCACAGAAGGTTACTGACCATAACTCAAAGCTCTCGCGATGAAAAAAGCAAACAGGCCGCCATCAGAACAACGGCCGTGTAGAAAATGGCATAATTGAGGATGCCAAGCGTGTGTTCCAAAGGAATCGGATTGCCGGCAACAATTTCGTCTATGAGGTTGAATGATCCCAAATCAGGCACTACCACCATGATAAGCGCTGTCAGTGGCTTCAGAAGCCAACTGTGGACTGCTTCGTTGTTCGACCAGGCTTCGCGCGCGGTGGCCAGAAGGTGTCCGGAAATGTATATCAGGCTGGTCATGATCGCAGTAAACATCATCGAGGTGGCAATTGTTGAAATCAGCAGCCCCAGCGCCGCCGTGAGAACCATTTTAAAATAAGCCAGCAACAACACTGAAATCAGTCTTGCATCTCGCGATTGTTTGCGGATGCCGTCTATGGCCGCTTTTTTTTCCTCGAGGTTTATTTCGTGCCCCTGGCTGGCAGCAGCTTCGTATGATTTGTTGATCTCCGCCACACGAGCGGATTCCTGAAAGTAAAGAACAACTGACAGGATCAAAGCCATCGCCAGAGTAAGACATGCCAACAAAAAACATAAACCGAAAAACTTACCCAACAGAAATTCCCACCGCTGCACCGGTTTGGTCAATATTGTCAGAACTGTGCGACTTTCCAGCTCTGCCGGCAGCATTTGCGCAACACCAATGATGGCCACCAACACGCCAACGAGTGTGAGAATGCCCACAGCAAAATCTTTGATGAATTTGAAATCCTGCTCCGTATCAAAGCTGAACTGGCTGAAAAAATTCGCCCCTCCGGCCATGATGATTCCCAGAATGATCAAGATAAGAAGCGCTTTTTGGCGCAGTAATTCCAAAACAGTGTTGCCCGCGAGCGTTCGGATAACCATCAGGCTTCTCATAATTACCGACTTTATTCTTTAAGATGCGTTGGAGGTCGATTCCGCCACGCGCTTGAGGAAGAGTTCTTCCAGCGTCATCTTCGGCGGTTCGATCTCTTCAATTTTGTAGCCCAGAGATTGAAGCTGTGTTTTGACTTGGAGAGGCGATTTTTCACGGAAATCAGAAATGATTATGCAAACTTTTCCCTGCTGCGTCAAAAGATCGGAAATACGCCCTTCCAGAATTTTTTTTCCCAGATGAAGGATGGCCACCCGATCGCAAACCTGCTCCACCTGATCCAGCAAATGTGATGACAGCACAATGGTCTTGCCACGGGCTTTGAGTTCGAGAATCAGATCTTTCATCTCTCGTGAGCCAATCGGGTCCACACCGGCTGTTGGTTCGTCAAGCAGCAGCAGCTCCGGGTCATGCAGGAGCGCCTGAGCCAGCCCGATGCGTTGGAGCATGCCTTTGGAGTAGCCTGAAAGCGGACGATGGCGCCCGTGCTCCAGCCCCACAAGCTCGAGCAACTCATCCACTCTTTTACGCAAAGCGGCCCCATGCAGACCACATAACGGCCCAAAGAATCTCAGTGTCTCCTCACCTGTCAAAAATCTGTAAAAGTAAGGGCTTTCCGGCAGATAGCCTAGCCTGCGCCGCGAAGTCACACTGGCTACGGATTCACCAAACAGGCGTGCCTCACCGGATGTGGGACGAAGCAGCCCCAGCAACACCTTGAGAGTTGTGCTTTTTCCCGAACCATTGGGGCCGAGCAACCCGAAAACCTCTCCCCTGCGAACGCGAAGATCAAGGCAGTCTATGGCAACCACACTGCCCTTGCGCCACCTCAGCGGGAAGGTTTTGCGCAGCGATTGAATTTCTATCGGATAATCCTCTGCCTTGGCATCACTCATAACACTTATAGGATGCGAAATTTGTCGGGCGCTTCAACCTTTGGCCCCTCCCCGACGGTATGCATTTCACTTTTTACATCATGAATATGTGCCGCCATCTGGCCTTGGCAAATCGTTTTCAAGAATTCTGCAAGCTCATCTTCCCTGCCGTAGGCAACAAGCTCCACCCGGCCATCAGGAAGATTTTTCACCCAACCTGTCAGGGTAAAGCCTTTCGACAAACCAAAAACATAAGCTCGAAAACCAACGCCCTGCACACGACCGCTGAAATAAGCTGTGAGAACTTTTTGCATCATTTGCAAAACTGAAAAAACGACTCCGCTGTTGCCTCGGTGAGCCGGGAAATCTCATCATACCGCACGGCGCGGATTTGAGCCATTATTTTTGCGATCTCTACAACGTGGGCCGGCTCGCAGCGGCTACCGCGGTGCGGTGTGGGCGCAAGATAAGGACAGTCGGTTTCCACCATGAAGCTGTTTGCGGGCACTTGCGCGGCAACCTGCCGGATTTCTTCGGCGTTCTTGAAGGTGACGATTCCGGTGAATGAAACCAGATGACCGCGGCTGATGAGTTCTTCGGCCTGGTGACGTGAACCGCTGAAGCAGTGAAACACTGCCCGCACCCCCGGCGGGGCTTCGTCAAGAATGTTGAGGCAGTCTGACCAGGAATCGCGCTGGTGAACGATGACGTTAAGGCCCAGCTCGGCTGCCAGTTCCAGTTGCATGCGGAACACATAGGCCTGTTTTTCCTTCCAACGCATGAGTATCAATGTGTGATCAAAATCCCGGGACGTTGTTGCACCTACAGCGGCCAGAGGCGAAAGCGCGGGATCCTGCACAGGCGGCCGGTGATAATCCAAACCGCACTCACCAATGGCGACGACCCGCGGGTGCCTGGCCAGTTGCTGCAGCTCTTCCAACCAACCCTCACTGAGATCCTGAGCCTCGTTGGGATGAATGCCAACCGCCGCAAATACCGTGGGAGAAAATTTTTCCGCCAGTGTCAGAGAGCGGCGACAACCTTCAATCGTGGTGCCTATGGTGATGATACGCCTAACACCCACGGATTCAGCGCGCCTGATCACCTCCTCAACATCGTTGGCAAATTCCTCAAAATCTAAATGTGCGTGGGTGTCGGTAAACATGGCACCAGCTTAACACCTGTTAAACTCTGGCAAAGCGTATTCTGGCTTCAATCTCTCTACAGTCACCAAATCTGGGATACCAAAAATGCACCATGTGCTTGCTGATGTTTTTGCCACTAGAAACAAGGTATGAACTTTACTCGGGCCGCCGATGTTTCAGCTTTTTTATGGATTGTATTGGGAAGTCATCCAGCAGATTCATCGCTACACCGGAAAGCTTTTCGGGATCAAACAGCTTTACCGTGACAAAGTGAAAAACCGGAATCACCGGCACGTCGCGTTCGACCAGAATTTGCTCGGCCTGACGCAAAAGCTGCATTCGCCTTTCGCTATCCGGTTCGGCGGCGGCGGATGCCAGCAGACCGTCATACTCCGTGCTGCTGTAGCCCGTGCGGTTGTTGCCCGAGCCTGTAACAAAACAGCCCAAAAACGTCGTAGGGTCGGCGTAATCACCAATCCAGGAAGAGCGGGCCACCGAGTAGGACAGGCTCGACATCGTGTTGAGGTATGTTCGAAACTCCTGCCGTCGCAATTCCACAGTAAGCCCCAGCTCACGCGACCACATGGACTGAACGGCCTCCGCAACCGCGTCGTTGATTTCCGTGGGGTTATACAACAGCTCCAGCACGGGGAATCCCCTGCCCTGCGGATAACCTGCCTTGGCCAGCAGTCTCCTGGCAGCTTGCGGATCAAACAACAAACCGCGCGGAGGCTCATATCCGCGCAGCCCCGGCGGCACAAGCGCCCCGGTCGGCGGCTCACCGGCGCGGGTGATTTGTCGCACGATAAAATCCCGATCCAGTGCCAGCGCCAGTGCCCTGCGCACCAGCGCGTTGTCAAACGGCGCGCGCGTCACGTTGATGCGAAAAAAATACGTCGCCAAAATCGGCGCGGAATGAAAATCGCGGCGCCGGCGCAAATCCTCAAGCAGTGCTGTCGGCACCTGTGCCTTGTCCGGCAACACATCCACAAGGCCCGAAAGGTAAAAATTCAACGCCGTTGTCGCCTGCGGCAACGGCACCACATCCACCACCGCCATCCCCACATTGGCTCGGTTCCAGTAGTGGGGATTTGCCCTCAGCCGGATGCGGTTGTTGATGCGCCAGGATTCGAGCACATAAGCGCCGTTGGACACCAACCTTGCGGGACGCGTCCAGTTTGCGCCTTCATCCTCGCCAATCCTGTCAACCCTCACAGGAAAAGTCGTCACAAACGCGCACAAATCCAGAAAATACGGCGTGCGCTGCCGCAAGCGCAGCTCCAGCACCTCATCCGACACCGCCCGCACGGCCACCGTGCCAAAATCCGTCGTCACACCCCGGTGAAAATCCTCCGCCCCCTCGATGTGATACAAGGTCAAGTCCACATATTTGGAACCTGTTGCCGGCAACAGCGCTCGCCTCCAGGACTCCACAAAATCCCGCGCCACCACCCGACGACCGTCGCTCCAGCGGGCGTTGGCACGCAGATAAAAACGATACGTCAGACCGTCGTCCGACACCTCCCAGCGTTCGGCCACGCCGGGCACCAAATTTCCCCGGGGATCGCGCGCCAGCAGACCCTCGTAAAGCGCCGAAGCGATACGCCCGTCGGCCTGTGCCGTAATCAGTGCAGGATCGAGCGTCTCCGGCTCGCTGGTGTTGGCAATCACAAGATCGGCCTGTTGCCGTTCACCACAACCCGCGGCAAGCCACAACACAATCGCCGCCAGGCCGCTGCGGCCAAAGGCCTTAAAAAATTGCTCTCTCACGTTTTGGTGACTTTGGCGCGCAGTTCGATCCGTTTGACCCTGGCGCGACCCTCTGGCGACACACTCATCACCTTGGGGTCGTCCTTGAAGAGCTGGTGCACCAATCGGCGCTCAAAACTGTTCATCGGCTCCAGCAGCACCGGCTGGCCGGTCTCGCGCACCTTGCGGGCGGCTCTTTTCACCCGGGAAATTAACTCCTGCCGCTGTGCCTGCCGGTATCCATCCACATCCACAATCACACGCCCCTCCTCTTCATCGTGATGCGAAAGCCGGTTCACAAGCAGTTGCAGGTCGTCCAGCGTGTGCCCCTCCCGGCCAATAAGCCGGCCCGGCTCGCGCGTCTTCACGTTGAGCACCAGACCTTCCTCGGTCTGGTGCTCCTCCACCTCGAAAACAAACCCCAGGTGGCCGAGCAACATTTCCAGAACTTCGCGCGGAGATGGCAGCATGGCAGCATCATGCACCACACCGTGTTGCCGCGTCAACCGGCCACAACATTCAGGCCTGCGATTCCCGCAATTATGTCACCTCGGATGGTATCGTTGTGTTGCCGGAAAAATTCTCCTCAGGCGGCTTGTCCCACACGTAACGTTTCAGGAGCACCTTTGCGGTGGCCGTCAGCGGCACGGCCAGTGACACCAACCTCCTCTGCAACCTACCCAGCGTCATCGTCCAGATGCTG
>Ga0308414_1002499_pt1 | contig 11969 bp, 10 predicted proteins | sample HotsprSampleOS50_FD_205667 | JGI IMG/M metagenome (GOLD analysis project Ga0308414, IMG submission 205667) | Hot spring phototrophic mat microbial communities from Octopus Spring, Yellowstone National Park, Wyoming, United States - 20090730_OS50 ... | reverse complement strand
AGTTTACGGTGGGGATGCTTGGCAATGGCGATAGCGTAGAGACCTTGCCGATTGTGGAAATCACATTTGAGCATTTGCCCGAGCATTCACGCAAAATTTATTCATATGAAGCCAAGTGGCTTTGGGATGACCCGCATCATCCTGTGGAAGTCTTTCGCTGTCCTGCACCCATTGCGCCAGCGCTTGCCGATGAAATTAACGCTCTGTGCAAGCAGGCTTACCGTGTGCTGCGCTGCCGAGATTGGGCACGCCTTGATGTGCGGCTGGATTTGAACCACCGACCGCACATTATTGAAGTCAATCCTCTCCCCGGCATTCTTCCCAATCCAGATGAGCACTCCTGCTTGCCCATGGCGGCTCGTCAAGCTGGTCTTTCCTACACGCAGCTTATTCACCGCGTTTTGGATGCAGCCCTCAAACGCTGTGCGCTGGCGCAAAATTGAAGTTGCAAACTTCTGATTTTGTTGTAAATTCTCAATTGATAGTTACAGCCTGTAGCAACGTGATGTTTTCAGGCAACTTACTTTTGCATTTTTAGGGTTGCAATCTTCAGCAAGGCAAAACGTTACACATTACATATGACAGCACGAGAAATCGCTGTAAAGGTTCTAAGAGATGTTGAACTTAACAAAGCCAAGTCCGACACCGTTATCAACAACTACTTTAACCAGTCCTCACTTGAGCGTGTCGACAAGGCTTTTGCGATGGAAATGGTTTATGGCACGTTGCGCGAGCGTGCCAAGATTGACCACATCATTGAGCAGTTTTACAACCACGACTACAAAAAGATGGATGTCGATATTCGCAACATTTTGCGTGTCGGCGTCTATCAGCTCTTCTATCTGACCAAGGTGCCGAAATGGGCGGCCGTCAACGAGTCCGTTGAACTGGCAAAGAAAATGCGCAACCAATTTCTTGGCAATCTGGTCAATGGTGTCTTGCGCAACATCTCCAACAACATCGAGACAATAAACTTCAAGGTCAAGGGCGGTACATTTGCCGACCAAATTGCGCTGCAATACTCACATCCGAAATGGTTGCTGGAACGCTGGCTCTCTCGTTTTAGCTTGCAAGAAGCGCAGGACCTCATGACCAGCAACAACACGCCGCCTAAAATTAGTTTTCGTATCAATCCTCTGAAGACCACGCTTGCCGAAGTTGAGCGCATGCTCACCGAGAAGCAAGTCGCCTATCAAAAGTCTCTGCTCGAAAATTTTATTATCCCAGAAAAGTTCTTCGATATGGAAGAGCTGTTGAAGATGGGCTATGTCTCGGTGCAGAGTGAAGCACAGGCGATTGCTTGCATGCTTTTGGGCGCGCAGCCTAATGAACGCATTTTGGATATGTGCGCGGCTCCGGGCGGCAAATCAACTTTTCTGGCTGAACAGATGCACAACACAGGCGCAATTCTTGCGCTGGACCTCTATGGCAATAAGCTCCAAGACCTGATGCAACTTGCCAAAACGCTTGGGATTTCTATCATCGAAACGGTCAAGTGTGATGCGCGCACCTTCCAGCCCCAAGAGAAGTTTGACCGAGTTTTGCTCGATGCACCTTGTTCAGGCACTGGTGTGCTTTCGCGTCGCGCAGAACTGCGGTGGCGGCTTTCACCTAACGACATCACTGCCATGGCAAAGCTGCAGCGTGAACTTCTGGATAATGCCACACGCTGCGTCAAAGACGAGGGCGTTATCGTTTATTCCACTTGCTCTATTGAGTTAGAAGAAAATCAGCAACTGGTTGATGCCTTCCTCTATGACCGACCCGATTGGATGATTCAAAACGCCAAAGAAGTTTTGCCACCTTCGCTGCATCATCTTGTCAATGCACAAGGCGCTGTCGAGATTCTTCCTCACCGCCATCACTTAGATGGAGCATATGCGGTTCGCTTTGTGCGCCGCTGAGGTGCAATGGGTTTTGCTCTGTTCTTTTTTGCACCTTTTGGGACTGCATGAGCATTTGCCTTTTATTCCTACTGCACAGAGCCATTCGGCTTTCAAACATCACACCGTCATTTCAGGCGAGAAACGCAAATGGCTGATTAACATCGCAAAATAAAATCCGTAGCCCCTCGCAAGTTTATGACGCAAGTTCAGAAGAAGTCGCTCTAAACAGCGGTGTATCGTTTTGTTCTCGCTGTTCAGTTAAACGCTTTTCGGCAATGCGAATGTAGTCGGCGTTATGCTCAATGCCTATCCAACGACGCTCGAGTCGCTCGGCGACCACAGCCGTTGTGCCTGAACCGAGAAACGGGTCTAACACAAGGTCGCCCGGTCGGCTTGATGATAGAATCAAGTGTTCAATGAGTTTTTCAGGCTTTTGAGAAGGGTGTCCTGCTTTTTCTTTTGACGAGCCTTTCAAACTTGGAACGCGCAAAATGTTGGTAGCATACTTGCCTTTTTCAAGGTGCAGAAGTCGTGCCGATTTATCCTTGTATCGCTTGTCGCGCAAGTAGGCTTTGATTTTCTCTTCTTCGTAGGGCAGGCGAACTGCGTCTTTATTGAAGTAAGGCTTTGCCGATTCTGACTTGCGCAAGGCTAAAATCATTTCGTAGGATGGCGTAAAACTATCGTATCGCTCATTGTATCCGACGGCTCTATCCCAAATAATCATATCGTGAAATTGCAGTTCTTTAGCGACCATTGAGCAGAAGTGAAGCCAAATGTGTTCGCGTTTGCCGAGTTGTCCGAAGATGTAGAAGAGTCCGTCGTCTTTAAGCACCTTTGCGGCAGCACGCACCCAACTCATGCTCCACTCTAAATATTCATCTTCATTTTTCCATTGATTATCCCACGCTTCACCGACTAAGACTTGAAAGTAAGGCGGGTCGGCGATGATAAGTTGCGCCGATTGTTCAGGAAGTTTTGAGAGTGCAGCAACTGCATCGCCGTAAATAATCCTGTTTGTCATCATTTGTGCAAGTCATTTCAAATGAAATTTGTTTCACTTTCCGACATTACACCGAGAGCACAGTTGTTGAGATCTAAGCAGCTCCAGCTACGGGTAAAAATAGCTACCCATCAAGCGTTAAACACCCAAACTTGACAGGCATCATGATTGATAAGTTGCGCAAATTTACATACTTTTAAGCGACGTTCTTAAAGTCCAAACACCATCACCAGAGCTATCGAGCTGAACTCAGTGCCGCACTCTAACGATGAGCTCGACGGCTATGCTGTATTTTCGGTTGTAACTTTGAACAAGACTGCTTGCTATTGAAGCAAAGTTTTGCCTAACATCAACGTGATTGATAAAGCGAGCTTTTGTCGTTGTTTATGTATGCTTTCCATTGTGCTTTCACAAACTACGGCATTTTCTGTAAATTCTGCACTTGACTTGTGCTAAAAACCAACTTGCAGTCAACCAAATCGCAAACGAATCTTGTCCCGACACACAACGTTTTTCACTGGGGTTTTGTTTTTACTTGCTGCCTGCTTTCCCTCTTCACTTAAAGCCGGTGGCGAGACCTTTCCTGCTGGACACTGGGCATATGACATCATTGACCAACTGATTGTGCGCGGCTATCTCACGCGGCTCTACGATGTGGCGCGTCCCTACGAACGGCTCGATGTGGCACGCGCCATTTTGGAGACCGATAAATTTGCTATTGAAGACCGCGTTACACTCTGGCTGTTTAATAAACTGGAGCAAGAGTTGGATGATGAATTAGGCTGGCTACGTGATGAGGTTTTTCCCAAGGCGGCAGTTCGCATAGCCGCCCGTCCTGAATTGATTGTGGAACGGCGCGAGGGGCCTCGCCCTGAACTGCAACTACCACCTGAAAATCAAGCTGGCATCGATTTGCGCCCACGCTTTCGCGGACGCGGCAGATTGGCACTGTATTTTGAACGCGATTTTGTGCTCTACAATGCCTCAATTGTGCAACAGCAAGGCGTCTTTGACCTTGTGCCTGCACGCCCATATGCTGGCGCCACCGCTTACACGGAACAAGCCTTCTTTGCCTACCATGGCGAAATGTTTCGCGCTAAACTCGGACGCGACTATGTCAATTGGGGATACGGACGATATAGCCTGAGCTTATCCAACACCGCTGGACCGCTCGACCAGCTCATGCTTCAACTCAATACCAAAACTTTGCGATTTACTTATATCATTGCCATGCTCGACAAATTGGAGTATCGCGAAGAAGGCACGCCATCAGGTGCAGTCCAAAGTTTTCTCGAGCGCTACCTGACCGCTATCCGCTTCGACCTTAACCTTTTTTCAAGTCGGCTCCGCATGGGCTTGTGGCAAGGCGTTCTCTATGGCGGGCGCAACCGCGGGCTTGACTTTCGCTTCATCAATCCTTTTTCGGTTGTCTATGGCGAGCAGTATAACCAGCGCGAAGAAATCAATCCGCTCGTGGGTGCCGACCTAAGCATTTTTCCGTTCAATGGTATCAACATCTATGGCAGTTTTGTCGTCGATGACTGGCAGTTCAATATCGTTGATCAAACGGCACTTGAGCCAAACCTATGGTCAGGGCAAATCGGCATTCGTGCTGCAAATGTGCTCTATCCATTTGGGATTTACGGCACCGACGCGTTCATCGAAATTTCGCGTGCTATCAACCGCACTTATCACCAACGGCAGTTTAACCGCTATCAGCGCTGGATATTTGGAACAAATCCGCTGGCGCATCCGCTTGGCACTGACTTTGAGTCGTTGGAAGTAGGTGTCTCTCACTGGTTTTTCAAGCAATTTCGGGCTTCAGTAAGTGTGCTATTTGTCGGCAAAGGCGAAGGCAGTCTTTACGGACCCTTCACCGAGCCGTGGTTAGATACCACGCGCTACAATCTGCAAACCGGCTACAGCGAACCAGCACCCTTTGGCATTGTGGAACGCCGCACGGCACTAACCTTCGGGCTATTTTATCAACCGTCTAATGCGTTCAATGCGGAACTGCTGCTTACTCCAGTTTGGCGATACAATGCCAATAATGTTGAGGGCGCTCGGCTAAATGACTTTCAAATTTTTTTGCGTGTCTTGTTTGAAATTCAACCCGTTTTGAGCCTGTTCTGAACCATGCTCCGACTTATCTTTGCGTTTTTGCTCACGGGCACGCTTGCCGCCTACACACAGTCGAAGCCGAAACTTACCAGCACTGTTTTCGCCGAACTCTACGCCGAATACCTGACACAGGCGCTGATGAATGATTCTTTTCCAAAGACCTTGCTTTTTACCCCTGCGCCGCCCTACACTTTTCAAGGCATGCTCGATGCTGCGCTGCAAAGCCGTCTTCTCGCCGCAGGATTCACGCTCTACGAAAGCCCGCCGCCAGATGAGCCTAACTTTGCAACCCTTGAAGTCTATTCTCTGCAGGCTGATTTTTCCTACCAATTTCTGAACCCAATGAACGCCATACGCTCATTTGCGCTGAATTTTGATAGCAAACTGCTTAGCGCACAAAAGCAAACCCTACTTGTGCGACACTTTGCTCTGACTCGGCAAGACACGCTCAAGGTCGATGAGCTTGCCACCAGCGAAGACCGTCGCTTTGCCGAAACCTTCAAACCCAGCTTACCCTCTTTTTGGGAAAGTGCTGCCGCACCGCTTACCATCATCGGAGCAATTGGAATTATTGTATTTTTGTTTTTCAGCGTCAGAAGCCGATAGACACTTCAACAGATGAGTGCATTTTTTCGCATTGCTCGTGCTTTCTTCTGCTTAGGAGCAATCCTTGCAGGCGTCGGATGCAGTACGCCACGGGCGGTATTTGATGACTCTCTCAAAGGGCGATTCGAGTATGCCAAGTCGCTCTACGAGCAGAAGGATTACTATGCCGCACAACTTGAGCTAAACAAACTCACTTATACCAGTCGTGCGACCGAATACGAAGATGATGTGCAATTCTACTTAGCACAGAGCTATTTCTTTTATGGGCAATATCTCTTGGCCGCAGAAGCCTATCAGACACTTTTGCGCAATGTGCCTTCGTCGCCATATGCTCGGATTGCCTTTTTTCAAATTGCCATGTGCTACTACAAACTCTCTCCTGTTCATAGCTTAGACCAAGAATACAGCCGCAGAGCAATTGCACAGTTTCAAGGCTACATCGACACTTATCCTGCACCTGATTCAGCGCGCCTTGCCAATGAAATTCGTGACTTGCGTCTTTTGGCATCTGAAGCGACTGACTCGGCTCGCCGAGCCACCTATGAAGCCCTCATTGCGCGGCTCTACGCCCAACTCGGTCAGCTCGACACGCTCCGACTTGCCGAAGAAAAAATCATGGAGTGCCGCAATAAACTCGCACTCAAAGCCCTCGATGCCGCCAAGCAGTATATTCAACTTCGCGCTTACCGTGCCGCCACACTCTACTTTGATGAAGTTCTGACCAATTATCCCGACAGTCCCTACTACGAAGAAGCCTTGCTCGGCAAAATTGAAACGCTGATTGTGCGCGAGCGTTGGGCAGAGGCTGAAAACGAGATTGAAAAGTATGAGGAAAAATTTCCTGACAAGAAGTATAAAGTTGAAGGCGCCAAAGCCTTTGTCAAAGAGCAACTGTTGCAAAGCAGTCAAACCATAATCAAGTAGCTGGTCTTGTCATCGATTGTTTTGTTCGGCGGCACCTTCGACCCGCCACATCTTGGTCATCTTGCACTCTGCACCTTGACACGAGAACTGCTCCGACCCGATACGGTCATTCTGAGCGTCTCTCGCAACCCGCTCAAGTCCGGGGCAACCGCTACCGACCAACAGCGCTTTGCCATGACCCAGCTCTTGGCACAAGACCTCAACGAAACTGGCGCATGCTTCCAAGCCAGTGATTGGGAACTTGCACAGCCCGACCCCTCTTACACGCTTGAAACCTTGCAACACCTTGCCGAACAGTATCCCGGCGCCAAGCTCTTTCTGGCAATTGGTGAAGACAACTACCGCATTTTTTCAAAATGGAAATCGCCGGATAAAATTTTGCAAATGGCTGAACTCTTGGTCTTTTCACGGCAAGTGCAAAGCTCACCGCCTTCACTTCTGCCTGAATTTCCAAACGCCTCTGTGCGCTTTATCAAGTTGGATTTGCCCCTCTCATCCAGCATGCTCCGGATTGAACTGGCTAAACCTGACCAGAGAAAAACTGCCTTGCGCAAAATTCCTTCCGTTGTGGCTCGCTACATTGAGGCACACAACTTATACTTAGCCTGCGACACATGATGAGCCCCTATCACTTACCTTGACAAGACCCAGCATTTTGTGTAGTTTGCTTCAAACTTAGCTTACAACGCATGCGCTTTCTGCTCACGCTCTACCTTGCACTTTCTGCTTCTTTTGCTTATGCTCAAACTTCCGTCTATGAATTTCTGCGGCTTGACCGCAGCGCTCGCATCGCAGCACTGGGCGGCAATAGCGCCTCACTTGCTGGCGACATCAATAGCTTCTTTCAAAATCCTGCCGTTTTAGACTCTGCTACACACAAACAGGCGTCGTTCAGCTTCCAAAAACATCTGCTTGACATCAATTCAGGATTTTTGGCTTACGGTCGCCAACTCGAGAACCTTGGTGACTTCGGCGCTGGCATCACGTTTGTCAACTACGGTCGCTTTGACGAGACGGATGAAGTGGGCAATACTCTCGGCACATTTTCAGCGAACGATGTTGCCCTGCATTTGGCATACTCGCGTGCGCTGCAACAGTTTGGCTTTGGCACGCTGCGCGGCGGGCTGGGCGTAAAATTCATTTTCTCTGCCATTCAAAACTTTCGCTCTACCGCACTCGCCCTTGATGCTGGACTTTTGCTCTCGATTCCTTCGGAAGAACTGCACATCGGATTTGCCCTCATCAATTTCGGCACCCAACTCTCCACCTTCGATGGCGCCTCTGAACCCCTGCCCGTCGATGTCCGATTCAGCATCAGCAAGAAACTTGAGGGGCTGCCTTTGGAACTTACGCTTGGCTTTATTCGCCTTGCCGATGCCAGCGAACAATTTTTTTTGCGATTTCGCAATTTCACGATTGGCGGAGAATTCACTTTGACCGACGCCCTCAAGCTACGCTTTGGCTACAGCAACTTGCAGCGTCAGGACCTCTCGCTCACCGGCACGCTGGGACTTGCTGGTTTTTCAGTAGGCTTAGGCGTTGCGATTGAACGGTTCAAGTTTGATTATGCTTTTTCATCACTGGGCGTGATGGGCGGCTTGCACCAACTGACATTGATAACTTCCCTCTAAGCCTTTGCTCCCTAAATCGATTAAACCTATTTTTGCCCCCGTGCGTCTACGCACGTTGGGCACTCTGACTCAAACCATTTCACATCAACCATGAACCGCCGTCAGTTTTTTCAATCGCTTACCCGTGCAGGGTCATCTGCTTCTTCTGTCTCGTCAGCCACCCGTCCGAGTGATACGTTTGAGATAGTAGCACGTCGCCGTCCCGCAAGTGGTCTTCAGCCTTATTCAGGGGTTTGGAACGAACGAACTGCCGCCCATCTTCTGCGCCGTGCCATGTTTGGTGCCACGCCTGCGCAAATTCGTCAAGCCGTGCAGCAAGGGTTGAACGCCACACTTGACGAACTGCTTCAAGACCGACCTGCTCCTGAACCGCCAATTGATATTACAACGGGTCGCACTTGGCACGACCAACCTTTCAACAACGAACAGAATGCTGACGGACGATATTACTCCTACCTTCGCGCATGGTGGATTGGCTTGATGATTACTCAGCCCATTTCACTGATTGAAAAGATGACGCTCTTTTGGCATAATCACTTCGTTTCGGATAGAGCGGCAAATGCCGATGCGCGTTATCTCTATCGTCAAAACGCACTGTTTCGCCGCTTTGCTTTAGGGAATTTCAAAGCACTCACGCTTGAAGTAACAATTGACCCAGCCATGCTACGATACCTCAATGGCAATGTCAATGTTGCTGGTCGTCCCAATCAAAACTATGCGCGTGAACTTTTTGAGCTTTTCACCATTGGCAAAGGTCCAGAGCTTGCGCAAGGCAATTACACCAACTACACCGAGCAAGACGTGGCAGCCGCTTCGCGTGTTCTCACCGGCTGGCGCGATGTCGGATACCGCTCGACCACTGTCCCTATTGGCGTCGTCTTTGATGTTACGCGTCATGATACAGGCAACAAGCAATTTTCATCCGCTTTTCAAAACACAGTGATTCGCGGGCGCAATTCTGCCAATGCTGGCATGGAAGAGCTCAAAGATTTGCTCGATATGATTTTTCAGCAAGCCGAAACGGCGCGCTTTCTTGTGCGAAAGCTCTATCGCTGGTTCGTCTATTATGTGATTGATTCCACAGTGGAGCGCAATGTCATTGAGCCGCTTGCACAACTGCTTCGGCAGAACAACTACGAACTGCGCCCTGTGCTGCGCACACTATTTGCCAGCCAGCATTTTTTTGACGCTCAAACTATGGGCGCTTTCATCAAAAGTCCAGCTGACTTCATCGTAGGCATGCACCGTTTCTTTTTTCCGAACAATCCCACCGAGCAAACTCAACTTCTTTCTGCTATGCAGCGCTACATTGGCTGGTTTAGTGCTTTACAGATGAATTTGATGCAGCATCCGACCGTTGCCGGCTGGGACGCATACTACCAAGAGCCATCGTATCACCAGCTTTGGATTAACTCAGCAACCCTGCCTATACGCCACAGCTATTCCGATGCTATTGTTACTGCCACGAACTTAAATCGCATCGCCATCGTTCAGGCGCTGCCGAATCCTTCAGCGCCGTATCAAATGGTGCGCGACCTTTCACGGCAAATTTTTGCAGTGGAACTTTCAGACGAACAAGTTACTGACCTTGTCGACAATGTGCTCATGCCCGGCGTGCCTTACTACGAATGGACCGAGCAATGGAATGATTTCATGCGCAATTCTAACGATATGAACAAGCGCCGAGCAGTAGATATGCGGTTGCAAAATCTTTTGCGCTTTATGCTACGCATGGCAGAGTATCAACTTTCATAACTTCATGAAGCAATTTTACCACTCTATCTTTTCACGCTATGAATCGCAGGCAATTTCTACAACTTTCTTCGGCTTTAAGCATACCGCTGACACTTAACGGGCTGTCTTTGTCGGCGCTTGCACATACTCCAGCCTTGCATCTTCTTAGCACGCTCTCCAGTGAGCGCGTCTTGGTGATTGTTCAACTCTCAGGCGGTAATGACGGGCTCAATACGGTGATTCCTCTTGACCAATACGGTGCCTATCAGCAAGCACGCGCCAACATTGCAATTGCTGAAAATCGTGTGTTGCGCCTGACGCCAGCGACGGGACTGCATCCAGCTATGCCTGAACTGAAAACGCTTTACGATGAAGGCAAAGTCGCACTTGTGCAAGGCGTGTCGTATCCCAGCCCTAACCTTTCGCATTTTCGGGCAACCGATATTTGGATGACCGCTTCAGACTCCAATCAATTTTTGGACTCGGGTTGGGCAGGTCGGTTTTTGGACATGCTGTTTCCCAATTTTCCTGATGGCTATCCACGCGAAGGGGCGCCAGACCCACCAGCGCTTCAGATTAGCTCTACACTTTCTTTGATGCTACGCGGTTCGTCTCAATTTCTTGGTATCGCCATTCAAGACCCCGATACATTTTATCGCTTAATCAGCGGCAACTCGGCGGTAGATGTTGGCACTGTGCCTGACACCACCGCTGGTGATGAATTGCGCTTTATTCGGCGTGTGGGATTGCAGTCCATTCAATATGCATCGCAAATCAAGGCGGCGGCTGACCGCGCGCAAAACCGCGCCACTTATCCTACGCCAAACACCAACCGCTTAGCTGACCAGCTCCGCATTGTAGCGCGCCTCATTGCTGGCGGATTGCAAACGCGCATCTATCACGTTTCGCTTGGCGGCTTTGATACCCATGCCGCACAAGTTACCGCCACTGATACAACCGCTGGCACACATGCCAACCTTCTGCGCCTGCTCTCGCAAGCTTTGTCGGTCTTTCAAGATGATTTGCGTCGCTTGGGCATTGCATCACGCGTGCTCACGATGACTTTTTCAGAATTTGGCAGAACCGTTCGCTCAAATGGGAGCATGGGCACAGACCATGGCACTGCCGCTCCACTTTTCATTGTCGGTGAAGCTGTTCGCGGCGGAATTATCGGCGTCAATCCCAGCCTGACCAACCTCGTAAATAACCAATTGGCGATGCAGTTTGATTTTCGTCAAATCTATGCGTCTTTGTTAGCCCAATGGTTTGGGGTTGGTGCAGCGCAACTTCGTGCCATTCTCCAACGCGATTTTGCTCAACTGCCTATCACTGGCGTTTCCTCTATCAACACCGACTCATCGCCCAAACCCACACGCTTTGAGCTGGCACAGAACTATCCTAATCCTTTTAACCCGACGACCACTATTCGCTATCAATTGCCGGTTTCTACCAGTGTCCAACTCGCTGTCTTTGATATGCTGGGACGCGAAGTTGTCACGCTGGTTAATGCGCGTCAGGATGCTGGCATGTATCAAGTTAATTTCGATGCAAGGGGTCTTGCCAGTGGCGTCTATCTCTATCGCCTGACCACGCCTGAATTTACCGAGACGAAGAAAATGATGCTGGTCAAGTAAGTCTCAAGTATGCTACGGCTTATCACACTGAACAAAGCGCAGCGTAGTAAGTCCATAATGGATTTCTCGCTGCGCTCGGAATAACCGCCTGAACGCCATCATTCCACCAGAGCGCAAGTCCTAAATCGGAAATTTTTTTGAGTTTGGTCAGTTGAAGCATAGTGTGTTGAAAGGTTGATTTACGCTTCAAACATCGGGAGAGCGGTTATGCGTTCAAATTGCGGTGTTTTTTTGCGAAGGAGATTTGAAAGAGCAATTTGTGAAGTCAGTTTCGCTTACTCTACATGAGCGAAGTTAATTTGAGTAGGACTTACGCAAGAGCGAAAGTGAGTTTGGGATTTTTGAGTTGTTGTTTGAGATACTCATCGAGCAGTCCTCGTTTGAGGTGATAGACAGTGGTTTTGGCTTGGTGGGCTAAGGCGGCAAGCCG
>Ga0308414_1002497_pt1 | contig 11975 bp, 9 predicted proteins | sample HotsprSampleOS50_FD_205667 | JGI IMG/M metagenome (GOLD analysis project Ga0308414, IMG submission 205667) | Hot spring phototrophic mat microbial communities from Octopus Spring, Yellowstone National Park, Wyoming, United States - 20090730_OS50 ... | reverse complement strand
AATCCTCGCTGCTCGGTAAGTGCCTGCGCCTCGGGCAGGCCTTCCGGGAAGGCGACCCCTACCGCTGCTTTCCCATACATGGCAGCCAGATTCGGCATGAACCGGCAAAGATAGGGGGTATGGAGATGCTTTTGCAAGAGTGCAATCGGTTTTCCCGCCATGATGGAGATGAACCGTTTTCCTCGGGAGTAGGGAGAGATTTCCCGTAAAAGGGGTTCGGCATCCTGCGGCTTTACCGCCAGGATCGTAACTTCTGCAAGGGAAAAGAATTTTCCCCAGTCACCGGTACAATCGAGGGCCCCGTAGCGGTCTTTCGCGATAGAAGATCTAGGGAAGAGTTTCTCCACTACCGCAAGCTTCACTTCGGGAAGTTTTGCGCGGAGTCCCGCCGCAAAGGCTTCCCCCATGTTCCCAAAACCGATGATTCCGATGTTTTCCATGCGGGTATTCTACCGGAAACAGGGAAACCGCTCAATCGCGCCTAGGGGAACTGGATTTTAGGTAAGCCCCGGGAAGCCCTTCTGCCGGGCATACTCGTAGGCCAACACGGCCGCCGCACTGGACAGGTTGAGAGATCGGACACCCGCTTGGGTGGGAATGCGAACCACTCGATCGGGAAACCGGTCGAGAATCTCCTGGGGGAGACCGGTAGACTCCTTTCCTAGAAGAAAATAGCAGGGATCTGGGTACCGCACCTCCGTGTAGAACCGCTTCCCCCGTCTTGAGGCAAGGTAGAGATTCTCTGTACCGTACTCCTGGAAAAATACTTCCAGGTTAGGATGAACCCGCACCTGTACCAAAGGCCAATAGTCAAGACCTGCCCGCCTGAGGTATCGATCCGCTAGGGAAAACCCCAGGGGTTCGATCAAATGAAGTACAGCCCCTAATGCGGAACAGGTGCGGGCTATGTTTCCCGTATTCTGGGGGATCTCAGGTTCCAGCAGTACAATGTGGAGGGAAATCCCCTGAGCCACCTAAGAGGTTCCCCTACCGGACAGCCGCAAGAGCCTTTTCATAATCGGGCTCCTGGGCAATCTCCGGAACTTGCTGGGTGTACACTACCGTATCGTTCTCGTCCAACACTACGATCGCTCGACTAAACAACCCCGCCAGGGGGCCATCCACGATCTCCACTCCGTAAAGTTTCCCGAAGTTCTTCTTGCGCATGTCGGAAAGGGTAATCACATTGTCGATATGCTCTGCCTTGCAGAACCGATCCTGGGCAAAGGGAAGGTCCATGCTGATGGTGAGCACTACCACATTCTTCAATTTTTTCACCTCGTCATTGAATCGCTTGGCCGAAGCAGCACACACACCTGTATCCAGGCTCGGCACAATATTGAGGATCTTCTTCTTCCCTTTGAAAGTACCGAGGGATACATCGGAAAGATCCGCCTTCACCAGCACGAAATCGGGTGCCTTTGTTCCCACCTTCGGGAGTTCCCCGCAGGTATGAATGGGATTTCCTTTCAATGTTATGGTTGCCATTTTGTCCTCCTGCCCTTAAAGGTAGAAAAGCTCTCTTTGTATGTCAAATTTTTATGAGTAAAATTATCTAGTTTAGAGGGCTCCGACGATGTAGGGCTTCTAACGCACCCCGATGTCAGGGGACCGCCGAAGGATCAATCGGACTCATCCCCCCGGGTTTCGAGGGGCATATCCTGAATTGTGAGGATCGAGGGAATCGTGCGGATGCTTTTGATTACCTTGCCGAAGTCTTCCTTGCGGTCCAACTCCATGGTGAAGTGAGCTATCAGCCTGTCCGGCCCATCCTCGTCCACCCGACCGGCGATCAAATGCCCCTTGAACTTTCGCACTGCCCCTTCGATCTCAGAAAACAAGTCCAGAGTCCGCCGGGCTGTAACCTGGAACTGTCGGGTTGCCTTGGGAGACACCGTTTCCCACTCCACCTCTATGGAACGTTCCTGAAAATCTGGGATGAACTTTAGGTTTGGGCAGTCCCGTTTATGAACGATAATACCTCGTCCCCGGGATACGTAGCCTACGATATCGTCTCCGGTAACGGGGTTGCAGCATCCAGCCAGATTGATCAGCATGTTTCGGTCTGCCCCGATCCGCACCCCAATCTTCTTTACGTCCTCCCTACGGTCCACCTCTTCCTTGGGTTTTTCGGCTTTTGGCCGAGGTTGAGGAGGAGTAGGTATTTCGGGCTTCTTCTTGGCCACGATGTTCCGATCGATGATGAGGGATGCATCGTTCTTTTTAAGCCAGGCGCGGATCTTGGATCTGGCTCTGGCGGTTTTCACGTACCGTAACCAGGCTAGATGGGGATGGGCTTGAGGGCTGGTAAGGATCTCCACTACCTGGGTGTTCTTCAATTCCGCTTTCAGGGGAACGATTACCCCATCGGCCTTTGCCGCATAGATATGGTCGCCGATATCCGTATGGATATGGTAGGCGAAGTCGATCGGCGTAGCCCCTTTGGGCAGTTCGATCACATCCCCCTTGGGAGTGAAGACGTAGATCGAATCCTTCAGGATTTCGCCTTTGATCTCGTTGAGGAACTCACCGGAAGAAATCCGGATTCCGTTCCAGCTCTTGAGCCGGTTGATGATGGGGAGATCTTCAGGCCGTACTACCTCCGCACTGGTGCCCCGCTTGTAGAGCCAGTGGGCGGCGATCCCATGTTCGGCGGTCTGATGCATATCCTCGGTTCGGATCTGGATCTCGATCAAGCGTCCCCCATCCCCCATGACGGTGGTGTGGAGACTCTGATACTTGTTCGCCTTTGGCATGGCGATATAGTCTTTGAACCGCCCTTCGATGGGCTTCCACAAGCGGTGCACGATTCCCAACAGGACGTAACAATCGCTCTGGGTCACGCACAGGATCCGGATCCCCAATAGGTCGTAGATCTCTTCCAGTTGCTTGCCCCGTTTCTTCATCTTCGTGAAGATGGAGTAGAAATGTTTCGCACGGCTTTCAACCTGCACGGGAATCCCCTCAGCTTTGGCAGCCTCTACGATCCGATCCTGCATTTTTCGAAGGTACTCTCCCCGTTGTTCCTTCTTCGCCGCTACGAACGCCTTGATCTGATCGTAGATATCCCGGTGAAGATGCTTGAGGGAAAGATCCTCCAACTCCATCTTGATCCACCCAATCCCCAACCGGGAGGCCAGGGGAGCGTAGATATCGAGGCACTCTTCCGCGATTTCTTTCCGTTTCGATTCCGGAAGGTACTCGAGGGTTCGCATGTTGTGGAGTTTGTCCGCCAATTTGATCAGGATTACCCGGATATCCTTCACCATGGCAAAGAGCATTTTCCGGATCGTTTCAGCCTGCTGAATCGATTTACTCTTAGCTCGTAGAACGGAGATCTTAGTAACCCCGTTCACTAGCTGCTCCACTTCTTTCCCGAACCTCTGCCGTAACTCCTCCCTCCGTACCTCCGTGTCCTCTAGGACATCGTGGAGAAGGGCGGCAATCACCGATTCACTATCCATCCGAAGGTCTACGAGGATTTCCGCCACCTGCAGGGGGTGGATAAAAAAAGGCTCCCCACTAGCCCGCAGTTGGTCCTTGTGGAGTTCCATCGCCCATCGGGCTGCTTCCAGTATTTTCTGTTTTTCTTCCTCGGAGTAGAACGTCAGCTTCTGTTCGAACTGTTCTACCCGGGCCACCATTCGGTGCATACCTCTATCCTTTGCGTCCCACCACTACCCGCATCCGCCCCGCTAGATCGTGGATTACTTCAACGGTACTGTACCCCTGGGAGTATAACCTTTGCTGGATGGCTTCTGCTTGGGAGTCCGCCCCTTCTAGTAAAAGATAACCATTTTCACGTAACCTTTCCAGAGCTTGTCCGATCAGGCGATGGATAAGCATCATTCCATCCTCCCCGCCATCTAGAGCGAGCCGCGGTTCGGGCCATCCGGAAGCCATCATACGATTCACTTCGGGTGTGGCGATATAGGGGGGATTGGCAGTGATCATATCGAAGGGACCTTCCACCTGGGACAGTAAATCGCTCTCCCGATGGGGGAGTACGTATCCGAGGATCCGGAGGCAGTTGATTTGGAAGACCTCCAAGGCATCTTCCGACAGATCCGAGGCAGAGATTTCCACCTCCCTCCCCGGCATCGTTTTGGGGAGGTGAGCAGCCAAACTGATAGGTATGCAGCCCGTCCCGGTACAGACATCGTGAATTCGGTGGATGGAGGGATCTTCCCTGAGAATCCGCAAAGCGGTTTCTACCAGGACCTCGGTTTCAGGCCTTGGGACCAGAACTCGCTCATCCACGTAGAAGGATAAGCCGAAGAACTCTTTTCTTCGGAGAATGTAGGAAACGGGATGCCCCGACAGTCTGCGATGCACCGCCTCATGAAAACAATCCTCCGCTTCTTTACCGAGTTCCTCGCCATAGGAAGCAAGGATCTTCGCCTTATCCAACCCTGTGCAGGCGGAGAGGAGAAGTACAGCATCGAGGAAGGGGGTTTCGAACCCTTGGTTACGGAACAGATCCCGTGCGTTCAGTAGGGCTTGGCGGATGGTCATTGCAGCTGGGTTTTGTACGCTTCCTCCCGTTCGGTAAGTTTAAGCGCCTCGATGATCTCTCCTAGTTCCCCTTCCAACACCGAATCGAGCTTATAAAGGGTCAGATTGATCCGATGATCGGTGATTCGGTTCTGGGGAAAATTGTAGGTTCGGATCCTTTCCGACCGGTCCCCCGACCCAACCATACTCCGCCGGATGGCCGATTCCTCCTGTAGCCTTTTCTGTTCCTCCATCTCGTAGAGCCGCGCCCGTAATACCCGCAATGCTCTGGCCTTGTTCTTGTGCTGCGATTTCTCGTCCTGGCAGGTAACTACCATTCCCGTCGGCAGGTGGGTGATCCGGACGGCAGATTCGGTTTTGTTCACATGCTGACCCCCGGCTCCCGAGGCGCGGAACACATCGATCCGCAGATCCTCCGGTCGAATTTCCACTTCCGTCTCCTCCGCTTCCGGAAGAACGGCCACCGTCACCGCCGAAGTGTGTATCCTCCCTCCCGCTTCCGTCACGGGAACCCGCTGGACCCGATGCACTCCACTTTCATACCGCAAATCCCCATAGGCGCCCGGACCGGAAACGGAAAAGATGATTTCCTTGAATCCTCCCAATTCCGTTTCATTGGCATCCATCACCTCGACCTTCCACCCCTTCCCTTCCGCGTATCGGGTATACATGCGAAAAAGATCCGCCGCAAACAGGGCCGCCTCCTCGCCCCCCGTACCGGCCCGAATCTCCATGATCACGTTCTTGTCGTCCCGAGGATCCCGGGGCACAAGGAGTTCCTTCAGTTCCTTCTCCTTTTCGCCTAGCTGGAAACGGATCTGTTCCAACTCTTCTTTGGCTAGATTCCGGAGTTCGGGATCTTTCTCCTGTTCCCAAAGGGCCTCCGTTTCCTCCAGTCGTTTTCGCAACTTTTTGTACGCTCCATAGGACTCGACGATCTTGGAAAGGTGAGCGTGTTCCTGGAGTACTTCTCTGTAGCGGATACGATCCTTGGGAAGATCGGGATCGCTGATTATGATTTCCAATTCTCGGTACCTTGCCTCGAGGGCATCTAATTTATCGAACATAAAGAACTCCTCATCCCCGGGAAGTCGAGGATTTCGAACGAGCGGGTTTTACAAAACCGAAGATACTCCCGCACGCTCCTCCCACGATATGGGCGAACTCGGAAATACTGTTGTTCTGAAAAGACCGAATCACCTCTCCCGCCAGATAGATCGTGAGCACCAACAGGAAGGTAATGGGAATCTCACCCTGGCGTATATTTGTAAAGCTTACCAGAATGATCATCATGAACACGATTCCGCTGGCTCCCAATAGACCCGTAGGGAGGAAGAGTACATTCAAGAGCCCTGTTATGAAGGCTGTCACCATCATCATGAAAAAAAGAGCTGCCGAACCGTACTTTTCTTCCAGAATAGGCCCTAGAAGCAGGAGCAAGGCGAAGTTTCCCAAAAAGTGCGCCCAGTTCACATGGCCTACCACATGGGTAAACAATCGAACATAGTGAAAAGGATTGGAAAACTGGAATACCCCTCGCCCCGGCACCGAGAAGAGATTTGCGATGAACCCTGTGCGAAACAGGGTGTCCGATAGAAGGACAATGAAAGCCAATAGGGTGAAGTTCAGGGTAACCGGTGCATTGTATCGGATTCGCATGGCGAGGGTACAGTATAGTAGGATTCCACACGGGTGTAAATAACACGATCTTGCCGTTGACACACCTACCCTGCTGAAATAGGATACCAACGTTAAGGAGGATACATGGGGAAACAGCTTTCGAAGGTCTCCGTTGCCATTGTCGGATGCGGAACCGTAGGGGGGGCCGTAGCCCTACGTCTGACTAGGGATCAGTCCCTGCTTCAAGAACGCACAGGCCTCTCCATCCAGTTGAAATACATCGTGGATATGGATTTCCGAAGGGCCGAATCCCTTGGACTTCCCTCCTCCCTCTTCGAAAGAGATCTGGGAAAGGTCCTGGCTGACCCGGAGGTGTCCATCGTAGTAGAACTGGTGGGTGGAACGACGGTTGCCAACGAGATCATTCTGCGGTCGTTGCATGCGGGGAAGCATGTGGTAACGGCAAACAAAGCTCTCCTTGCCCATGCGGCACCGGAATTACTGAAGGCGGCTCGGCACAACCGCCTAACCCTCAGTTTCGAAGCGAGCTGCGGGGGGGGAATCCCCATCATCCGGGCTCTGTACGACGGCCTCATTGCCAATCGGATCGATGCCTTGTATGGAATCGTAAACGGCACCTGTAACTATATCCTTACCCGGATGACCCAGGAAGGAATCAGTTACGCGGAGGCTTTAAAAGAAGCGCAACAGGCAGGTTTGGCAGAAGCAGATCCCACCCTCGATGTATCGGGAATGGATACAGCGCACAAACTCACCATCATGGCCTCCCTCGCCTTTGGGCAACGGTTCTCCCTCGAAGCTATCCCCGTGGAAGGGATAGACACGCTACAGACCCTCGATATCCAGTACGGAAGTGAGCTGGGTTACATCGTGAAACTCCTGGCCGTCGCCAGCCGGCTGAACGGGGGGGTGTGCCTGCGGGTGCGTCCCGCTTTCATCTCCCGTCAACATCCTCTGGCGTGGGTCTCGGGTCCGTTCAATGCCATCAGTGTCTACGGCCATGCCACCGGACACACGATGTACTATGGGCGGGGGGCAGGAGGCTCTCCCACTTCATCGGCTGTAGTGGCAGACATCGTCGGTGCCGCTCTAGGGGTACATAACGCTTTCTTTCATTCCCTCCGCCTATGGCCGGACCGAAGTCCACGGGCCAAACAGGTTAGCCCCGATGAACTGGTTTCCCGTTTCTATCTCCGTTTTATGGTCACCGATACCGTAGGGGTACTTGCCAAGATCGCCTCCGTCCTAGGGAAGAACAACATTAGCATTGCTTCGGTGCTTCAGAAAGAGATCCCGGAGGATCTGGCAACACCTTCTATCGCTCCCGTAGTGATCATCACCCACAGAGCCAAAGAGAAGAACCTCCGTAAGGCTCTGGAAAAAATTCGGACCCTCGATGTCGTTCAAGAGGAACCCGTGTGCATCCACATCCTCGATGAACACGAAGAAAACCTGTAATCCCCTTTGGGGAAGGAGGGTAGTACCGAATGGATACCCAACGATTAGAAAAGAATAGTGACCCCTGCCTGGAAGCGAAAAAAATCACTTCCCGGCAAGGTCTCGATGCCGAATCCATCGCCTGGGGCTTTGCCGAACATCTAAAGTATACCCTCGGGGTAGACAAGTACACCGCTACGAACCATGACCGATTCATGAGCCTTGCCTACGCGGTACGGGATCGGTTGATCAACCAGTGGATCAAAACCCAGCAAACCCACCATAGCAAGAATGTGAAACGGGTGTACTACCTGTCCCTCGAATGGCTCATTGGGCGATTGCTAGGAATGAATGTGATCAATCTGGGCATCGAAGGGCCCGTGAAAGAGGCCCTGCAGAAACTGGGATACAAGTGGGAAATGTTGGAGGAAGAGGAGGTGGATGCAGGCCTGGGGAACGGCGGATTGGGCCGGTTGGCAGCCTGTTTCAGCGATTCCCTCGCCACGATGGAACTCCCCGCCTTCGGCTATGGGCTTCGGTACGATTATGGGATCTTCCGGCAGGAAATCGAGAACGGGTGGCAGGTGGAACATCCGGACGATTGGCTTCGGGGGGGAAACCCCTGGGAAATAGAACGCCCCGATCTCTGCGTTCCGGTAAACTATGGGGGAAGGGTCGAAAAGCTCATGGAAAACGGCAGATGGGTTTCCCACTGGGTGGATACACAGATCGTCTACGGTATCGCCTACGATATTCCCATCGTGGGGTATGGGGGGAAAACGGTAAACACCCTCCGCCTCTGGGCAGCCCGGGCACCGCAGGAGTTCGATCTACAGGAATTCAACGAGGGTGATTACGTAGAGGCCGTCAGTGAAAAGGTAAATGCGGAGAATCTCACGAAAGTTCTCTATCCCAACGACACCCAATACCTGGGAAAAGAGCTACGCCTCCGGCAACAGTACTTTTTCGTGGCCTGCTCCCTCTGGGACATCATTCGCAGGTTCAAAAACTCGGGAAATCCCTGGAAAGACTTCCCCAAATACGTTGCCATCCAACTGAACGACACCCATCCTTCCATGGCCATCCCCGAACTGATGCGCATTCTGCTGGATCAGGAGGGGCTGGACTGGAAAACCGCCTGGGACATTACCGTGCGAACCTTCGGGTACACGAACCATACCCTCATGCCCGAAGCACTGGAGAAATGGCCCCTTCCCATGTTCGAGAAGCTGTTTCCCCGGCACCTGCAGATCATATACGAAATCAACAACCAGTTCCTGAAAGAAGCCGCTATCCGATTCCGGGGAAATCCCGAAAAACTCCGTACTGTAAGCCTCATCGAAGAAGGAGACCCCAAACAGATTCGGATGGCCTTCCTCTGTATCGTGGGCTCCCATTCCACCAACGGGGTAGCAGCCCTGCATACCAAACTGTTGAAAAGCACTCTGGTGCCGGATATCGCTTCCATCTACCCCCAACGGTTCAACAACAAAACCAACGGCATTACCCACCGAAGGTGGCTCTTGAAGGCAAATCCAGGCCTTGCCTCCCTCATCACCGAAGCGATCGGACCGGGATGGATCCTGGATATGGGGGAATTGAAAAAACTCCTTCCCCTGGCAGAAGACGGAAGCTTTCGGGAAAAGTTCAGAGAGGTAAAGCGCAGGGCAAAGGAAATCTTTGCCAATCGCCTATCGGATGCCTATGGGTGGATCGTGGATCCCGAGACGATCTTCGACTTCCAGGTAAAAAGGATCCATGAATACAAACGGCAGCTTCTCAACGCCCTACATATCGTGTACCTGTACCATAAAATCAAGCAGCAAGGCCCGGCGGGGTTCATACCTCGAACCTTCTTTTTCGGGGGGAAATCGGCCCCGGGATACGCGATGGCGAAACTCATCATCAAGTTCATCAACAACCTTTCACAGGTCATCAACAACGATCCCGACATGGAGGACAAACTGAAGGTTTACTTCCTCCCGAACTATCGGGTTACCCTGGCGGAGGAACTTTTACCGGCGGCAGAGGTATCGGAACAAATCTCCCTCGCTGGGACGGAAGCCTCGGGAACCGGCAACATGAAGTTCATGTGCAATGGGGCCCTTACCATTGGTACCCTGGATGGGGCGAATATAGAAATCGCCGAAGAGGTGGGCCCTGAAAACATCTTCATCTTCGGATTGAAAGCCGAGGAAGCCCTAGAACTCTCCAAACATTACAATGGAGAGGAATTCTACGCGAAGGATCCCGAAATCAAGGAAGCGTTGGACCTTGTCTTTTCAGGATATTTCAACATCAACGAACCAGGCATCTTCGATCCGCTGAAAGATATGCTTCTCCATCACGATCGGTACCTCAACCTTGCGGATCTTCCGAGCTATGCCGAAGCCCAGGCGAAAATATCCCGACTGTACGCGGACCCTCAGGAATGGAACCGAAAGGCTATCATCAATGTTGCCCATTCCGGACGATTTTCCTCGGACCGCACGATCCAGCAGTATGCAGCGGAGATATGGAACGTCAAACCGTGTCCCATCGAGCGGAGCGAAAATCCCATCGATACCCTGGAGGACGCGAGGAACCCCTTCCCTGCCAATGGAGGCTGAACAGAATCGAGGGGGGAGACGCCTTAGGCTCTCCTTTGCGGCTCGAGCTCCTCGTAGTTCAACAGATCCATATAGTCCCATTCTCGATAGGCCATCGCATAGATTCCGTTTTCCGTGCAGAAATCGACTTCTGGCTGCTCAATCCGCAGGGAAGCGAATACGGGATACAGTTTCTTCGATGCATACTCCGGATACAATTGTTTGAACCGGGGGATCTGGAGCTCGAAAAACTCTTTGATGTAGTCTTTTCGGGGGGTCGACTTCACTTCGAAGAGGAACACGCAGTGTTCGCAAATCGCCACGGCATCGAACTCGGCTTTCAAGTTCCCTTTTCTTCTCCGTACTCGAATGGATGTTTCAATCGGTTCCATTCCAAAGTATTTTTCGATCATGGGATCTATGGCCGGGGCAACGATATCTTCCACAAGGGTTCCCAATTTGTTCGAGATTTCTCCCCAGCGCTTATTCATACGCCGGTTTTCGTCCCGCAACTCGTCCTTGAAGGCCTGCATTTCGTCTTTGAACTCTTTCATTTCATCCTTGAATGCTTTCATTTCATCTTTAAACTCCTGCATTTCGTCCTTGAAGGCCAACATTTCATCTTTGAAGGCTTTCATCTCGTCCTTAAAAGTTTCCACCCCATCTTTAAAAATTAGAACTTCGTCCTTGAAGCCTTTCATCTCGTCCTTAAAGGAGAGCATCTCATCCTTGAAGTCCTTCATTTCGTCCTTAAAGTCGAGCATCTCGTCCTTGAAGTCCTTCATCTCATCCTTGAAAGCTTTCATTTCGTCTTTAAAGACGAGCATCTCATCCTTGAAAGCCTTCATCTCGTCCTTGAAGTCCTTCATCTCATCCTTGAAGGCCAACATTTCATCTTTGAAGGCTTTCATTTCCAGGGTGAGTTGCCCAATTTGCATTTCGTTCTTGTGCTGTAGATAGACGAGTTCCCGAATGGCGTTTTCTAAGTCCTTCACCTTTTCTTCCAGGGGCTGATGTACAGCCATACCTCCTCCTTGAGAGTATACTTCTTTCCCCCAGCGCAAGCAACACTGAGCTTTCGAATCATACTCTTCACAGTAGTATACAGGAGAAAAAGAACGGCTGATTCATTTTTTCTAGTGTCCCCAGCTCTACCGCCCCCAGAATAGGTGAATCAGAATCTGGGCCGACAGTACTGCGGATACGGAGAACGGAACGCTGAGACGCATGAATTGCAGGGTATCGATCTTGACTCCCCGCTTTTCCAGCATTCCGGAGGCGAGTACATTCGCCGTCGCTCCCACAGGGGTGATGTTCCCCCCGATTCCCGTGCCTATCAGCATCCCATAGTATAAGTAGTGGGGGTTGATTCCCAAGGTCTTCGCGAAATATCCGCATACAGGGATCATCAGCACCGTATAGGGGACGTTATCGATGAAGGCAGATAGAGTTACACTGAGCCAGGTGACGAGCATGAAGACCCAGAACGGATCCCGAAAACCCGCCTCCATCAGCAAGGTTACCAACAGAGAAAGGATTCCCACCCGATCCACTGAATCCACCACGATGAAAATCCCCAGGAGAAACAGGGTGGTTTCCCAATCGTACTCTTTCACCTCTTTGGCCGCTTTCCGGCCCATGGTGCCGACACAGATCAGCCCAAGCCCCAAACCGATCCAGCCCTGCCAACTGATGAATCTAGCCACTCCCGGAGGAGGAGTCTGGGGGGCTAGAATCAGGGCAAAGATACTCAATACAAAGACGGATGTAGGGCCCAATTGGAAAACGGGACCT
>Ga0308414_1002494_pt1 | contig 11980 bp, 8 predicted proteins | sample HotsprSampleOS50_FD_205667 | JGI IMG/M metagenome (GOLD analysis project Ga0308414, IMG submission 205667) | Hot spring phototrophic mat microbial communities from Octopus Spring, Yellowstone National Park, Wyoming, United States - 20090730_OS50 ... | reverse complement strand
CTCCGGAGACCGAAGTCTCCGTCATTGACTGCGGAGTCGAGCGTGGGAACGAAAAAGACCGGTAAGGGACGTCGGAAGATCGGCCGGAAGAAACGCCGTATGCGCGCAAAGATTCGGCACCGCAAGAAATAACGGTCGTTCGGGTTATTCCGGTTCACGGGCCTGTACGCTTGACCGGCACGGCGCTGGTCGCTGCGCACCGATTGCCGTCACGCCAGTTTGCACGGCTTTTCCCCATCGCGCGAGCGTTCCTTTAGCAGCGGCTTGCCCGCTGTTCCGCCGTCGAACACGGTTTGGTTTTTGCTTTTCCGGCCGGCGGGTTCCGAGTCTCAATTCAAGCGCGAAAAACAAATAGCGGTTCCAACAGTGACCGCACGCAATCGCCGGCCTCTTTGCGCCCGTGGTCGCTTTTGTGTGGGAATGTTTGTCCGGCTTCAACCCCTTACCGGGCATTGGCGCTGCTCGGGGAGCGGAGCGGGTGAGCAAATGAAATGAGCAACCTGTGCCCCGTTGATTGCGCGGCAAGCCGGGCCATTTCGACGATGGTTTCCGCATCTGTTTCTTTGGCGGTCAAGTAGGCCGGCGACTTCCTCTTACTGCGCGTTTCGGCGTTTGCCTCCGCACGGGGCGAGAGCTACCTTTCCTTTGGGACACTCTGCGCGATCCGCCGGATGGCGCCGCGCTGCTCGCCCCGTCGGTTCGACCTATCGTTCCGAGACGGTTTTGATACGTTTTACGAAGACAGCCCAAGGTCGATGATGCAGATTCAAGAGGCCAACGGCACGGCAACCACGACGAATCCCGCCGCTGTCGTCGAACGGATCGTTGCGCGCGCCGGCGAGCTCTATTCGCTGCCCACGGTGGCCATGAAGGTGCTCGAGTTGACCGAGCGGGCCGACGTCGATGCGCGGGCGATGAAGCAGTGCATCGAGCAGGATCCGGCGTTGACGGCCAAGCTGCTGCGCGTGGTGAACAGCTCGCTGTTCGGCTTGACGCGACAGGTTTCAGACTTGAACCAGGCCATCGCGCTGCTGGGCACCAAGCCGTTGAAGCTGCTGGTGCTCGGATTCAGCCTGCCGGGCGGCTTGTTTACAGGCATCCGCGCCGAAGCGTTGGGCCGATATTGGCGGCACAGTCTGACGAAGGCCGTTGCCGCGCGCGAACTGGCCGAGCGATTTTGGGGCCTGCCCGGCGACGAGCCGTTCATCGCCGCGCTGCTGCAAGATGTCGGGTTGTTGGTGCTGATTCAGCAATTGGGCGAACCGTTCGAACGATTCATCGACAAGGCTTTCGCCCGACAGCAAGGTCTTTCGCCGATGGAGCGATCGGCCTTGGGCTTCGACCATATTACGGTGTCGGTCGAGCTGTTGACCCGATGGTCGCTGCCCCGCGGCGTGGTGGCCGCCGTCGGCTGTCGGCCTGAAGACGTGCTGGCGTCCGAATCGACGGCCGTTGCAGCGATCGACCCGCTGTCGCAGATCGTCGCCTTGGCCGAATTGGCGGCGCGGATCACTGCCGATGGCCAGCCGACCTGGCTCGCCGAGGTCTATGCACTGGCCGAGGCGAGTCCGCGGTTCTCGCGGTCGGCGATCGATGCCCTGCTCGAAGGACTTCAGGCCCGAGTCGAGCAGCTCGCCGAGGTCATGCGGTTGCCGGTTTGCGAGGGAATTGATTGCCATGCCGTCCTGACCGCGGCCCACGCGCAGCTTGCCGATGTCGCCTGCCAAACCGCCGCGGATTTGCTTGCGCGGCGCGTCGGCGGAATCGGCGAGGTCGAAGAATCGCTGCTCTGCGAAGTGCGGGCCGCGGCCGACGCCATGGGACGGCTGACCCGCAGCGTCCCCGCCAAGGCGGCCCAGCCTCCCGCCCCCGTGCCAACACAGGATCCTTCCCTTGTCGCCAACGGAGCTGCCCAGCGGCCGCCAAAAAGCCTTGCCGCAACAGGGCAACCGGCGGCCCCAGCCGACTTGGCCTCGCGATTGGCCGAGGCTGTTGCCGCCTGCCGCAACGCACGTTGCGCTTTGAGCCTGGTGTTGCTGCGATGGGATGTGGTCGACCAGTGGACCGGGCGCGGCATCACGCCGTCGGCGGCTCGTGCCCTGCTCAAAAAACTGTGCGATCGCATCGATCATGCGGGCAAAGCCGTACTCCCCTACGGCGACTGGGGATTCGCCGTCATCTTGCCGGACTGCGAACGCTCCGAGGCTGTCGATTCCGCCCATCGTATCATCGCACAGTTGAAAGAACTGGTGCCCCCCACCAGCGATCGGAAAGCGGCCTTGAGCCTCAGCGCAGGTATCGGCACAGTGAGTCTGCCGCCGCGCAACTTCCCGCCGGCCGATCTGCTCGACGGCGCCGCGCGGTGCCTCGGCGGAGCCCAGGCGTCGGGCGGGGGCGTGGTCAAGAGCATCGAAGTCTATTGACCGCCCATCTTCCGCCGACGGTTCACCGGGAGCGAAAAACAAGCCCCCAACAAAAACGGCCCGTTTGAGGCGGGCCGCCTCTAATGATTCGAATCCGTCGCTGCGTACCACTCCGATTGTTTGACGGTCTGCACGCAGGACCATAAACTGACGGTTGAAATGGCACGCGCCGTCGGTCGTTTCGAATCGTTGCTGAGCGGGGCGGGGGATGGCGCCGATTGGAAATCTGCCTGGACCACGAACGGCGATTCGCGGAAGACGGCGGCAACGGATGGAGACGGCCGCTAAAGCCGCGGGAGGAATCGTATGAAACGAAACGCATCCGCGCAGGCCGGCTTCACGTTGGTCGAATTGCTGGTGGTGATTGCGATCATCGCCATTTTGATCGCGTTGCTCCTGCCAGCCATTCAGGCGACGCGCGAGGCGGCCCGCCGCTCGCAATGCACCAGCAATATCCGGCAGATCTGCCTGGCGACTCTGAACTACGAAGACAACTACAAACGATTGCCCCCGGGAGCCTATTGGTACGGCGATTCCGACCGCAACCGCGGGTCGATTTTGATCTACCTTCTGCCCTTCTTGGAGCAGAAAGCACTCTACGACATGGTGGACTTCAACAAACGCATCGACAGTCAGCGGATCGGCGGCTCGGGGCCGCTGATCGATACGCAGGCGGTGCCGGTTTACATCTGCCCTTCGGATAGCAACCCGATCACGGCCGACGGCCGCTCGCCGGTGAACTACGCCGCCTGCGCAGGCCCGACCGCACATATCGACAACCCGAATTGCTCGTGCGGCGAATGGAGCGCATGGAACAATTTCGCGCTGGCGCCGTATTCGGTTCCCAACAACTACGCCGGCGTGTTCTACCGCCGCGGCGTGGCCACGACCATGCGGCAGATCATCGACGGGCTGTCGTACACGATCTTTTTCGGCGAGGTGCGGCCCTCGTGCTCGTATCATGTCGCCCGGAGTTGGGGCGGTTCGAACAACGGCCAAGGACTGATTTCAACGCTCATTCCGATCAATCGCGACACGTGCAGCTCTGAAAGCGCCGGCGACGGCTGCCGCCGCTGGTGCAATTGGAGCACCGAACTGGGGTTCAAGTCGCGGCATCCGGGCGGGGCCAATTTCGTCTTCGGCGATTGTGCCGTGCGTTTCCTCACCGAAGAAATCGACCACTGGACGTATCAGTATCTCGGGGGCAAGGCGGACAAAAAGGCCGTGGAATTCCCCGATTGAGCTTCGGCGGCCGAGCCGATCTGCGTGCAGGGCGAATGCAAGCGACCGATAGATCCGCGCGGGAGTACGTATGCAAGGGGTTGTTTTTTGGCGACGGCTGTTTTCGGCGGCCGTCTCGGCCGCAATCGCCGCCGTGCTTGTTGCAGGTTCCGCAGGACGTACCAAAGCGATGGATGACGATCGGATCGTGCCGCCGCGTGAGTCGCCCGACGGGCTGTTGTTCGGCGGCTTCAAAGCCTTTCGGGTACCGTTGCCCCAGTCCGCCGAGGACTGGCGGAAAACACAGCCGCAATTGCGCGCCAAGCTCTGGAAGCTGTTGGGCGATGTGCCGCCGCCGTTCACTCCTCGCGTCGAAACGATCGAGCGGCGTCGGCACTCAGGCTTCGAGGAGCTGCGAATCCGATTCGCCAACGGACTGGGCGATTCCGTGTACGGATGCCTTCTCGTTCCCGATGGCGGCGGCCGCAACCCCGAGCGGCGGCCGGCCGTGCTCTACCATCACTATCACGGCGGAAAATACGAACAGGGGAAAGAAGAGTTGTTCCGCCCGGCCTTTGCCGAGTTCGGCAATGAAACGCTAGTAACCGGTCCGGCGTTGGTGCGGGAAGGATACGTTGTTTTGGCAATCGACGCCTATGGTTTCGGCGAGCGGCATCAACGCGGGCCGACTGGCAATCGCGATCGGGGCCAGGCCGTCGAGGCCGCACTCTTCAAAACCTTCGCTTGGCAGGGACGCACTCTTTGGGGCATGATCGTTCACGACGATCTGCTGGCGCTGAATTACCTGCTCAGCCGCGACGACGTCGATCCCGCTCGCGTGGCCGCCATGGGCATGAGCATGGGCGCAACGCGGAGTTGGTGGGCGGCAGCGCTCGACGACCGCATCCGCTGCACGGTCAGCGCGGCATGCCTGACCCGCTATCAGGATTTGCTGGCTGCCGGAAGCGTCAATTTCCACGGCATCTATTATTTCGTCCCCGGCGTGCTCAAAGAACAGATCGACACGGAGGCCATCTGCGGCCTCATCGCCCCGCGAGCGCACCTGACGCTTTCAGGCGGACGCGATGCCGGTTCCCCGCTCTCGGGCGTCAGAACCATCAACGACTTCGAGGAACGGCTCTACGCCCTATTCGACCGGCCGAAGCACTACCGCGGAATCGTTTACGAGGATGTCGGCCATGCCTATACGCCCGAGATGTGGCGCGAAACGATCGATTTCCTCCGCACCCACCTGCGCGACGTGCCTCCCAATCGATCTTCAGAATAGTCCGCTTTAGCGCCGAGCGACGAAAAGCCGATCGGTTGCATGTTGCCCCGCGCCGTTTGCGCGCGTTGACTCCGCGTCAGATCGCCAATGAAGTTTTTCACACGGGAACGATTCGTCTGCGGCCCGCCCGCAATAGACCGCGAGGCGGCCAGATTCCCCATGATCCGACACATCGAACCGACCTTTCCTGCCCGGCCGCTCTATCCGCAGTTGGGCAATCGCTCGCCAAAACGAGGTCCTCGGGGCCGACACGCGCGCCTCCGCGCCTCGGGCCGATGACGATCCCGCAACCCGGTCCGCCGCGAGGATCAGCCGTTCTTCTTAGCGAAATCGAGCATGAAGTCGCGGAGCAGTCGCACGCCCTCGATCGGCATGGCGTTGTAGATCGACGCCCGGCAGCCGCCCACCGAGCGATGCCCCTTCAATTCGGCCAAGCCTTGTTCACGGGCTTGCTTGAGGAAGGGTTCATCCAACTCGGGCTTGGCCAATCGGAAGGCCACATTCATCAGCGACCGGCTTTCTTTCTCGGCATGTCCGTGATAGAAGCCGGCCGACTGATCGAGGGCGTCGTACAACATTTGAGCCTTTTGGCGGTTGATTTCGGCCATCTTGTCGAGGCCGCCGATCGTGTGGAGCAGCCAATCGGTTACCAACTTGACCATGTAGATGCAGAACGTCGGCGGCGTGTTGTAGAGCGACCGCTCCTTCGCCATCACCTTGTAGCTGAGCATGTTGGGCAGATCGTCGGGCGAGCGATCCACCAGGTCGTTGCGAATGATCACGATCGTTACGCCCGCCGGCCCGGCGTTCTTCTGCGCGCACGCGTAGTAGATGCCGTACTTCGAGATATCGACCGGCCGGCAGAGGAAATCGGACGAGGCATCGCACACCAGGGGAGCGTCGCTTTGCGGTTCCGACTGGATTTGAATCCCTTGAATGGTTTCGTTCGAGGTGATGTGCAGGTAGGCGGCGCCGGCGGTGAGATTCAGCTCCGACGTCTTGGGCATGCGATTATAGTTGCCCTCTTTGCCGTCCCAAGCGACGTTGACCGCTCCCTGCGTCTTGGCCTGGCCGGCCGCCGTCTTGCCCCAGGTGCCGGCCACCACGTAGTCGGCCGCCTTGCCCGAATTGCGGAGGAAGTTCATCGGGATCATCGCGAACTGGAGCTGCGCGCCGCCCTGCAAGAACAACACCGAATAATCGGCCGGGATTTTCAAAAGCGCGCGCAGATTGGCCTCGGCCGCCGAAATGATCTCCTCGAACTTCTTCGAGCGATGGCTGATTTCCAGGATCGACATGCCCGTGCCGGGAAGGGCCAACAAATCGCGCTGCGCCTCTTCCAAGGCGGGCAACGGAAGCATCGCCGGACCAGGTGAAAAGTTATAGATGCGTCTTTCCATCGAACACCCCCAAGATCGGTTCGGAATCGTCAGATAACTAAATCGCTCGACATCGACGGGAAAGCGGCCGCCAACATGCCGAAGCGGCTCGATTCCTTACGCCCTTCTCTTGCACCGCTTCGCGTTTTCTGCGGCTCCGTTGAGAGCGGTTTCATTGGGAACCGCCGCGGGAGAACCGTCAATAATCGCCGCAACCGGTTCGCCACGGGGCGCAGTTCTCCAATCGCGGTTCTCCAGGCCCAGTCGTCGGCTCGATGGTCGGGGAACTCGTTGAACAGTCAATGACATCGATACATCGGCGGCCGGACCGCAATCGCGCCCCCTACGACCCGCCCGTCCACAACAACGGAACCGTGCCCGCCCGGCCGGCCCGCAACAGCAGCCGGCCAGCCCGCAACAGCGGAACCGCGGATAGTCTAACGCGGGCAAACCGTTCTGGGCAGGGGGATGGCTAGCCTGGATCACTGAGAGACTCAGCCCAGTGCCCGCGAATGCGAGGAGGGCAACGGAAGACGACGGGCGTGCCTACGGCCGCTCGCCGCCGTCGGGCCCGGGCGACGATCCGTTGCCGCTGCCATGCGGCGCCGAAACGGTAATCTGAACCGGCACATCGAGCACCGTGCCCTGCCTCGCGTCGGTGCGAACCCGCAATCGCGTGTTGACAATGCCGGTCGCCGTCGATCCGGCGAACGTGACGCTGATGATATGCAGCGATTTCGACTCGGTCGGCGGAGTTGCCTGAACACGGGGATCGTCGCATTCGATTCCGACAATGCGGAACGGCTGGCGCCCCTGCACGACGATTTGCCGCGTCGCCGGCGCACCGCTTTCCGTCGTCATCATCAAGACGGACGGCCGCACGCTGATCGCTGACTCGACAATTCCCTCGACCGGCACCGGTACCCGCGCCGTCGAGGCCGTATAGTCGTTCGTCACCAAGACCAAGTGGTCCTGGATATATCCGGCCGTCGCCACGGGCTTCAGCGTGGCGATCAAATCGTACTTGATTCCCGCCGGGCCCCGTTCCGTTTCCACAATTTCAGCCGTAATTTGCGGATTGGCCGACTCGACCCGAAGCACCTGCCAATCGGTGCGGCCGGCATAGCTGATCCGTGCCTTCCGGACTGCGCCGCTTCCCGGTTCGACAGTGCCGAAATTGATCACCCCGGGCTGAACGACGACATCGCCGCGAATAAACACATAAACGTGCAATTGAACCTCGGCCGGAAACGGCCGATCAAACGTCACGGTCAGTGTGGCGTCTTTCCGCCCGAGGAAGCTTCGCGAATCGATCACCGCGCGGATTGCCGACTTTTCCCACGTTTTCAGCGAATCTTTCAGGATCTTCGGCTGGGTGCAGCCGCAGCTCGAGCGCACGGAAACGATGTGGACGTCTTCTTCATAGATGTTCTGCAAGACGAAGTCGAATTCGGCCTTCGCCCCGCGAGCCACAACGCCGAAGTCGTGACTGGTAACGGAGAACATTTTGACCGCCCATTCCTGAGCGGCTGCCCCCTGGCAAACCGACCATACCGCGAGCGCGACCCATCCGTAAGTGCGAATCATAACGACAACCACCGTCCTTCGGCGACACGGCGTACCCGAACACGGTTTAGCCCGCGAGAGCTCGGCCGCGCGGGCAACGCCCTGATCGTACGCCAGACTGCCTTAGCCTGCACCGTTTCGCTTTTCTACGACCCTATTCTGAATGATACACCTTACCGGGCCGCGCCGACAACCGAGCAAGCAAAATCCACCCCATCAACCGCCGTTTTGCCGTAGAAATCGCAGCCGGCATGTTCCTTGAGCAGTTCGCTGGCGGCCGCGCCGCCGACCATGACGCGAACGCGGTCGCGGTGGCCCGACTTCTTGATCTCCTCCATGGTGTTGACGACCGACTTGAAGCAGGTGGTCAGCAGCACGCTCATGCCCACCACGTCGGGCTGGTGCTCGGCAATGGCCGCGACGAATCGCTGCGGCGGCACATCGACGCCCAAATCAATCACCTCGAAACCGACGCCGCGGAGCATCATGATCACGATATCTTTGCCGATGTCGTGCACGTCATGCTGCACCGAGCCGATAACCACCTTGCCGATGGTGCGCTGCGATTCGGCCTGCGACAGAAGCGGCGCCAACTCGGTCATGATGCTCTTCATCACCATCCCGCCGAACATCAACTCGGGAATGAAGCACTCGCCCCGCTGAAACCGTTCGCCCAGCGCCGCCATGCCGCGATTGCATTCGGTGATGATCTCCGTTGCCGACGTGCCGGAAGCGACCATCGCTTTGATGCAGTCGCGCACTTGATCTTCGCGGCATTGAGCTAAGGCATCAGCCAACGTCGTTTGGTCGCTCATCATCGATTCCTCGGCAGGTCAACAAAAAAGGGCATGTCAACAGCGAAAGGACGCATCCACCGGACGCAACCGACGCACGGCGTGCCGACGCTGCCGACGCGATCGGCCGCTTCGCCGGGAACAGACGAGTCGGTCCGCGAGATCGTCCGTTTGCTTCGTTCCGATTCAGAACGAAAGCAGGCACTGCCAGATGTACGTGTAGGCCATCGAATCGAGATCTTCCCAAACGCGGCGAACCAATTCGGCGTCGCCCTCGATCTTCGGCCACTCGCGCGAAACGATCTCCCACGGCAGGCAAACGCCCGGGGCGATCGGCTGACGCGATTCAACCGGCTGGTCGGAGGGTTCGGTGTTGGGCATTGTTCAGTACTCCCCGTAGAGTCGGGCGGCCTCGGTCATCGCACGAACGTTCTCCACCCGAGTATCGTCTTGCATGATCGCGCTGGCATCGACGATATAGCCGCCGTCGCGACCGATCGTTTCGATCAACTTCTTTACGTATTCTTTCACGTCGTCCGGTCGGCCGAAGGCCAGCAGATCGTTGGGCACGCCCCCGCTGATGCAGAACTTGCCCACCAACGCCCGATGGACCTCAAACGGATCGCCGCGATCGATATGATAGACGATGCTTCCCTCGGGCAACTCGGCGATGTACTTGAGGTTGGCGTTCCATTCGCCTTCGGCATAGAACAGCGTTTGAATGCCGCGGGCCCAAAGGCCCTCGATAATCTGGCGCAGCGTGGGCCAATAGAACTTGGCGAACTGATCCGGCGAGAGAAACGGCACGCATCCGCGATGCATCCACAGCCCGACGGGCAAGTTGCGCTGCGGGTCGGCTCCGCTGGCGGCGATGTGCAGCAAGTGAGGCGTCAGCGCTTCGCACGCCGCCAGCACCTTTTGAGGCTGACGAAACATATCCATGCACAGCCCGCGATACCCGCGCAGCTTATCGGCAATGATGTCGAACGGTGCCTTGAGGATCCCGCTCAAGGCCGACGGCGTGCCCGATTCTTGCCGCAGGCGGGCAATCTGATCGCCGAAGGCATGAAAGTAGCTAAGCATGGCCATCGAACCGCGCACAAACGAAAGATTGTTGCGGTATGCGGTGGTTTCCCCTCTCGCCCGAACCTCAGTCGTTACGCGCGGCAGCCAAACGTTGTACAAGTAGCCGGTCGGATCGGAGATCAGTTCGTCGTACTCGTCCGGCCGCATGTGGGCTTGGTCGTCGGGCGGCTCGAGATACTGAAACGGCGTGTCGGGCGGGATTTCGATGCCCGGGCAAGCGTAGTACTTGATGCCGATCGCCTTGACCAGCCCCGTCCACACGTACACCATGTTGGGAACAACCGCGTCCCAATCGAACTCCGCAGCGCATTTCCGCGCGGCCGCGAACGCCTTCTGGTAGTCGTGGGTAACCTCTTGAATCGTGTAGCCGGCGTACTTCGCAGTAAACGGCGTACTTCGCAGTAAACTCGGCCACGAAGGGGCGAATCGGCACGCGATCGGGCTTCTCGCGCCGCATGGCCTTTACGTACCGGGTCAGCCGCTCCTGGTACAACTTCTCCGCAGCTTCGTTCATGCGACGCATCCCCCTTTGCGAACAACGCTTAGCACTCTCGGCGGCAAGTATGGCAAAAAGCCGACCCGATGTCAATTTCAGCCCGTGTCGATCAAGGAGTTGCGGTTTTGAACCTCCACTACTAACAGCGCGGCGGCCGCAATTGCCGCAAAGTGAATGACCTGGTGTTGTGCCCGCCCCCTGCTCATCCTCGACGTTCGCTTTGAGACAGGCAGGAACCAGAGGCCGACCAGCCGGCGCGGCCATGCCGCCGATCGTTTGTGCAAGTCCTGGTCATTCGCCAATCGCCCACGTTGCAGAGGCCTTTACGGAATCCAAGCCCGAAGTGTGTCGGCACCGTAGATTTCGGAAAAATTCGTTTGTGAACGCGACATTCTCGGGAAGAGAATTCGATTCAAACAGTCTGCCCCAAAGGGCAACGAACTCGCGCGAAATCGGCGAAGGGAACAATAAAAGAATACCTTATAGTATTGTCTTTTCGATATTATGCTTCTATAATAACCCAAAGGCCGGTCTATCGCAGGTTTTCACCGGGTTCGACGGGGAAGACCGCCACCCCCGTCCCTGATCGATGGGTAGGCGGTCCCGCCGAATCAAGTCGTTGGTGTTGAAGGAATTCTTTCGAGCTTTGTTCTAGACGAGACGCGAACGTGAGCAGACCGTTGCATCCGCCCGCCCAGGGAATGTATGACCCCGCATTCGAGCACGATGCCTGCGGCATCGGGGCGATCGTCAATATTTCCGGGCGCCGTGAACATAAGATCATCGAATACGGCAAGCAGGTTTTGCTGAACTTGATGCATCGCGGCGCCGCCGGGGCCGACGAGTGTACCGGCGACGGCGCCGGCATGATGATCCAAATCCCGCACCGTTTTCTTCAGGAAGAAGTTGATTCGCTCGGCTTCGCGCTTCCGGCGCCAGGGAGATACGGCGTAGCGATGGTCTTTCTGCCGCGAGACAGCCAGTCGCGTGCGCTGTGCGAAGCGATTTTCGCCGCGAAGGTCGCCGACGAGGGGATGGCGTTGATCGGCTGGCGCGATGTACCGACCGACAACTCGTCGCTCGGCGAGATTGCCCGGCACAGCGAACCGGTTGTGCGGCAGGCGTTCATTGACGGGGGACCGTGGTCGGACCCCGTGATCGAGCAGCGTTTGTACGTGGCGAGGAAGCGGATCGAGAAAGCGGTGATCGAACAATTGGGGCCTCAGGCCGATTGGTTCTATGTCTGCACGATGTCGTCGCGGACGATCTGCTACAAGGGCATGTTCCTTGCGCCGCAGTTGTTCGCGTACTATCCCGATTTGGCCGACTTGCGGACCGAGACGGCGTTGGCGGTCGTTCACCAACGGTACAGCACCAACACGTTCCCCAGTTGGCGGTTGGCCCAGCCGTTCCGCATGGTGGCTCACAACGGCGAGATCAATACGCTGCGGGGAAACATCAATCGGCTTCGTGGGTACGAAAACTCGATGAAGTGCCCGTCGCTGACCGAGCGGATGGAAGACCTATTCCCCGTGGTTCAGCCCGGCGGAAGCGACTCGGCCGCGTTCGACAATTGCATGGAGCTGCTGGTTCATGCGGGCCGCAGCGCGCCGCACGCCTTGATGATGATGATTCCCGAAGCGTTCGGTCCGGCCTACCACATTTCGACCGACAAGCGCGCGTTTTACGAGTATCACGCGGCGATCATGGAGCCTTGGGATGGCCCG
>Ga0308414_1002492_pt1 | contig 11986 bp, 8 predicted proteins | sample HotsprSampleOS50_FD_205667 | JGI IMG/M metagenome (GOLD analysis project Ga0308414, IMG submission 205667) | Hot spring phototrophic mat microbial communities from Octopus Spring, Yellowstone National Park, Wyoming, United States - 20090730_OS50 ... | reverse complement strand
TGCGTCCAGTCCCCCATGGTTCTGAAGCTCACTGTGGAACCGGAACGTCAACGTGTGTTCACCCTTACTCAACTCCAGTCTTCCAACATTTACCCAGCCGATGAAACGGAGATCGACCTTCCCATCCGCTGCAATGTTCGTGACCTCAATTGCATTGGAGAGATCCAGCTCCCGCGCCGGTGAATCGTCCACACTGAGAGACACGCGCGTCCGCACGGGATTGATCCGGAGCCACAAAACGTACTCGCCGCCATCCTGAACGCTGATCCGATAGGCGACGGTACCCTCCTTCTCCTCAGAAAAATTGCTGATCCAATCGCCGTTTGAGAGATGCTCCTTTTTAACCTGGTCATACCACCACGGGTGGCGATTCATCTTGTGCACTGTGGGATTTTCCCCCTCCTGCCAGATGGTTTCACCCCAGACAGGCAGATTACTGACGAGAATCAGGACCATCGGACATACAGCCAAGAGATACTTCATCGTTTGTCTCCTCGTTCCGCACTTTACACCCAAGCTACTGGTTTTCAGCCATTTCAGGATACCCATGGAACACAGCGAGGTTTACTCAAGGTAGTCCACCACCCCCCGGGAAAATTCTGACACAACCTCGCGGCTTTTCCTGCCGACCAAACGCGTGGAAACACGAATGTCGTTTCATGGAAAGTTTTTCCCAATCTTCGGCATTGTAGAAAACTTGCCTTATCAAAGGAAGCGGGCAAGACGCGAATGAAAATGCGGCGTCTTGGTTGACCTCAGGCAACAGGATCATTACCCTAACCGGAAATACCGGTTCCGCGAGGCTCAGGGACGGCCGAACTGACAGGGCAATCTCCGACGAGTCGCGCAATGTTCGAAAGGAGGCATCCGATGTCCCAGGCACGAATTGCGTCGTTCATCAATTACAAAGGTGGCGTCGGTAAGACGACCACAACATACCACATCGGTTGCAGTTTAGCCGAACATCACGGCAAGCGTGTGTTGCTTGTGGATATCGATCCTCAATCCAATCTGTCGCTCCTGTGCATGGACTATGATCGCTACGACCAACACCGCAAACAACAGGGCACGATCCGGGATCTCTACCGGCGGTTTCGACAGGAGAACCGTTTGGGGATCCGCGATTTTATCATCCCTACCCCAATCCGACTTGATCGCGGTCCCCTGGAGAATCTCGATCTTTTGCCGTGCGACATCGACATGCTGGGGGAGGATCTGGGGGGAGTATTGCCAACCGTATCAAGTGCCCGTGGGGCCAATGCCTTTCAAATCCTGGAGCAGGTGGCCGAGCGGGTTCTTCGTGAATGGCGTTTTTTGCAACTGGCGCTCGATGAAGTCCGTGAAGAGTATGACCATATTCTCATCGACTGTCCACCCAATCTCTACCTGATGACGCAAAACGCCCTGGTTGCTTCCGATAGGTATCTGGTGACTGTCGTGCCGGAGCACCTTTCGGCCATTGGGGTCTCGATCCTCGTCCGAAAGGTGCGAGACATTCGGGACCGCATTTGTCGGGTCGCCGCCGTTGTTGGGCAGGAAATCAACTTTGCTCAGTTTGCTGGTATTATTCCCGTCAAGATGCGGAGAGCAGATCAACATCGGGATGTCCTCAACCGATTGCGTCAGGAGTTGGCATCTGACTGCCATGACGCCGGTTTTTCGGATCCGGTTTTCAGTGCCTCGACGACAGAACTGATCGGATATGGTGAGGCGGCTGAACAACTCCGGCCTGTCTGGCACGCAAGTGGAACCAATCCGGGCAAGGCTGCCGAGCGTCATGAATATGAGGATATCACTAGGGAGTATCTGAGCCGGTTTCAAAACGTGTGACTGTAGAATCGAATCTTACTAAACGCCACTGAATAGCTATAAGTCCTGTCAAGACGCTGTTGCTATTAGGAAGGAAGAATGATGGCCAAAAAACAAGCAGACTCTGTCCTGGAAGTCTTTGAGAAACTTCAAGAGACGTTCAACTTCTTGCCCTCACAAGAGGAGCAAAGCCACATTTTAGCGTCAGTGCAGCGGGTTACGAAGTTAATGGATCGCATCGCCGAGGTCCTGCGAATGATCCCAACACGCGAGGAGATCCTGAAAAACCAAATCCCGCAATCACTTGACCAGATCATGGGCTTCCTAAAGGGTTTGAGTGCTGTCAGCAAAGCTCCCTCGACAACGAGAAGGCGAGGGACACAGGCAAGACAGGAGATGAGTCCGCAAGCCGTTCTGCAACATCTGGAGAGTGTCCCCAATGGGCGACTTGAAGAGGAACTGCGTCAATTGAAAGTTACGATTAACGATCTGAAGGCAATTCTCGAATATCTCCAGGCATCTCCCCGCGGCGCTACCAAGAAAGAAGACTTGATGCGACGCGTGGCGGATGAGATCCGCACCCGCCGGGATTTGACTGGTTTGCGGGATGGGGCCGTACCATGAGCGCGAATCGCAGCGCCAATCGTTCTGCCCAGCTTCATCGGGCCCGGCAAGCGTGCCCCTCCAATCATCCTTTCGGAGGGACCTGCTTGTCAGGTCCGCCCTTCGGAGGGACGCGCTTGTCGCGTCCGTTGCGCAACGTTGGATAATCCATCCAGATTCCGCGGGCGTGACAGGCACGTCCCTCCGACCGGGCACGACAAGCGTACCCCTCCGATACAGGCGTGCCCGCCGACGATCTGGTCTGACGGTAAGTCAACTGATCTGGCTGCTATCATCATTCGATTAGTTCTTCGGCGAATTCCTGTCGTAGCACGGCAAGGGCCTGTCGCCCGGCATCTCCACTGACGACAACATTCAGCCGAACTTCGCTGGTGCTGATCATTTCGACATTGATTCGAGCATCGGCAAGGGCCTTGAAGGTGCGTCCTGCCACACTGATATGACTCTTTAGCCCGGTCCCGAGGATCGAAAGCTTGGCCACACTCGGGCGCCCGGCAGGAGTCGAACAACCAATATCCCGAGCGAAAGGACCGCAGGCTGCGAGAGCCTCTTCGTAGCTTGCCCTGGGAACGGTGAAGCTCATCATGGCCTTTCCTTCGCGTCCAACACTCTGGACGATCATGTCCACAACGATGCCTTTCTCGGCAACCTGACGGAAGAGCTTCGCTGCCAACCCCGGACGATCGGGAATCTCACTCAAGGTGACACAGGCCTGCGTTTCATCCAGACAGATCGACTCGATGACGAGATCTTCCATGCCGTGAAGCCGGCCGAGGATCCGATCGCGATCATTGCCCACGGTTTTCCGCTGCTCTTCCTCTTCCCCACGAGGCGGTTCTTTATCCAGGGCAAAGGCCTGGTGAACAGTTCGTAAGGCCTCCACCGCCTGGTCGCGTTGGACAAGAACCGAGATCTTGATCTCGCTGGTCGTGATCATCAGAATGTTGATATTTTTTTCCGCTAGGGCCTGGAACATCCGCTGGGCCACACCTGGCTGTTTAGCCATTCCCAGACCGACGACCGACACCTTGGCCACGTTTTCATCGTAGGTGACCTCTTCGGCGCCGATTTCCCGCGCTGTTTCTTCCACGATCCGCAAGGCGCTCGGCAGTTCTTCCTGAAAGACCGTGAACGAAATATCGGCTCGACCGGCGGCTGCCACATTTTGCACGATCATGTCCATGGGGATGTTTCGAGCGGCCAGACGGGAAAAAATGACGGCGGCATTCCCGGGCCGGTCCGGGACACCGCGGACAGTGATGCGAGCCTCCTTGAGGATGGCAGCTGCCCCGCAGACTGGGACTTCACGCGATTCCGGAGTCCAGGAAATGAGGGTCCCCGGCATATCGCTGAAACTACTCCGGACATGGACTGGTACCGAAAAACGCTTGGCAAACTCGATCGAGCGATTGTGCATCACCCCCGCCCCCGCCGTTGCCAGTTCGAGCATTTCATCGTAGCTGATCCGGTTCATTCGGCGGGCTTCCGGAACCAATCGAGGGTCGGTCGTGTAAACACCATCGACATCGGTGTAAATCTCGCATGATTCGGCGTGCAGGGCAGCCGCCAGCGCGACCGCCGTGGTGTCGCTGCCGCCACGCCCCAATGTTGTGATGTCTGCCGTGTCGCTAACTCCCTGAAAGCCCGCCGCTATCACAATGTTGCCCTCGTTCAACACCTGGCGAATGCGATTCGTGGAGATGGAGCGAATCCGAGCTTTCGTGTGCGTGTTGTCCGTATGGATTCCCATCTGGGCCCCTGTCATACTTATTGCCCGATGTCCCAATCGATGAATAGCCATTGCCATCAGGGCAACACTGACTTGCTCCCCCGTGGAGAGCAACATGTCCATTTCCCGCGCCGGCGGCTCGGGATCAATCTGTTTGGCCAGATCAATCAGGTGATCCGTGGTGTGCCCCATGGCGCTGACAACGGTCACAACCTGATACCCTTGAAGATGCGCTCGAACAGCCTTGCGCGCAGCGGCAAGAATCTTCTCAGCATCCGCAACACTTGTTCCACCAAACTTTTGTACCAAGACTGCCATTGTAGGTGATCCTCGTTCGTGTTTCTCGACTCAGACTTGACCCAAATTCAATGCTGTTCTCAGAAAATCGACTGTCAAAGCGAAGTCCCTCAAAAAAAGTTTTTTTCCTGAGATTGTGCCCTTGATCCGTCATTCGCCCCGAAGAAAGAACTCCATCACGCGCCATCCTTCTTCGAAGATCAAGGCCGACTTTTCTGCTTCCCGTTCGTTATAACCAGCCGCTTGCCCTTTTCGGACCCCCGTTCCCGCGATTGCGAACGGGACGTACCCATGGGCGTGCGTTTTTAACCGGAGTGGGGTTGGATGATCGGGCGAAATCAGCATCCGGTAATCTCCGTAACCTTGCAGGGCGTCCCATAACGGGGCGACAATCTTGCGGTCAATCTCCTCCAGGGCCTTGACCTTCGCCTCCGTATCACCTTCATGAGAAGCTTCATCCGTCGCCTCGATATGAACACACACCAGGTCAAATTCCTTAAGGGCCTCGACGGCATATCGCCCTTTGGCAGCGTAGTCCGTATCGGTGTAGCCGGTCGCCCCTGGGACGTCGATCCGTCGCCACCCGAACAACGCAGCCAGGCCACGCAGCAGATCCACAGCGGTGATCATGGCGCCGCTTACGCCGTAGCGTTCTTTGAACTGGGGTAACCTGGGTGCTCCCCCTAATCCCCACAACCAAATATTCGTCGCCGGTAGTTTTCCCGACTTCTTGCGGGCAAGATTCACAGGGTGTTCTGCCAGCACCTCTTCGCTCTCGCACATCAAGCGGGTCAGCAGTTCGCTACCCGGCCCCCGTGGGTAGGCATCCAGAACGGTTTGATCCGTCAAATCGTGCGGCGGGATGGTCACGGTGTCTCGTGAAAAGGGCGCTCCCTGTTCGCCACCACGGTAAATCAGGAGATTTCGATAACTGACACCGGCGACGAATTGCAATTGCGGCGTTCCCAATCTTTCCTGCAGCGACGCCATCAACTCACGCGCTTCCTCACTGGAAATGTGATCGGCTGTGAAATCCTTCATGACCTGATCGACGATTGTGACGAGATTGCATCGGATGGCCCAATCGTTCGGACCAAGCGGGATGTTCTGTGCCGCCGCTTCCAGGGGAGCACGTCCCGTGTAATATGCAATCGGGTCGTAACCGAGCAGGCTCAGATTGGCAACATCTGAACCGGGCGGTAAAGACCGTGGCACATGGTTAGCTTGGCCGACTATTCCAGCTTGGGCAACGGCATCCATTGCCGGGGTATTCGCCGCTTCGAGGGGAGTCTTCCCCCCAAGCCCCTCTTGGGGTTCATCGGCGCAACCATCGGGGATGACAATCGCATATTTTCTCATACGATTCCACAATCTTTCTGGGATTACTCTGTCACGAGCGTTTTTTATCGGTAAAGGTTCGCGGCGACCTCCTTCTCGATCAGTCCCGGATTCGCATCCAGACACTTCCCGGGCGAACCACCGGCAACTGGTCAATTTCTGCCATCGCCTTCCGCATTGGGCCTTCGGCAGCCGCATGTGTCATAATGACCAACGGCACAACACCCTCGCTCGCTTCTTCGGACTCATGCTGGATAACAGAGGCGATTGAAATCTGGTTTCGGCCCAAGATGCCGGCGATTTCAGCCAAGACGCCGGGGCGATCCAGGACATGAAACCTCAGATAGAATCGGCTTTTCGCTGCATCCGGATTTCGCAAGCGAATATGGGGTCCGTCGTTGCTCCACAAGCGCAATGTTCGGAACGTCATGGCGGCTCGTCCTACGGCCGTGTCAATAATATCTGCGACGACGGCGGAAGCGGTCGGCATCTGTCCCGCTCCCAACCCGTGGAAAAAGACTCGTCCCACAGCGTCCCCTACGACCCGAATGGCATTGTAGGCACCTTTCACTTCCCCCAGCGGCGTCCCCCGACGAACAAGCGTTGGGGAGACGTGCAACTCGAGCTCACCATCAATCAACTCAGCAACGGCCAGAAGGCGGATATGATAACCCAGCTCATTGGCGTAGCGCATATCCTCGGCCTGGACCGAATCGATTCCGACACGGGGGATCTCCTTCCATTTGATCTCCGCACCGAAGGCCAGTTGGGCGAGGATGGCCAGCTTTTGCGCGGCATCCGCCCCGCTTACGTCCATGTAAGGATTGGCTTCGGCATAACCCAACCTCTGGGCCTCTGCCAGGGCTGTGGCATACTCCTGACCGCGCTCCTCCATCTGGGTCAGGATAAAGTTACTCGTACCGTTGAGGATGGCATGAATGGAAAGAATCTCATTCGCAGTCAGGCTTTCGCCAATGGCTGCGATGATCGGAATCCCCCCTGCCACCGCCGCTTCGAAGGAGATCGACCGGCCCAGACGCCGGGCCACCTCGAACAGCTCCGGGCCATGTTCCGCCAGTAAGGCTTTATTCGCTGTGACGACATCCTTGCCGTGTTCCAATAAAGAAAGCACAATCGAACGGGTGGGTTCCACGCCGCCGATCAGCTCCACGGCCACGCGGATCTCGGGGTCTTTGATCACGGAGTCGAGGTCGTCAGTCAAAAGATGCTTCGGGACCGTCACGTTGCGCGGTCGGACGAGATCCTTGTCAACGATGCGGACCAACTCGATCCTCTGCCCTGCCCGCCGTGAGATCCGATCCCCATGTTCCAGCAAGAGTTTTGCCACACCGGAACCGATGGTTCCAAAACCAACAATGGCAACTTTCAGGCTGTCCATACGAAGTGCCTATTCTTTTCTTCGCGAAAATAGTGATTTTCGACAATCATTTATTGTTCAGGCCAAACGAAGGGCTGATTCGTTTGCCTGTTTCATCAAGAAGTGTAAACTGTTATCCTAGGTTTGCGATGGAAAAGCCGTCAAGACGTTCACGCCCAAGAAAGGACTTCCAAACTTTCGCTTTTGGTTTGTTTTATCGCTATTTGTGACCAACGAGTCGGACTCGAAACTTTGGAACAGGTGGAAATGATTCGGACGGCATTGCCCTATTTGACATAGCGCAGAGGGTGAGATCAGATCATACGGCTTGAGGTGCAATGTGACAACGATGCGGCCAGCGGCCGTTTTGCACCATGACAAACGCTCTTACCGGTTTCCACAAGAGGTTTTCGTTTGGGGAGGGTTGGACATGCAGGGCATTATGACAAGGCATAGGCCCACCTGTTGCTGGCAAAATGGTTCTTTTTTGACCTTAAGCTGGCTGACCGGACTGCTCGCTATTCTCGGCGGTTTACCGGTAGCAAGCACCTTCAGCCGTGCTGAGGAGGCCGTGCCAGGCGAACGTCCCAACGTCGTTTTGGTTCTGACGGACGATCAGGGATATGGTGATCTGGGCTGCCACGGCAACCCGGTGATCAAGACGCCGAATCTGGATCGGCTCCACCAGGAAAGCCTGCGGCTCACCGATTACCATGTGGACCCAACGTGTTCTCCCACGCGGGCGGCCCTCATGACAGGGCGGTACTCTTGCCGAACTGGGGTCTGGCATACGATCATGGGCCGCTCACTCCTTCGCCGTGACGAGACCACCATGGCCGAGCTTTTCCGCCGTGCCGGCTATCGGACAGCAATTTTCGGCAAATGGCACCTGGGTGACAACCATCCTTATCATCCCTGGAACCGCGGTTTCGAAGAATGCCTGATTCATTTTGGCGGCGGCATTGGCCAGGGACCCGACTATTGGGGAAATACGTACTTTTCCCCGACACTCAACCACAATGGCCAGTGGGAAAAACACGAAGGTTACTGTACAGACATTTTCTTCCGAAAGGCCATGGAATATATCACAACCCATCGCGCGGAACCGTTTTTTGTTTATCTTCCCACGAACGCCCCGCACGGACCCCTTCAGGTAGAGGACCGCTATGCGGAACCCTATCGTCAGGCGGGATTGCCCGATAATCTCGCCAAGTTTTACGGCATGATCACCAACATCGATGAAAATATGGGGCGATTGATGGAGCTCCTTCGGACCCTGAACCTGGAATCACGCACAATTTTGATCTTCATGACGGATAACGGGACTGCCGGCAACGGCTTCAATGCAGGGATGCGCGGGAAAAAAGGTTCCCAGTACGATGGTGGCCATCGCGTTCCCTGTTTTATCCGCTGGCCTGGACACCTGCCATCAAACAAGGATTTTTCGCATCTCACGGCACACATCGACATCTTGCCCACTTTACTGGACTTGTGTGGCATCCCTGCTCCCGCTGAGGTGAAGTTTGACGGGATGAGTCTCAAACCGTACCTTACGGAATCGGCAATGCGTTTTCCCGAGCGAACGCTCTTCGTGCAGGTCAATCGGATCGACCATCCGGTTCCCTGGCGGTTATCCGCTGTTATGACTGATGAATATCGCCTGGTTGACGGAAAAGAACTCTACCAGATGAAGGATGATCCCGGCCAAACAAAGGACCTTGCGGCGACCCACCCCCAGATTGTGGCTGAACTTCGCCAGCGCTACGAGACCTGGTACGCAGATGTTTCCCAGCGGTTCGACGAGTACTGCGAATTGGTACTTGGTTCCGACGAGGAGAACCCGGCCACGCTCTGTTCCCATGATTGGCACGGGGAATCGGTTCCATGGGATCAATCACAAATGGCGCGAGGGATTTCGGGGAACGGTTTTTGGGTCGTGGAATTCGCCAAACCTGGCCGATATCGTTTTGCCCTCCGCGACCGTCCGGCCCACGCAACCGTAACTCTACCCCAGGGCACAGCTCGACTCGTCGTCGAGGGATTCCTGGACCAAGAGAAACCGATTCCTAACGGTAGCCATGAAGTCACGTTCGAGGCCGAACTTCCCGCCGGCAAAACCCGGCTGCAAACGTTCTTGACACTTCCCGACGGGACAACTCGCGGTTTTTATTTTGTGGTGGTTTCAAGACTGCCCTAGGTCGAACTCACCTTTGGTGCAGCACCTTGTGCGGGCACCTCAGACCTCCCCGGAGACCTCAGATGTCTGGGGATTCTGTTGCTGTTCCTGCGTAACCTCCTGCGAGAGTCGCATCGCGCAGAATTTGGGACCGCACATACTGCAATATTTAGCATTCGGAGATGTGGCCGGTCGGGCTGTTTCTTCCCACAGTCGTCGGGCCGTCTCAGGGTCGATAGCTAGCCGAAATTGCTCCTCCCAATCAAAACGGAAGCGGGCACGGCTCAGGGCATCGTCCCAGTCTCTTGCTCCCGGTCGGTGACGTGCTACGTCAGCGGCATGGGCAGCAATTTTGTATGCCACAACACCCTGCCGAACATCCTCCAAAGTTGGTAACCCCAGATGTTCCCGAGGCGTCACATAACATAACATAGCGGCGCCGTACCAGGCCGCCATCGCTGCCCCGATGGCGCTTGTGATATGGTCGTACCCCGGGGCAACATCGGTCACCACCGGCCCGAGGACATAAAACGGGGCCTCGTCGCACCACTCCATTTGCAATCGGATGTTCCGCTCGATCTGGTCCATTGGGACATGCCCCGGCCCCTCTATCATCACTTGACATCCTCTCTCCCGTGCCCGGCGGCCCAGTTCTCCCATCACTTTCAGCTCCGCGAATTGGGCCTCATCGCTGGCATCGGCGAGGCACCCTGGCCGCAGCCCATCCCCCAGGCTCCACGTCACGTCGTATTGCTTCATAATGTCGCAAAGATCGTCGAAATGGGTGTAGAGCGGGTTTTCTTCGTTATGGGCCACCATCCATTTCGCTATCAGCGATCCACCACGGCTGACGATTCCTGTAATTCGCTTCGCCACCAGCGGCAGATGCGCTTTCAAGAGGGCACAATGAATCGTCATATAATCCACGCCCTGCGAGGCCTGTTGTTCCACAACGTCCAGAAAATGCTGCGGTGTCATCTCGGCAATGTCGTCAAGTTCCTCCGCAACCTGGTAGATGGGCACGGTCCCAACCGGCACAGGTGAGGCATCGATAATTCGCTGACGAATCGCCGCAATATCAGGCCCCGTGGAAAGGTCCATCACCGTGTCGGCACCCAAGCTGATGGCGCAAAAAACCTTCTCCAATTCACAAACCACGTCACTTTGAAGCGCGGAATTGCCCAGGTTGGCATTGATCTTCGTGCGGCAAGCGATCCCAATCCCGATGGGTTTAAGCCCCTTTTTAAGGTGGATCTTATTGGCCGGGATAACCATGCGACCGCGGGCAACTTCCTCCCGGACAGACTCGGGTGAAAGGTGCTCCGATTGAGCGACAGACTCCATCTCGGCTGTCACCAATCCCGCGCGGGCAGCTTCAATCTGCGTTGACATTTCCAGTTCCAAACAAATTGAACAAACTTGGAGACGACATTTCTTAGAAACAAAGACCCCATTCTGCTACGTCAAATGGGGCCAACACCTTTATCATATTGGATTCCCAGAAACGGGCAACCAAGCCACAAACAAAGTCCCGTCGGGCGTTTCCGAGAGATTTTCGATCTTACCAAAGACAAATACCACTTCATCGGGCATGACAAGCGTGCCCCTCCGATTCGCCTTTCGATTCTCCCCTCGGAGGGACCTGCTTGTCAGGTCCGGCGCGTAACACCGGACAATCCATCTCGCCTCAGTGGGCACGACAATCGCGCCCTCCAAGTATTTCATCGTCTCACCTAGAAATCTGGTGCATGCGCATGCAGAGTCCATTCGGCAGGCGAATGGATCATTAACAGGCCGATCAATGAGGGGTGTTCCCTTCGGTCCGAAATCTGGCCCAGTGAATCCCCATCTTACGCATGCGGGACCGTAAGGTGTGGGGATTGATTCCCAACAGAACGGCAGCGCCCCGAGGTCCCTCAATTCGGCCCGCGGATCGACGCAGGGCCTCTTCGATGTGTCGCCTCAGAACTTCGTCGAGGGTGGGAAAATCTTCTTGCTGGATTCCCGTCTTTTCGGTCCTCGCTGGACTGAGTGGTTCGGTCACTCCCAATGCTTTCATCACTTGAAGTCCCTGTCCATTTCCCAGGATCGCAGCGCGATCAATGACAGAGGCCAGTTCCCTGACATTTCCGGGCCAGTGATAGGATAGCAAAGCCCGTATGTCTTCGTCGCTGGGAAGTTGCAAAGGTAGCCCAAATCGGACCGCTGCCCGCTGGGCAAAATGTCGGGCTAGGGCGGGAATGTCTTCCGGTCGCTCCCGCAAAGGTGGGAGATAAATGGGAAAGACGGCCAATCGGTACCAGAGGTCCTCTCGGAATTGTCCCAAGCGAACCATTTCCTGCAAGTCTCGATGCGTGGCAGCCACCACCCGCACATCGACCGTAATCGGGTGGCGTCCTCCCACCCGTTCGAATGTCCCATCTTGAAGGACCTGGAGTAAGCGGACCTGGGCATCGAGGGGCAATTCCCCAATTTCGTCCAGGAATAGAGTCCCATGATTGGCCCGTTCAAACCAGCCCTGATGGGTCTCCACGGCGCCTGTAAAGCTACCTCGTTCGTGACCAAAAAGCTGCGAGTCGATCAATTCGCGGGGGATGGCCCCGCAATTGACTCGGAGAAAAGGTCCCTTGGCACG